>QWCB01000794.1_pt1 | contig 33226 bp, 28 predicted proteins | sample 1972511 | NCBI WGS metagenome assembly QWCB01 (sample SAMN09866719, study PRJNA288562) | Human gut metagenome isolate term5_stool, whole genome shotgun sequencing... | isolation source: gut | host: Homo sapiens | place: USA: California | reverse complement strand
AAGTTGGCGTATGTGCTGAGGTCAGCGACGGATAGTCGTACCGTACGTAACCGCGGTATTGCGCGCATTGCTGCATTCTCTCCGGCCGCAGGTATGACATGCGCGGACATGTGCGGGATTCGGCAGTATCGCACATGCTCAGGAACTGGTGGTCAATGACACCATCGCCAAGGGGCGCCGACGCGATTGCCGACGGTTCGTTGAATACAGGAACTGAAATCCACTTCAACCCGGGGCACTCGGTGGAAAAGCTGCATGACATGGACCCGAAACCGTTGTGGCCTGAAACAATACGGGCAAATTGCCAAAACCGGTAAGCTCGGTCTTGCTGTAATACAAACCCAGCGTCATACTGGCGGACGGTATTGAGGGAAAAGGTCGAACAATGGCAACGAATCGGAGCAACCACTCGGACGACTCGTTCGGTGAGTGGAGCATAAATCCGGGCACGTCAGATGATCAACCCTCCGCTGATACGCCGGCAAATGCGTGGAGCGCTGTGGATGGGGCACAGTGGGAGCAGCCTGAGGGGCAAACGCAGTATCTGCAGCAGCAGTATCCACAGTCCCAGCAGCCTGAACCATACCGCCCTGCCCCCTATGTTCCAGGTCCGCAAGCTGGTCCGGCTGCTGCGCCGCGCAATGACAACAAGGGGCTGACCATCGCGGTTATTGTCCTGGCACTCGTTGCGGTCGCTCTCTTCGTCGGCGCAATGGCTTACTTCTACTTCTCCGATTCGAAGGGAGTGAATTCGGCCGGCAGCAACTCGCCCCAGTCGGTTCAGTCCGCTAGTGCTGAGGGTTCCTCCACCTCGTCGACCGCTGAGCAGAAGCGTCGCGCTGAAGGGTTCCAGCCGCCATCGAACTGGCGTCACTGCTCCGGCTCGGGCGATCCGGGTGATTTGAACTTGGTATATGCAGAAGATGTCGGCGGTAACACGACGACCTGTCAGTTTGCCACCAACGTCCGCAATTCCTTCGTTGAGCAGTACCAACTTACGAAGAAGCTCAACGGTACTGTCACCGCTAGCAGCCCAACAACAGGCAAGACATACAGCATGACCTGCCGCGATAACGGTGAGGTTGTCACTTGTACCGGCGGTACGAATGCGACGGTGCACATTGTCTAAACGTCTCCGAGCGGCTCTGGCCGCAACCGCCGTCGTCACGCTCGGCCTTAGCGCCTGCACCATTGGCACCGATTCGGCGGGCATGCCGTCGCCGACGCTGTCCAATCCGCTTGACGACGGCCCCGGCGGCGCATCCTCCGACGGGAAAGTTGTGCCCGGTGAGATGCCTCGCGAAGTTGTCGAGGCCGTGAAATCCGCGCAAAAGGAACTCGGTGGTTTGGCCGGCGCCGCTCTGGCAACGCCGGATAAGGATTCCGAAGTGGTTTCCACGGGTGACTTCAAAACGGGTCCGGCCTGGTCGACCTCCAAGGTGCCGATTGCGGTGGCTTATGTGCGCCAATCGGGCGTGGATTCCCTGGTCGAAGACGCAATCACGGTTTCCGATAACGATGCGGCTGAGTCCATGTGGTACTCCCTGGGCGATGACGCGACCGCGGGCGCGACCACCGACGAGATTCTCCGAGAGGGCCACGACACCCGCACCGTCATGGGCACTGACCGCATCCGTGCGGAATACACCGTCTTCGGGCAGACGCAGTGGGATTTGCGCGACCAGGCTATTTTCGGCGCCAATTTGCAGTGCATCGAGGCGGGCCCAAAGGTCGCTGACCTCATGGGACAGATTGCCGACGAGCAGTCCTACGGCCTCGGACGCATCCGCGGCGCCCACTTCAAGGGCGGTTGGGGTCCCGATGATGAAGGCGTCTACCTTGTGCGGCAGTTCGGCTATCTGCCGGGCAAGAAGCCGGGCACCTTCGTTGGTGTCGCTATCGCAGCCCAGCCTGACGACGGCACCTATGAGACCGGCCAGCAAATGCTTGACCGCATCGCAAAGGCGATTGAGCGCAGCGGTGGCGCGACCACCGGCCGCGCCGGTAGCTGCTAGCTGAGCGATAGCTGTTAGCGCTCAATTCCTAGCGCAGCCAGCAGCTGCGAGGTCTCTTCCTCAGTAGTGATGGTGATGCGAGCACCTTCGCCGGCAAAGCAGCGGATGAGAATGTTGCGCTGCGCCAGGAAGTCACCGAGATCCGTGGTGGTGGCCACCGAGACGTCGTCAAGCAAAGAGAGATTCGCGATCCGCCCCTCGTCAATCCAAATGAAGTTGGCCTGCGAGTTCGGCAGCACCGTCTCGCGGCCGGTGGCGGCGTTGATGGCCTCTGTGACGGCGACGCGCTGTGCGCGGACCTCAGCAATGCGGGCGGTGAGCTCTTCCTGTGCGTCGAGCGAGGTGAGCGCGGCAATCTGCGCGAGAGTGTTTACGGAGAAGGGGATAGCGACCTTATTCACGGCCTCCACAAGCTTCTCCGGGCCGAACATGTAGCCCACACGAAGCCCGGCCAAACCGTAGACCTTGGAGAATGTGCGCAGGCCAACCAGGTTGGGGTAGGTATCCAGCAGCTCATGCGCCAACGGGGTAGCAGCATGAGTGGCCTCGTCCACCAGCTCGATGTACGCCTCGTCGAGAGCGACCACAACATCGCCCGGAACCTGCGCCATAAACTCCGCGAAAGCCGCGAGAGTGATGGTCGTGCCCGTCGGGTTATTGGGATTACAGACGAAAACCAGGCGTGTGCGGCCGGTGATAGCGGCAGCCATTGCCGAAAGATCATTGCGACCCTGCGCATCCAGCGGCACCGGCACCGGAGTAGCCCCGGCGACGCGAGCGAGAATGGGGTAGGCCTCGAAGCTGCGCCACGGGAACACGACCTCATCCCCATCCTCACAGGTGGCCTGCACGAGCTGCAGGCACAGAGCGGAGGAGCCGCAGCCGACCGCGACCTGCTCCATGGGCAGACCCAGGTGCTCGCCGAGCTTAATGCGCAGGTCAACCGCGCCCATGTCCGGGTAGCGGTTCGGGCTGGTGGTTGGGTCAGCGATGGTCTGTGAGATGGCCTCCACCACCGAGGGCAGTGGCGGTTGGGTCATTTCATTGGACGCGATCTTCAGCGCGCCGGGCACAGCCTTGCCCGGGACATAGGCCGGAACCTGCTCGAGGTCGGCGCGGGTTTTGGGCTGAACTGAAGATGCATCGTTGGTCATAGGCCTAACTGTAGAACATGGCCCGGATTGGGCAGTACAGAATCCCCGCAAAATCCCAAGGTGTGGTCGCTATTTGTGGCGCCGTATTTGGTGGCTCCGCGGGTGTTTTGCTTTTCAATTCTTGTGTTCTGTAGGATTGGCTGCGGTTATTTGGTCTCGTCCACGCAATGGCGAACAGCTTTGCTGAAGCGGGACCGATGCCAGTGGTTTTGGAGGCGTGCCAGAGCGGCCGAATGGGGCTCCCTGCTAAGGAGTTGCCTGTCTTGCGACGGGCCGGAGGTTCGAATCCTCTCGCCTCCGCCACACGCGCCCGTAGCTCAACGGATAGAGCATCTGACTACGGATCAGAAGGTTAGGGGTTCGAATCCCTTCGGGCGCACCATGTAGACCCGCACCTTGTAGGTGCGGGTCTTTTTGTTTTATTACCTGGCAGTGCAGCGCGAGCCGGGGCATTGCGGGGCGGGGGCAGCGCGGTCCTTCACTTGTGGCCAGGGTTCGGTCACTTATCGATGGTTTCTCGTGGCCTGTCGATGGTTTTGCGCCACTTATGCGCGCGCTGTGGGTGCTACGTGTGCACTTGTCGATGCGTTGTTCACTTGTGGCCAGGCTATAGCGAATCGATGGGTGAACTATGCATCGATAAGACAACGAACCAGCTCCCTTGCTTCAACAACGCGCAGCAACAGGTAGCAAAGCGCAGCAACAGGCACCAACCCGGACCTGCCGACCGACTCGCCACCTCCTTGAGCAGCCACGGCCGTACCTCCAACACCCCCGCGCAGCCTTTGCCCGGCTGAATCCGATTAGCCTGGCCTTGTACTTGGTCAATCGGGGCCTCCGCCCCGCGACGCTTCCGCCCCGCGCCGCCCCGCGCCGCCTCGCACGCCGGGGGACATTTTCCTATCCTGAACAGTTGCAATAGACTTAGACCCCGGTTGCCCTCCCCGTATTTCGATAGGAGCCTTGATGGACGCCCGTCTAGCCGTTCGCCGTAAGCCCGAGTTCCGCAATGAGGAAGCTACGCTGCTGTCCTCGATCGGCCAGGACGGTGAGGTGGCAATCTACTATCTCTACGATGCTTTCGATGCGACGGAGGAGGACCTCGTCGCGCTGCGTGAGTCGGTAGTTGCTGATTCGCGTGTCGACGAGCTGGCCGAGCTCCCGACGCCCGCCGAGCTGGGGAACTACCTTGCTGTCGAGCCTCTTCCTGGCCAGTACGACCAGCGTGCCGATGCCGCCGAGCAGGCCCTGCGGCTACTCCGCCCGGAAACCCGCGCGCAGATCACCTCGGCAACGCTGTATGTTTTCGACGCTCCGGTGAATGACGCCGTACGCTCCTTCCTCATTAACCCGGTCGAGTCGGGGGAGAAGAACCTGAACGTCCTGCGCCGTCCGAGCATGGGCGAGATTGAGCCGCTGAAGGAGTACCCGGGCTTCACCGAGCTGGATGACGAAGGCCTGGCCGAGCTGCTCGCAGCCGACGGCATGGCCATGTCGCTGGCCGATCTGAAGACCATCCAGGACTACTTCCGCTCCGAGGGCCGCACTCCGACCGAGGTGGAGCTGTCCGCGCTGGATACCTACTGGTCAGACCACTGTCGCCACACCACCTTCAACACCGAGCTGACCTCCATCGAGAACAACGAGCCGCGCTTTGCCGCGCAGTTGGATCGCGCGCTGCGTCGCTACGACGAGCTGCGTGAACTCAACGGCCGCACTCACAAGCCACGCACCCTGATGGACATGGGCACCATCATGGGCCGCGAACTGCGTCGCACGGGCGTGATGGATGACCAGGAAGTTTCCGAGGAAATCAACGCCTGCTCCGTCTACGTCGACGTCGAGGGCGATGACCGCAAGTGGCTGCTCATGTTCAAGAACGAGACCCACAACCACCCGACCGAAATCGAGCCGTTCGGTGGCGCCTCCACCTGTCTCGGCGGCGCAATCCGTGACCCGCTGTCAGGCCGTTCCTGGGTCTACCAGGCCATGCGTCTGTCCGGCGCAGGTGACATCAACACTCCGCGCGAGCAGACCCTCGAGGGCAAGCTGCCGCAGCGCGATATCTCCTCTCGTGCCGCAGCCGGCTACTCCTCCTACGGAAACCAGATCGGTCTGGCCACCACTGGTGTGCGCGAGCTGGTCCACCCGGGATACGTCGCTAAGCGAATGGAACTCGGTGCCGTCGTCGCCGCTGCCCCGGCAGACAACGTCAAGCGCCTCGAACCTGCGCCGGGCGATGTGGTGATCATGCTCGGTGGCCGCACCGGCCGTGACGGCGTCGGCGGTGCGACCGGCTCGTCGAAGGCCCACGATGAGGACTCGCTGGGCCGCTCCGGCGCCGAGGTGCAGAAGGGTAACCCGGTCAACGAGCGCAAGATTCAGCGCCTGTTCCGCCGCGAGGATGTCGCCACCAAGATCGTCCGTTGTAATGACTTCGGCGCTGGTGGCGTGTCCGTTGCGGTTGGTGAGCTGGCTGACTCCATTGACATTCACCTCGAGCGCGTGCCGCTGAAGTACGCCGGTCTGAATGCCCGCGAAATCGCGATTTCCGAGTCCCAGGAGCGCATGGCGCTGGTCGTGCGCCCGGAGGATGCCGACTTCATCATCGCCGCCGCTGCCGAGGAGAACATTGAGGCCGTCGCGCTGGCCGACATCACCGACACTGGCCGTCTGCGCATGTTCATGGGCGACGAGGTTGTCTTCGACCTCTCCCGTGAGTTCATCGACACCAACGGCGCTGACCGCGCCCAGAATGTCGAGATGGTTGCTGCGGAGGGCGGCGTCGTAAAGCAGGCACCGGCGAGCGTGCTGGAGTCGCTGCGTGCGGCGACGGCGGGCTCCCAGGAGGGCATGATCGAGCAGTTCGACTCGACCGTCGGCCGCTCCACCGTGCTCATGCCGTACGGTGGCGCGACGCAGAAGACCGACGAGCAGGCGTCGATCCAGACGCTGCCGGTCGATGGCGGCACGAGCACCGCGTCCGTCATGACTTGGGGTTACTCGCCATCGCTTGCCGACGAGTCCCCGTACCTCATGGGCTCCTACTCCGTCGTGGAGGCACTGGCTAAGCTCGCAGCGGCCGGTGGCGATCCGCGCGGTGCCTGGCTGAGTGTGCAGGAGTACTTCCAGCGCCTGGACCAGGATCCGCAGCGCTGGGGCGAGGTTGCGCAGGCTCTGCTTGGCCTGCTGGAGGCTCAGGATGGCTTCCAGGTTGCGGCCATTGGCGGTAAGGACTCCATGTCCGGCACCTACGGCGAGGATCTGCACGTGCCGGCGACACTGGTGACCTTTGCGGTCGCTGCAATGGACGAAACCGACGCTGTGTCCGCTGCAATCCCGGCCGGTAACTTCGACCTCTACCTGTTTGCGCACAAGCCGCTCGAGTCCGGGGAACCGAACTACGAGCAGCTCAACGAACTATTTGCTGCTGTGCGCGAGCTGCGTCCGGCTGCGGCCTCGGCTGTTACTAACGCGGATCTGGCTGCGACCCTGGTCAACATGGCTGTGGGTAATGGCGTGGGCCTGGAGGCATCCCTTCCGGAGGCTCCGCTGGGCTCCATTGTGGTGGCTGTTCCGGCTGGTCAGGATGTTGAGGGCGCTGTTGAAGGGGCCGTGAAGATCGGTGCCACCGACGATTCGGGCACGCTGCGCTTCGGTGAGGAGTCCTTCACTGTCGCCGAGGCTCTGGAGGCAATGGAGTCCGGTTACCGTGAGGTATTCCCGCTCAATGACTACGAGGGTGAGGCCCTGCCGGAGTTCGCTAACCAGGTCAGCGAGACCAAGACCGACCAGCAGAGCCCGGGCAAGAAGGATGTCCACGTGTTGCTGCCGGTCTTCCCGGGTACCAACTCCGAGTACGACATGGCCGAGGCATTCGTCGCGGCTGGCGCTACCTACGAGTTCCACGTAATCCGCAACCTGACCCCGGCAATGCTGGCGGAGGACACGAAGGCGTTCATCGAGAAGCTTCAGGACTCCGACATCCTGGCATTCTCCGGTGGCTTCTCCCTGGGTGATGAGCCGGACGGATCCGCCAAGTTCATCGCCGCGTTCCTGCGTTCCGACGATGTCGCAGCCGCCGTCAAGGAGTTCGTGGCCGACAACGGTCTTGTGCTCGGTATTTGTAACGGTTTCCAGGCGCTGGTCAAGTCCGGCTTCCTGCCGTACGGCGACCCTGCGCAGCTCCGCGAGGACTCGCCGACCCTGGCCCACAACCGCCAGCTGCGTCACGTGTCCCGCATCGCCACCACTCGCGTCGCGACCGTGAATTCCCCGTGGCTGCGCGGTTTCGAGCCAGGTCAGACCCACCTCATGCCGGTTTCTCACGGTGAGGGTCGTTTCGTGGTTTCCGAGGACGAGGCCCGCCGCCTGTTCGAGGCCGGTCAGGTCGCTTTCCAGTACGTCGATGCCGACGGCGTGCCGACGATGACAGCGCCAGCCAACCCGAACGGTTCTTCCTACGCCATTGAGGGCATTGTCAGTGCTGACGGCAGGATTCTGGGCAAGATGGGCCACCCGGAGCGTTTCCGTGAGGGTCTGATGCGCAACATTCCGGGCATTGGTGAGCAGGACATTTTCGGCAACGCTGTCCGTTGGGTCCGCGGCGAGTAGTTCCTCGGTTTCTCCGTTACCTCGGTCAGGGGTACCTCGGTCGGTCCTGTTCGGATAGGCCGGGGTAACCGCTACGAAACCTGTTGTTAATGTGCAGCGAATATGTACTTGAATAAGTGCCGAAAAGGTTGCTTGAACAGGCGATTTTGTAAAACTTAGCAGGATGAGTAAAGTATCTATTCGTTGCAGGGGCCGAGGGAATTACCCCAGAGTCGCTGAATAACAACAAAATGCGCCCGTAGCTCAACGGATAGAGCATCTGACTACGGATCAGAAGGTTAGGGGTTCGAATCCCTTCGGGCGCACAACGCAGACCCGCACCGGTAAGGTGCGGGTCTTTTTGTCTGCCCGACTTATCGATGGTTTTCCGGCACTTATGCGCGCGGTATTGGCTCTGCCTGCGCTCATATCGATGAGCTATTCACTTGTGGCCAGGCTATAGCTCATCGATATGTGAATACCTCATCGACAAGTGAATACCGCCCACGAGCCACCCATGAGCCCGTCCACCCGCAAGCCGCCCACGAGCCACCCATGAGCCACCCGCACCCGAATCCCCAAAACCTCAAACCCCAGCGCCTCAGTATTCGAAACATCTCAAACTCGCAATATCCGACTAACGGTCTAGACTGTGGAACCATGATTCGTACTGAGTCCATTCTTGACCTCGCTACCGTAGCCTCGGGGCAGTCCCACGCCGACGCCCTACAGGGCTCCATCGATTTGGCACAGACAGCGGAAAAGGCTGGTTATCAGCGTATTTGGTACGCTGAGCACCACAATATGAACGCCATTGCCTCCTCGTCGCCGGCTGTTCTGATCGCAGCCGTGGCTGCAAAAACCGAGAGCATCACCCTCGGCTCCGGCGGCGTCATGCTGCCGAATCATGCACCGCTGACGGTCGCGGAACAGTTCGGCACGCTCGCGAATCTGTACCCGGATCGCATCGAGCTGGGGCTTGGTCGTGCCCCGGGCACGGACCAGGCCACTATGCGCGCCCTGCGGCGTGACCCGCGTTCGTCCGATTCCTTCCCGCAGGATGTGCAGGAGCTGCGCGGTTACCTCTCCGATGAGTCGCTGATCAAGGGCATCAACGCGATTCCGGGCCGCGGCACCCATGTGCCGCTGTACATCCTGGGCTCTTCGCTCTTTGGTGCCCAGCTCGCAGCGGCGCTCGGCTTGCCGTACGCATTTGCTTCGCACTTCGCTCCGGACGCGCTTCGCGATGCCATCGCGGTCTACCGCGAGCAGTTCCAGCCCTCTGAGCAGCTGGATAAGCCGTACGCTTTTGCGGCCATGAATGTGATTGCGTCGGAAAGCGAAGAGGACGCGCAGCAGCAGTACTTCGCTACCCGCAGGAACATGGTCAGGCGGTTCCTGAGTCGCGGTGGGCATCACCTCACTGACGATGAGGCGGAGATTCTGATGGATACCCCGCAGGGGCGTCAGGTGCAAAATATGTTCCGTCACACGGCGGTCGGCACGGTGGCGCAGGTGCGTGAGCAGATTGCGCAGTTCGGTGAGTACTCGACGGCGGATGAGCTGATTGTGGCTCATCAATCGCTGAAGGTTCCTGACCGGCTGCGTTCGGTGGAGCTCACCGCAGAGGCCGCGGGGTTGACCGCGTAAGGCTCCAGGCCCCGACCCCAGAGGCGCGCGGCCTTAAACTGACCCGCTTACTTCACTGCAGCCAGCGGCAGCGACTTTTCGCTGGCAAGCTGCATGATTTCGGCGTTGGTGCGCTCGCGGAGGAAATCCGCAAGCTCCTCGCGGTTGCTCGCGCGTGTGGCCTCGGTCAGGGCGGCGGCAAAGTGCGGCTCCAGCGCTGCCACGGCCACGTAGCCGTCGGCGCTGGGGTAGAGGCCGTACGTCCACAGGCCGCCACCGAGTAGTCCGCCGGGCGCCGTCATGCCGTACTTCAGCGGCGCGGCACCGGCCTCACCCGCCTGCTTCAGGCCGATGCGGCAGTGCAGTCCAGGCTGCTTTACGACGTCCGCACCCGCACCCGCCCGCTTAATCAACCCGGCAAGGGCAGCGGTGACCGCAAAGTGTGCACCCAGGATGTCGCCCAACAGCACTGGCGGCATGGCCGGGGGCGTGAGAGTTCCGGCCTCCGCCTGGTAGGTCAGGTCATGGCCAGGTGTTTCTGGAGCTTTGGTATCACCGACAATGTCGATATGCACCGGCCCATTCGGGCGCTCGTGGAGACCCGCCAGCCCCATGCGTTCCAGCGCGGAGGGGCGAACCGAGGTGATGACCACATCGGCCTCATCAATCAGCGAGCTCAGCTGTGCGCGGCCCTCATCGCTCTTCAGATCCGCCTGGATAATCTCGTGACCTGCGGACATAGCTTCATACCAGGGGCGGCCGAAGGAACCGAGCGGGTCGCCTGTGGGTGGTTCGACCTTAATCACCCGGGCGCCTAGCTGGCCCAAGTGCTGAGCGGCCAGTGGTCCCGGAACGTTAATGGCGAAGTTGACGACAGTGATGCCGGCGAGGCTGGTGTGCAGCTCGGGGGAAAACATAGTTCCACACTAGAACACATCTACCTGGCCGCCGACGCTTTCGGCCAACTTCAACTGGTTGATCCAATCGCCCTCTCCGACGCGCAGTCGGAAAATCGGGCGGTGAGCGGGGCGGGCCTCGTAGCGGACACGGGCAATCTGACCGGTTTTGGCCAGGTCCATAGCGGTTCCCTCGGTGGCCAACTGGGTGCGCGCGGCGGTGAGGCGCTCGATGACGTCGTCAAGCGCGGCGAGCACGGGTTCGGTGTTGTTCTCGCACCAGGACATGACCATGTCGGGAGCAGCGGCGGCGACGCGGGTGCAGTCGCGGAAAGAGCCGGCCGCCAGCGAAATGGCCAGAGGACCGCCGGCTTCACCGGCGGCGGCAATTGCGTAGGCTGCCAGGTGTGGCATGTGGGAGATGCGGGCGACGCTAGCATCGTGGTGATTGCTTAGCGCTGGAATGAGCTGACTGCCAAGAGCTGCTCCCAAGTTGGCGACCTGCGAAAAGACCTCAATCCAGCGCTCCGGGACGGGCTCGCCCGCAGCGTCGGCAGCGGCTGCCAGGTCGTAGGTGATGACCCAGGGGGCGCCGTCGAAAAGCCCTTCGAACGTGGCGGACCAGCCCGCCTGCGCGGACCCCGCCATTGGGTGCGCGCCGACGAAGCGTTCCTCCATCCCGCGAGCGGAGACCTCGGCGGCGACGGCCGCCTTCACGGAGACCACATCCGTAATGCCACAGCTGGGGGCGTGCTCATTGATGGCGTCGAGCATCGTGCCGACGACTGTCATGGGGGTGCCGATCACGATGAGCGCGCGGCTGGCCTCAGCACGTTCGAGCGTGGCCTGAAGATCTGTACTGGCGTCGAATCCCTCCTTCGTGGCTTCCTCGACCGTTGCGGACGAGCGATTCCAACCGAAGCATTCGACATTATGAGCCCGCAGATCGCGCATCATGGAGCCACCGATGAGGCCCAAACCGAGGATGCATACCGCGGGTAGTTGTGCAGCTGACAGGGAGGACGAAGCAGGGGAGGGGGACTCGAAATTGCTCACCTGACAAGCATGACATACAGCGACTAGCGTTGTGGGTTATGAGCACGACCTTTTCCGGAGGGTACACCTCCGATGACGACCGCTCCTTCGCGGTTGCCGTAACTATGGGGGAGCGCGGTTGGCGCGTCGTCGACCTCGGGGACGACGCCACCGATTCGCTCGCTGACGCCGCACAGGCGCTGCGCAATCTGCGTTCGGAACGCGCTGCTGTCGGAATGCTCAATATCGACGACGACTACTTCATTCTCGTGCGCCAGGGAGTTGGGTCGCTGCGCGTAGTGCTTTCCGACGCTACCGCTGCCGTGACCGATGACATTGCGGCAGATGTGTTCGACGAGCTGGATCTGGATATCCCCGACCTCGACGAGGACGAGCTCGACGATGTCGATGCCTGGGCTGAGGGGGACATGGATATCCTCGCTGACCTGGGCTGTTCGGAGGAAGCCCTGGAGTCCATCTGTGACGATCAGTCGCTGTGGGCGTCCGAGCAGCTTCTGGCCATCGCTGAGGAGTTGGGGTGTGCCGAGGAGCTAGCCGATGTCGCCGACCTGGATTACGACGGCGACGATGACGACTACGACCCCTATGACGACTAACCCTGACAAAGGTCACCTGACCGAGCGGCCAAGCGCGCTACCCCGTCGAAAACAGGACATTCTCGACGAAGAGTGGATGCGCCTGGCTATTGCCGAAGCTGCTCACACGGCACCCGGGGATGTGCCGGTGGGAGCCGTGGTCGTGGATGCCGAGGGCAAGGTTGTGGGCCGGGGTTCAAACCGTCGGGAAGCTGATGGTGACCCGCTTGCCCACGCCGAAGTCATTGCGTTGCGCGAGGCCACCCGCGCTGTTGGTGACGGCTGGCGGCTGGAGCAGTGCACGTTGGTCGTGACGCTGGAGCCGTGCGTGATGTGCGCCGGCGCGTGCGTCATGGGGCGCGTGGGGCGCGTGGTCTTCGGCGCGTGGTCGCCCAAGACCGGCGCGTGCGGCTCTATCGCCGATGTCATCCGCGATCCCGCCCACGCATTCACGCCGCAGGTGCGCGGGGGTGTGCTTGCCGACGAATGCTCCGTTTACCTGCGGGAATTCTTCGAACGGCAACGGCAGTTGGAAGCGTGAGCGGGGTCACAGTTAGGTCACAATTCCCGTCGTGGCCGTGACGAGCCTTCATTTTCACGTACCGTCGGAACTAGTGGAGCTGCTAGACGGTGGCTCTAGAGAATAGATAAGTCGTTTACATAGGAGGCTTACATAATGAGCGAGCTGCAGAACAAGGCCGACGAGTTGGGCGGCAAGGTTAAGGAAGCTGCCGGCAACGCCGTTGGCAACGACGACCTGGCAAACCAGGGCAAGGGCGAGCAGGCTGCTTCGAAGGTCAAGCAGGGTGCTGAGGACCTGAAGGACAAGGCCACTGAGACCCTGGGCAAGCTGACTGACAAGTAAAGCGCTTAGTTCTCGGGTAGAGATAACCCCAACCGTCTCCGCGTCTGATACGCGGAGGCGGTTGGGTTCTTTGTGTTTCGATGGCCGGCTGCCAGCGTTGGGGCTGGCTACAGCTTCTGGGCCACCAGGTCATCCAGTGGTTCGGCGGACAGCAGGTACGGGGCGATCTCGAAGACGGTACGGGCACCGGTCTCGCCAGCCTGCTTCAGGCGGTAGGCAGCGCGACCGTAGGCAACCTGGACAGCTGCGGTGAAGTCGGGGTTGCGATCCAGGTCGAGGCCGAACTCGATGACGTGACCGGACGTACCGGCCTGGCCGCGGGTAATGACCTGGCCACCGTGCGGCATGCCCTGGTGATCGCGGTCGAACTCCTCCTCGGAGATGAAGTCCACGATGGTCTCGTAAGGGGCAAAGTAATCCGGCATGGTCACGATGGTTTCGCGGATCTGCTCCTTGAGCTTGGCGTCCTCGTCGGCGTTGCCGGTCTCTTCAGCGACGACGAAACAGTGGCGCAGGTGGCATTCGTTGCCCTTCAGGTCTGCGCCCTCGCCCTTCTTTACGGCCTCGATAGCTTCCGGGTTCGGCTTGGTGTACTGGACACCCTTCTTCACTCCCGGCACACGACGCACGGCATCGGAGTGGCCCTGCGACAGACCCGGTCCCCAGAAGGTCATCTGGTCTGCGCCCGGCAGGATAGCAGCGCCCAGGACGCGGTTCAGGGAGAACAGGCCCGGATCCCAGCCGGTCGAGATCATGGCGATGTTGTCACCTTCGCGGGCGGCGGCGTCCATGGCCGCGCGGTGCTTCGGAATCTCGTGGTGGTTGTCGTAGGTGTCGACCGTCGTAAAGTTCTTTGCCAGCTCAGGAGCCTGCTCCGGGACATCGGTGGCCGAGCCGAGGCACACGAACAGTACGTCTACCTCATCCTTGTACTTTTCGACATCCGCCGCCGGGAGTACGCGGGCCTCAGTGTCCAGCGAATCGCGACGGGAGAAAACGCCGACGAGTTCCATGTCCGGCTGGTCAGCGATGACCTTTTCGACGCTGCGGCCCAAATTGCCGTAGCCGATGATGGCGGAACGAATCATGAGGGAGAACCCTTTCTGTGTGGCTGTACTTCTGTGTTTAAGTTTCTAGATTTCAAGCTACAGACTATTCCTTCATATCTCAGCGGGCGTTGGCCACCCCGAATAGCGCGGTGGAGGGTTGAGGGGCTTGGGGGACGCGGGTTGAAGTGCGCCGTGAACTGCTTGGCGAAGGCCTGGCTACTCTGACCTGGGGATTTGGTAGATAAAGGGGCTACCTGTAACGTTTTCTAGCGGTGACGTGTCCGAGCGGCCGAAGGTGAAGCACTCGAAATGCTTTGTGCGGTAACCCCGTACCGAGGGTTCAAATCCCTCCGTCACCGCCAATAAAACCCCCGGTGGTTCCTTTAAATAGGAGCCCCGGGGGTTTTGCATTTAATCGGCCCTGATTGTCTGGGTGTGGTGGAGGTGTGGGAGGTGTCCGTCGTAAAGCGGCAAATGGTGAGGCACCCGACCTGGAGCGCCTAAATCACAAAAATAACATCAGTAACACACACCCCATTGTTCACGTTTATCCGGGAAGTCCGCTACTCTTAGCAAAAGTATTTCCGGTTTTTATGTCGTGCCCGCCCTCAATGACCATGTCAGCGCCAGAGTTGATGTTGGCCAATCCGGGGTGGTCGCTAGCATCGGAGTAGCGAAGAGGCTTCAAACTGCAGGTGGAGTCCGAGGGAGTGCTTGGTTAGCGCGAACTTGGGGAAGCTGCAGTTGGGGCGGTCCAGGCGAATATTAGACGTAAGGGAAACTTGACATGGCAAAGGCCTTGTTCAAACTCGGCAGGTTCTCCTACCTGCATAAATGGACTGTGATCATCGCGTGGTTCCTGATTTTGGCGGGGCTGGGCGGTGCAGTTGCCGCATTCCAGAAGGGGTTCATCGACCAGTTCTCGATCCCCGGCATGCCGTCGGCAACGGCTTCGCACGTGATTGAGGAAAAGTTCCCCGATGTTCCGAACCCAATTCGAGAGCAGCGTATTTATGTCGCCTTCGAGGCCCCCGAGGGGCAGAGGCTCGATGACCCACAGAATAAAGAAGCTGTTGACCAGGTCATTAACGGCATCCGCGACAATGTCGGCCAAATCGCCGACGATTTGCAGCTTCACAACCCGGTAGACCTCAATCCGAAGATGCAGGCGATGGTCAAGGAACAGGGCATGGCCGCTGGCCTGCCCAAGGATGTCGCCGAGGCCGATGCCAATGCCATGCGTACCGTGTCCGATGACGGTCGCTACGGTATTTCCACCTTCGTTTTCGATGCCAAGATGCCGCAGGACATCGAGCCGGAGAATATGCAGGCGCTTCTCGACGCGATGCAGGCTGGCCGTGACGCAGGTATCAAGGTCGAGGCCTCTGGTCCGGGCATGCAGCCCGCGATTGAGGTAGCTCCGACTTCGGAGATTATCGGTGTGACCGTGGCGTTTATCGTGCTGGTTGTCACCTTCGGCTCTCTGGTGGCTTCGTTCCTGCCCATTGTGACGGCGGTAGTGGGCATCATCATCGGTGTCTTCGGCGTGACACTGATGACAGCATTCACCGACGTCAACTCGATTACCCCGGTACTTGCCGTCATGTTCGGCCTGGCTGTCGGTATTGACTACGCACTGTTCATCCTCTCTCGCTACAGGGCAGAAAGAGCCCGAGGGATGACCAACGAAGACGCCATCGGCATGGCTACCGGTACGGCTGGCTCCGCTGTGGTTTTCGCCGGCCTCACCGTGATTGTCGCTTTGGCAGCGCTGACGGTCGCCAAGGTGCCGTTCATGTCTCTGATGGGTATTTCGGCGGCAATTACGGTGGCCTTCACAGTGCTGGTCTCTCTGACCCTGCTGCCGGCAGTTATGTCTCTGCTGGGCGACAAGGTCTTCGCTGGTCGCGTGCCCGGTGTTGCTGGCAACCCCTCGCGTAACCCGCGCAAGGAACGTCGCTCTTCCTTCTTCGGTGAGATGACGATGGGGCGACGTTGGGTCACTTTCGTGCACAAGGCCCCAGGGTTGTTCCTGGTCGGCTGTATCGTCTTGCTGTTGGCATTGGCCTACCCGGCCATGCACTTGAAGCTGGCGCTGCCGTCGGACTCTACTGCGGCGAAGGACAGCACGAACCGCAAGGCCATCACCATGATTGAAGAGGGCTTCGGCGCGGGACGTAATTCACAGCTCATCATTATTGCCAAGTCGGATGATGTGAAGCCCGACGCACCGGTGCTCAAACCACTTATCGAGTCCCTGAAACAGACCAACCCGGAACTCTCTGGCATCGAGGCCGCCCGTAAGGCTTCCTATAGCTACGCTGTCGACCAGTTCAAATCCAATGTCGGTGTCGAGCACATCCAGATGATTGGCATGAATCATGACGGCACTGCGGTCAAGATGATTATGACCCCGAAGTCGGGTCCGCTCGATCCTGCGACCAAGCAGCTGATGAACGCGGTGCGCGATCAGCAGAAGCAGATTGAGCAAACCACCGGCCTATTCACCGGTGTCACTGGCCTGGTTCCTATCGAAATTGACATCACCGACCGTCTCCAGGGCGCAATGCCGCTCTACTTGGGCGTTGTCGTGGGGCTGGCAGTGATTCTGCTACTGATGATTTTCCGCTCCCTGATGGTGCCGGTGACTGCCGGTGTGGGCTTCTTGCTCTCTGTCGCAGCCGCATTCGGTGTCACGGTGGCATTTTTCCAGGATGGCCTCTGGGGAGTGATTAGCACTCCGGGTCCGCTGGTCAGCTTTGTGCCAATCTTCCTCATTGGTGTGACGTTCGGTTTGGCCATGGACTATCAGGTCTTCCTGGTTTCCCGCATGCGCGAGCATTACACCCACAACAAGGGTGAATCCTCGCCAGAATCGAAGTACAACGCGGTCGAAGAATCGGTCGTTGAAGGCTTTACTCTCGGCGCTCGTGTGGTCACGGCCGCTGCGATTATTATGATCTCCGTCTTCGCGGCGTTCGCCGGGCAACCCCTGGCGATCATCAAGGTATTCGGTTTCGCGCTGGGTGCCGCAGTGCTTTTCGACGCCTTCGTTATCCGCATGACCTTCATCCCGGCAGCCATGTTCCTGCTTGGCCGCGCTACTTGGTACATGCCGAAGTGGCTGGACAAGGTGTTGCCTTCTGTGGATGTCGAAGGCTCTGCCCTGGAAGAGGTTTCCGAGGAACTGGTGGAGAAGGGCCGCCGCGAGCGTATGGCTCGCGGTGAGTCCCTGTTGCCCGAAAGCGAAGGCGCTGGGCGTGGCTTTGGCGGGGCTGACGCTGACGAGGACGAAGCAGAAAGTGCCGATGGTGAAGTCGGTGCTGGTGCAGAGGGCGCGGCCGCTGCAACGGGCGCAGCTGGTGGTACTGCTGTGGCTGTCGCGACCAAGAAGCGTAACCGCTGGATTCCGAAGCGGAAGAAGGCAAAGCTGAAGGAGCTCGAACCCGCTGACCAGGCTGAGCAGGCCGAACGCTCTGAGCAGGCCGAACTGTCCGCCCCTACGGCGCCTTTTGATCCGGAGCAGCCGGCACAGCCAGAGCAGCCAGAGCAGACGGAGCCGACAGAACAGCTCATGCAGTCCGCGCCAGCTGAACCAACTGACGCCCAGCCGAACCCGGAAAATGCTAAGGACATCGAGGTCCGCCCGTACTTCAGCCCGGCTCGTAAGCGGAAGAAGATTACGGTTGCGGAACTGATGAAGCGCGAAGGACTCGAAGAGGAAGCGCCACGTCGTAGCCGCGCCGTGTGGGACCCGGAAAACGCTGCCCAACCCGAGGAAAATGACAGCGCTGAGTAACTTGCGAATAGCACCCAGGTAACCTCAATGCATTAGCACTGGACCACAACCAAGGAGCTTCATGTCGCAGTCGAGGACGACGGGCTTTGACGTCGTAAAGCAAATCGAAGGCGCGCGCGGACGTGCTGGCACTATCCACACCCCGCATGGCGATATTGCTACGCCGGCGTTCATTCCGGTCGGCACGAAGGCGACCGTGAAGACACTCACGCCCGAGCAGGTGCGATCCACCGGCGCGCAGGCGATGCTGTCGAACGCGTACCACCTGTACCTGCAGCCCGGCGAGGAAATCGTCGACCAGGCCGGCGGATTGGCAAAGTTCTCCAACTGGAATGGCCCGACGTACACTGACTCCGGCGGATTCCAGGTGCTCAGCCTCGGCGCGGGCTTTAAAAAGACCCTCGCGATGGACGTCACCGGCATGCAGAAAGACGACATCGTCGCCGAGGGCAAAGAGCGCAACGCGTTCGTCGATGAGGACGGCGTGACTTTCCGCTCGCACATCGATGGCTCCGAGCATCGCTTCACGCCGGAAGTTTCCATGCGTATTCAGCACGCGCTGGGCGCAGACATCATGATGGCATTTGACGAGCTCACCACGCTCATGAACACCCGCGGCTACCAGGAGGCATCCGTCGAGCGCACGCACCGCTGGGCGCGCCGTTGCCTGGAGGCTCACAACGAGCTGACAGTTTCGCGCGGTCAGGTTGACGCGCACGTCCATTCGCTTGACGACGGCCAGTTGCCCATCCAGCAGTTATTCGGTGTCGTGCAGGGTGCGCAGTACGAAGACCTGCGCCGCAAGGCCGCGCGCGGGCTGGTGGAGCTCTCCCGCGAGTTCGAGGACGCCGGCCAGCTCGGCTTCCACGGCTATGGCATTGGTGGGGCGATTGAGAAGCAGAATCTGGGCCTGATCTGCGGTTGGGTCAACGACGAGCTTCCCGACGACCGCGCCCGCCACCTGCTGGGGATTTCCGAGCCGGACGATATTTTCGCCGCTGTCGAGGCCGGTGCCGACACCTTTGACTGCGTGGCTCCGACCAGGCTTGCCCGCCGTGGTGGTGTGTACACGCTCGATGGCCGGATGACCTTGACGAATGCCCGCTTCAAGAACGACTTCCGCCCCGTGGATGCGGAGGTGCCCTCCTACACTTCGCTGAATTATTCCCGGGCCTACCTGCATCATCTGTTGAAGGCCAAGGAGTACCTGGCTGGCACGCTGTGCACGATTCACAACCTGTTTTTCATGGTGCAGCTGGTGGAGAACATTCGGGCTGCGATCCTGGAGGACCGGTTCTTCGAGTATCGCGATGAGTTCATGGGCCGCTACTACGCCAACGGTGGTCGTGCGGTGGGGAATTAGGGGCCGGCTGGGCTGGGGAGTGCTTGGGTCGGTTGGGCTGTGGCTGGGCTGGGGCTAGGCTTCTGCCTTTTCGCACTTCACGACAGCCATGTCACCTCGTGCCATCTGTGGAGGTGGCATGAGGTGACACCAGTGGCGTGAAGTGGCAGGGAACACCCGAATCAGTCCAGTGGCGTGAAGTGGCGGCTGGGCGGGCCCGGGGGAAGCCCAAAACTAGACCTAGCTCTACTGCGCGAGGCAGTCTCAACCGGCATCATGGAGGACATGATCACGGTTGAACGACTCAGCAAGAAGTACGGTTCGAAATTAGCCGTCGATGACCTGTCCTTCACCGTTCCCGACGGTGTAGTGACAGGTTTTCTCGGCCCAAATGGCTCCGGCAAGTCCACCACCATGCGCTGCATGCTGGGCCTCGATACCCCGACCACGGGCCAGGCCTTGTTCACCGGGACGGATTCCCAGGGCAACGCCTACAGCAACCAGCCCTTTTCCACGCTGAAGAATAAGCCCAGCATCGCCGGTGCAATTCTGGATGCCGGTTGGCACAACAAGGCTCGTTCGGGCCGCGCTCATCTGCGGGCCCTCGCCCGCGGCGCCGGCATCCCCGACACCCGCGTGGAAGAGTGCCTTGAGCAGGTCGGCATGACCGAGGCGGCGAAGGACAAGGTCGGCGGCTACTCGCTGGGCATGAAGCAGCGTCTGGGAGTGGCAGCGGCTCTGCTCGGCAAGCCGCAGCATCTGATTTTGGATGAGCCGGTCAACGGCCTGGACCCCGAAGGCGTCTCGTGGATGCGCCACACCATCAAGGCGCTGGCCGCACAGGGCTGCGCTGTCCTCGTGTCGTCGCACCTCCTTTCCGAGATGCAGCTCACCGCCGACCGCATCGTCGTCATCGGCCGCGGTCGCATGATCGGCGAGTACAGCATGGATGAATTCCTTTCCGACGGCACGGTCATCGAAGTTGAAGTCGATGACCCCGCTCGGCTGCTGCAGGCGTTAGGGCCGGTCGCGCGTGGGGTTGACGTCGATAAGCAATTGCGCATTCCGCTTTACGACGGCATCAGCGAGCAGCAACTCCGCCGCGACATTGCGGCCGCTGCTCTGCGTGAGGGGCTGTTGGTGACGCGGTTGCACACGAAGCGCGACAACCTGGAGGAAAAGTTCCTGGCTGCGACCCAGGAATCGCAGGAATACCGCGCGCAGGCGATTGGGCAGTAGGGGAGTGACTGAGATGAGTTTTGGAAACGCTTTGCGGTCGGAGTGGACGAAGCTAGCCAGCCTGCGTGGCACGTGGGTGTATGTGGTGTTGTTGGTGGGCTCGATAGCTGGGCCGATGGCGGCTTTCAGCATGGCGGCGGACGCTGGTGCAACCGCTGATTGGGAATTGCTGCTGTTGGGGACCGTGATCTTCAACATGATCGTGATTGCCTTTGGTGGCTCCACCCTGGCGGGTGAGTACAACGATCAGATGAATGCGCATGCGTTCTTGACGCAGGACCGAAGGAGCCTGTGGCTTTCGGCACGGATGACGCTGACCCTTGTGCTGATTGCTGTCTGTTGGGTCATTGGTGTGGCGCTTGCTTGGCTATCGGTGACGGTTTCCCCGCGCGTGGAGTTCAAGGGCGGCGACGCTGCCACGGACATGCTCGCCGGAGTGCTTGGCTTTGTAGTGTTTGGACTAATCGCGATGTCGCTGGGAGTGCTGACGCGCTCGCGCGTGGCCGCTGTCGCTATTCCGCTGGTGTGGATTCTGGTGGTGGAAAGCATGCTGGAGTTCGCGGCGCTGGCGTATGCGATTTTCCGGCCACTGTGGCTGGTCACGCCGGGTGCACGCATTCAGCAGTTGTCGACGCAATTGGGCGGTCTGATGGCAAATCCGGAGAATCCACGCATCGGGTTTGAGGCCGGCATGACGCAGCCGATGTGGTTCAACATCGTGGTGCTGGTGGCCTGGATTGTTGTGGCTGTTGGCGTTGCTCATTGGGTCAATGCCAAACGGGATGTGAAGTAAAAGCAAAAAGTGCCGCGACTACTCGCTTCTCAGGCGAGGTCGCGGCACTTTTTTCGTCGTTAAGCGGGAACGCGCGTGTCGTAGTAGCCTTCGCGGCGCTTGACCCACGCGATGACGGCGTAGGTGACTGGCATGACTACAATCTCGACGGCGGTCTTCCAGATGAAGCCGACGATGACGTAGTTGACGAAGGTACCCCAGGTATCGATGCCGATAGCGGTGGCGGCGATGGAGCAGAAGATGAGCGTATCGACGAACTCGCCAACCACAGTCGAGCCCATCAGTCGCGCCCAGAGAGCCTTTTCACCAGTGCGCTTCTTAATGGCGTTGAGCGACCAGGCGTTGAGCAGCTGACCGACGACATAACCGGCCAGACCTGCGAGAACAAGCTGCGGGACGGTGCCCAGCACAGTGGCGAAGGCTTCCTGATTCTCGTACCACGGTGCCGCCGGGAGCTTGATGGCGGCAAAGAAGCAGAGCATTGCGCCGGCGAGGATGGCGAAACCGGTCCACACGGTGCGGCGGGTGGCTTTGTAGCCATAGCACTCGGAAAGCACGTCGCCGATGACGTAGCTCAAGGGGAAGAGGAAGAAGGCACCGTCGGTGGCCAGGCCGAAGATTTCCACGCCCTTGGTGGCGGTGATGTTGGAGACAATCAGCACGCCAATGAAAATGGCCGTGAACATCGGGTACAGCGATTTCGGTACCGGGATGTGGCGTGGCGTGGTTGCTGTGGAGTCGGACTTAGTTGCGTTCTCGGGCGCGTGCGAGGTGCTCACAGCGGCAGCCTCGGCGTTGCCCGGCCCAGACTTGGGCAGGTTTTCGTTATTTGTCACGGGAGGGAATGTTACCTGCCGCTTAGGGCTCCAAGCGAGCGCCGATGAAGTCTTCGAGGTTGAATTTTTCTAGCGAGAGCCGAAATCTCCGGGGGCCAGTCTCTCTGTGAGCCGCTAGGATTTCTTCTCGTAACTAATATTTTTCATACGAATGCTGCAAATAAATAGTGCAATGCAGCTAACGATGAGAGACACTAGAGAAATTTCAGAATAGAGCAATGCCCTGTCGGCCTTTGCAGTGACAGCGGTTGTGCTCATGTGAGTAGTTTGCTGAGCAAGCTGTCCCAGCGTATACATGCCATTTGCGATACCTAGTATGCAAAGAATGCTTACCGCTATTCCTGCAGCGGAAATGAACTGTAGTGATTTTATCTGTAGATGTGGTGACATTGCTCACCTCGGAAAGATCCACTTACGAAAAGGCGGGCGCACATCATTCCAGGTTGGATATCAAAGTTTTTGAGTGGCGCATGCCCCACCATTCCGAATTGACAACCGTTATGTATGCCAGTCGATCTAGTAGATACAATTCGGCCGAAATTATCGCGATTTTGGAAGTCGAAACGATAATTGCAAATATTCGCAGGTGCGCTGTATGTGGCAGTTTCTTCGTTAATGTGAGTGCGCTGGCCATCAATGCGGTGGAAGATTTGTCCGCCGGGAACTGGGATGTTTACCCCTCCAAATTGGTAGTGGAATGCTGGAATCCATGCATATCCTGAAGCACTTCTCACGGCGGAAGTAGCTGTCGATGTTTTGGGAACATAATCATATGATGCAGGGTTGTTGCTCTGTGCGCTGCCTCCAAAGACGGTTGTTCCCTGGTCGAGTAATGTGTCAGCGCTATGTGGGCTTGCGGAGGCTGTTCCTGGATGCATTGCGCAAAGAGATGTGACGGTAGCGCTTACAGCTAGGATTAATGATGTGAATTTACGACGGGTTATGTGTCCCTTTTTAGTCATTATTGAGTGTCCTCAAATATGTTTGATAGGCCGACATGGGAAAACTATAACAAAATAATTAATGTCCTATGGGGATTAATGACGTTATTTTGGTAACCGTCTAATCTGGGGGTAGCCGATAGTCAATATGTAAGATTGTATGAACTTTAATTGGATGAAGGGATTGTCGCATTTCTTCTAGTCGGCTCGCTAATCTGTAATGGTGGCCAATTTAAAGCAAGTGATAACCATCAACTGTTCAACGCTCCTACCTCCCACCGGCCGCTACGCCCCTTCGCCGACCGGTCGGCTGCACCTGGGAAACCTGCGCACCGCAGTTCTCGCCTGGGCGCACGCCCGCGCGCAGGGTGGCCGCTTCATCGTGCGTATCGAAGATATCGACCGCCAGCGCTCCCGCCCCGAGTATGAGGTGCAGCAGCTCGCCGATCTCGAGGCCATCGGCATCGACTGGGATGGCGCCCCGGTCCGCCAGTCAGAACGCTCTGACCTGTATGAATCCGCGCTCGCCGACCTCACGCAACGCGGCCTGACCTATCCCTGCTTCTGCACGCGCCGCGAAATCCTCGCCGCCTCCTCCGCGCCGCATGGCGTGCCAGGTCAGTATCCCGGCACGTGCCGTTCGCTTGACGACGAGCACCTCGCCGCGAAGAAAGCCGAATTTGCGGCGGCGGGGAGAAGACCGTCGATACGCCTGAAATCGCAGGTGACTGAGGGGACCGCGACCGATGAACTGTATGGCGAGATTACCGCCCCGATCGATGACTTTGTCCTCCAGCGTGCCGATGGCATGTGGGCCTACAACCTCGCAGTCGTCGTCGACGATGCCGAGCAGGGGGTGACCGAGGTCGTGCGTGGCGATGACCTGATGTCCTCCGCCCCGCGTCAGGCGTACTTGGCTGGTCTTTTGAGGTACGCGACGCCTTCGTTCGTGCACGTACCACTGGTGGTGAACTCGGAGGGGCGCCGGTTGTCCAAGCGTGATGGCGACGTGACTCTCGGCGAGGTGCCCGTGGATGCAGCGCAGCGGTGGATTCTGGATTCGCTCGGTGGCGGTGTTGGTAGCGATGGTGGCGGTAATACAGAGATCGACTCCATCGCTGACCTCCCGGAAGCCCTACGCGCGGGCATGAAAATTCCTCGCGAACAGGTGATTTTCTAGGGGCCGCCGAGAACTACCGCTAGCGCATACGTTATCGGCAAGAGTGCGAAAGCAACTAGTGCCGCCACGATTGTCAAACCGTTTGATCGGGCCTTCAGTGCTGCAAGAAAGCTAACCAGACCGAATCCGAAGACTCCGGCAGCGAGGGGTATTGTCCAGAAATTGGAGAGTGCAGTGCTGACGAAAAACAGTCCAATGTAGCAAGCCAAGGCTAGGAAGAGTGCGGCAGCGGCGAAGTTTCGGTAGCGATTCATGATGCGGGGCCTAGGGCTCTGCTAGAGGATCTTTGCCACCTAATTTCATTTCGAAGCGCTTGTAATCCTCGAGGGAAGCGAAGTGGCGAGAATAGATGTCGATGTCTGTATCGACGCGACCGTAAAGAGCGGGGGCGACATCTACGATGTGGCGCAACGTGACAGATCCTCCCGAGTGGGAAGGCTCTTCTGGGACTAATTCATTTTCGTGGGCTAATGCTTCGACCTGCGCGTATGCGGCACTATCAGAATCGGCATAGACAATGTATAAGTCTCTCACGGAAGAAGCTCCCATTCACTGAGGTTGAATCTCTTTGCTTTATTAACTCAAAAACTGCAATTCCGATGTATGGTTCCATCTAATTTTCCGTTCTTCGAATTCCGCCTAGTTCAGTACGAATTTGAGGCTTTCTTGTTGGATGCCACGACTACTCGAATTGATACACATTGGATTGTTGCTGAAACCTATGCTTACCCTACTACTTCGTTACCCTCGGGGCATGCCTACTCTTCTTGTCGTCCACCATTCCCCGACCCCGCTTCTGCAGGAAGTCCTAAGCCACGCGCTCGAGGGTGCCAACGATCCCGCGCTAGAGGGCGTGAATGTCAAGGTCGTCGAGGCTCTCGATGCCACCATCGATGACCTGACCAGCGCCGACGCCATCCTGCTCGGCACCTCCGCCAACTTCGGCTACATCTCCGGCGCGCTCAAGCACTTCTTCGACACCACCTTCCGGGAGGCGCAGGAAGTCACTAAGGGGCTGCCATTTTCATACTGGATCCGCGGCGGTTTCGACACCACCGGCGCGGAAAACGCCATGAAAACCATCACGACCGGCTACAAGTGGGAGCTTGCGGCCGAACCCGTCGTGTTTGTCGGTTCGCTTGACGACGACATCTCCGACCGCCTGGTAAATCTCGGTGGCACCATGGCTGCCCAAATTTTGGGCTGATTGAAGATTTAGTGTCGAAGCCGTGAAATAATGGCCTGGTGAAAGATTCAGGGGCACAGGGGTCGCAGGTGACGTCGTCAAGCGAGAAAAACCGCAAGCCCATGATGAGTCTGCTGGGGCCTGCGTTTGTGGCGGCGATTGCCTACGTGGACCCCGGAAATGTGGCTGCGAACCTGTCTGCGGGCGCGAGCTATGGGTATCTGCTGCTGTGGGTGCTGGTGGTGTCCAACCTCATGGCGATGGTTGTGCAGTACCTGTCGGCGAAGTACGGCCTGGTGACGGGGCGGTCGCTGACCGCAGGTGTTGCCGACCGCTTTGGTTCGAACCGGCCGGGGCGACTGGCGTACTGGGTGCAGGCCGAGATTGTGGCAGCAGCGACGGATGTGGCGGAAATTATTGGTGGTGCCACCGCGCTGTACCTGCTCTTCGGGACGCCGATGCTGCTCGGCGGCGTCATTGTCGGTGTGGTCTCGCTGGGGCTGTTGCTGCTGCAAGGCGGGCGTTCGCAGCGCACTTTTGAAGGCGTGATTGTGGCGTTCCTGCTGGTCATTACGGTGGGGTTCCTGGCCGGGCTGTTTGTCACGGGCTTGAGTCTCGGGGAGATGGCCAGCGGAATTCTGCCGCGCTTCCAAGGCGCGCACACCGTGGTGCTGGCGGCGTCCATGCTGGGCGCGACCGTGATGCCGCATGCGGTCTACCTGCACTCCGGGCTGGTGCGCGACCGCGAGTACAAGGTGGAAGATGACGCCTCGCTGCGCCAACACCTGCGTGCCACGCGTATCGATGTCTTCGGTGCGCTCGTGCTGGCCGGGTCGGTGAATATCGGCATGCTGTGTCTTGCGGCCGAAGCGCTCCCGGGGGTGGAGGGGACTGACTCTATCGAAGGCGCCCACGCCGCTGTGACCAGCGCACTTGGTCCCGTGGTGGGCATACTTTTCGGCGTTGGGCTGTTGGCCTCCGGGCTGGCGTCGTCCTCTGTCGGCTGCTACGCCGGCGACCTGATTATGCGTGACCTGTTGAAAGTGCACGTGCCGATGCTGGTGCGCCGCATAGTCACCATCATTCCGGCGCTGCTCATTATCGCCAGCGGCGTGGAGCCGACCTGGGCGCTGGTGCTCAGCCAGGTGGTGCTGTCGATTGGTATCCCGTTTGCGCTGGTCCCGCTGGTGCGCATGACCTCCTCGCGTGCCGAGATGGGCATCTGGGCCAACACCCCACTACTGCGCCGGGTCGCGTGGATTATCTGTGGGCTCATTATCGCGCTCAACGTGGCGCTGGTGGTTCTGGTGCTGATGGGGAAGGGGTAGTCAGCGGGCGCGGTGGAAGGCGGTAGCTTCCGGGAGTGGAAGGTGGGGGGCTTCGTCGTAAAGTGTGCGGGAGATGGTAGACAAAGCTGTCTAGTTGGTGTTAGGGTGGGCGACACGATCACAAGATATCGACGAGAAATGGCCTTTGACAGCGTCGATAGGCAACCGCCCGATTCGCGGACCCGGTGCCCCAAAGGAAGATCAGCCCCACAGACCGCCTGCGGGGAAGAGCGAATAGGAGCGCAAAATGCACACCACAATAAGCGACGTCCACATCATCCGCCTCAGCCGTCACACCGCTGACCTCCTCGTCGACGGCCGACCCGTCGCCATCCGGCTGCAAGAAGCCGACATCGACCCCCACTCCCGGAATCTCGTTCAACTCCCCGTCGACCCCGCCTTCTACGCCACCCTCCGCGGCCAGCAACGCGCCGACTACCTCAGCGCCCACGTCCGCGACGGCGTACGCTACGGCCGCATACTCTGGCACGAGCTTGACGACGGTCGTCACTTCCTCACCATCCCCACCATCGGCGGCTACCATGTGCACCAGGTCTTTGAGGTCCGCCGCAGCCGCGAGGGAGTGTGGAGCCGGCACTGAGCTGGTTGCGTGAGCGTGCCTGGCGTGATGAGCGCGGCGCGGATGCGAGCGGGAACCTCTCCGCCTAGCCTTGGGCTATGCAGGTACGAGACTCCGCAACACCCCCGTTCTGGCCCACCGAAGGCGAAGGCGACTTCTACACCGACGCCGCCGCAGCCGTCGACCGGCTCACCGAAATCCACCGGGCAGGGATGGCCTACCTAGTCGAGCAGTACACCGCCGCCACCGAAGGAAATTCCGGGAGTGGGCCGGTGCGCGCCTACTACCCCGAACTACGCTTCACCGTCCCGGCCGGCAGCGCCGTCGAGGATGTCGACCCCTCCCTGTCACACGGCTTCGTCGACCGTCCGGGAGTGTATGCCACCACCATCACCCGCCCGGTGATGTTCCGCACCTACCTCATCGAGCAAATCAACGACCTGCTCGCCAACCACGGCGGCGAAGTCGAGGTGCGCGTCTCCGACCAGCCCATCCCACTCCGGATGTGCCGCGGATTCGACGCGGCCGCCGAGGAAGCGGCGAGGAGGGAAGGGGCGTCGGCAAGCATGCTGGCGGCAGTGGAGAAGACGTTTACCCCCATCGACTCCGCCAGCATCGACGACACCATCGCCGACGGTGAAGCCGACTACCTGGGCCTGCTCATCAAACCTTTGAGCCTCTTTACCGCCCAGCGCATCGACCTCGCCCTCCAGCGCCTCGAACACTACACCGGGTCGCACGCCGCAAACATCCAGCGCTTCGTGCTATTTACCAACTACCAGCTGCACACGGACGTGTTCCTCGAATACGCCGCCACCCTCACTCCCGGAAATCCGCACGGGTACACGGCGCTGGCGTGCCCGGGTGGGCAGCGCTACGACATCGGCGCCATCCCCACTCCCGGAGTTTGCCGTCAGCACGCGCACGCCTCGCAGATGCCGGCGTACCACCTGCTTCGCGACGACCAATGCGGCATCACCATCATCGACATCGGCGTCGGCCCCTCCAATGCCAAAACCATCACCGACTGCCTCGCCGTCACGCGACCGCACTGCTGGATGATGGTCGGACACTGCGCTGGCCTCGACGGTCGCATGCGCATCGGCGACATGATTCTCGCCAACGGCTACGACCGCGCCGACGGAGTCCTCGACAACTACGTGCCCCTGGAAAAGCCCATCCCACCGATTGCGGAAATTCAGCTCGCTGTCACTAACGCGCTCGCCCGCGTCTCCGGACTCACCGGCGACGAACTGAAAAAGCGCCTGCGCACCGGCACCGTGCTGTCGACCTCCGACCGCAACTGGGAGTGGCGCTCCCAGGCCGACCTCTACCGAGAGCTGCAGAAATCCACCGCCATCGGCGTCGAAATGGAATCCGCCACCATCGCCGCCAACGGCTACCGCTTCCGCGTGCCCTACGGCGCGCTACTCAGCGTCTCCGACATGCCGCTGCACGACAAACCCAAACTCCCGAAATCCGCCCGCGAGTTCTACCAGTCCTCCAAGGAAGAGCACCTCATGGCCGCCGTGCGCGCGTGCGAGGACATGGCCGCGGCTCCCGACACCCTCCACTCCCGGAAGTTGCGACGGCCGGTGGGAGAGGTCGCGTTCCGGTAGGGCACTTTCGGGAGTGCGTCGTCAAGCCCGTTTGTGCAGATTGTGCATGCTTTACGACGGCTGTGGACAACGCCAAAAAGCGATTGAAGCCGCCCACTCCCGGAAACTAGCCTTAGCCCCATGACGACATTGGGACTGCTCAGCGCGCTGGCGACACGGGGTATTGACGTGCTCGCCGACCTGCGCGCCGCACTCCCGGAAAAATCCACCGGGCACCGGGAGTTGGCAGCCAGCATCGGCTTCGACCCCTTCCGCCTCAAGCGCCTGCTGCGCTGTGCCGAGCGGCTGTTCGGCACGGTCGAGGGCGATATGGATGTCGAATCCCGCGACAAAGCCGTCGCGATCGCCCGGGAGCTGAAGCTGTCGCTGGACACGGTCATGCAGATCGACAAGCGCTCCGGGCAACTCAACAACGTCGAAATCCGGGAGTACTACCGCCTGGACTTCACCCGCGCCGCCGCAGCATACGACTTCGAGGGCCTCGACACCTACATGCGCACCAAGGTCAAGGAGCTCAACCGCACCGACGAGCCGCCGCAGCACCTGCGCGCCCACGTCTCCCGGAATCCGGACATCCGCGGGATGAAGCATCTGCAGGTCACCGGTCCGGCGAACATGATTGACGACCTGGTCGCGCCGCTGACCGTGCGCGCAGCTGAAATCGCCAAAGCGCACGAGGATTACACCCGGGATCGGTGTGTCGGTCAGGCGCTGGCAGAACGCTTGGCACACGGGTCGGAGGGGCCGCTTGACGACGTCGACAAGCTCCGTTACCAGCCCGCGCTCATCGTAACCGCGCAAGACATCGTGGAGTACAGCCCGCGGTTTGCGGCGACCTCCAACGGCTCCGTCCTCACTCCCGGACAATTCGTCGAGGCATTGCTCGCGGACACCGGCTGGGTGCTGGTCTACGACGAGCACAACACGCCGACCGACCTACTCCCGATACACAACCCGCGCCTGGCGACGGAGGAACAGCGCATCGCGATGATCCTCGACAACCCCATCTGCGCGTGGCCCGGGTGCCCGCGCCCCGCCCACGCTGGGCAGGCCCATCACCTGGTCGCCAGGAAAAACGGCGGCGCCACGACTATGGAAAACATGGTCATGACCTGCAAAGAACACAACGCCGCCAACGATGACGACAGGCAAGGCCTCAACGGGCACCTCGAGCGTGACGACGGCTCCGGCGCGGTCTACCGCCACCCGCCGTCTCCGCACGCGCCGCCCGAATTCAACCTTGCCTTCCCGACAGCTCTCGCGGGGCGGGCCTACTCGGGCTACCGTCAGCGCGAATAGCTTTACAGATATACCCATAGGGGGTATATATTGGGGTATGGCTAATCAAACTTTTACTGTTACTGGCATGACATGCGGACACTGCGAGGCATCGGTGCGGGAGGAAGTCTCTGAACTCCCGGGAATCACTGATGTCCAGGTTGACCGCTCCCGGAATTTCCTTTCCGTGACCTCGGATGCAGACATTGACACCGCTGCCGTAATCGCAGCAGTGGATGAAGCTGGCTACAAGGCGGTCGCAAACTAAACCCCCAAGGAGGAAAGCGGATGTCTGAGCAGCAACTTCTCACCCTTGATATCCCCGTCGGCGGGATGACGTGTGCGTCGTGCGCAAACCGTATTCAACGCAAACTGAACAAACTTGATGGCGTTAACGCGAGCGTGAACTATGCGACCGAGAAGGCGCATGTGGAGGCGCCGGCGGACATCAACCCGCAGCAACTGATCGACACAATCGTGGCAGCGGGGTACACCGCTGAGCTTCCGCAGGAGGAGCCCGAACAGGAACCGGGTGCTGCTCCCGAAGGGAAAGACCGGGAGCTGGAAGACCTGCGCAACCGAGTCATCGGCGCTGTCATCCTCACTGCTCCCGTCATCGCAATGTCGATGATTCCTGCCCTCCAGTTCACTAATTGGCAGTGGCTGTGTCTCACGCTCTCGGCGCCGGTCTTTGTGTGGGCCGGCTGGCCGTTCCACCGCGCGACACTGAAGAATCTGCGTCATGGCGAGGTCACCATGGACACGCTGATCACTATGGGGACGACCGCTTCGTTCCTCTGGAGTGTGTGGGCGTTGTTCTTCGGGCGTGCCGGGCTGCCGGGGCTCAAGCACGAGTTCCACTTCACGGTCACTCCTGGTGATGCCGATATGAACATCTACCTCGAGGCGATGGCCGGCATCATCATGTTTGTGCTGATTGGTCGTTACTTCGAGAAGCGCTCCAAGCGCAACGCCGGTCAGGCACTCCGGGAGTTGATGAAGCTTGGCGCCAAGGATGTCTCCGTTCTCGAAAGTTCGGGAGTGGAGAAGCGGCTGCCCGTGGAACAGCTCCGTCCGGGAGTGGTGTTCGTCGTTAGGCCTGGTGAGAAGATCGCGACGGACGGCGTTGTCGTGGAGGGCGCGTCGGCGGTGGATGCGTCGATGCTGACCGGCGAACCGATGCCTGTCGAGGTCGGCCCTGGCGATGAGGTGACGGGAGCGACAATCAATACGTCAGGGCGGCTGCTCGTGCGGGCGACGCGCGTGGGCTCGGAGACGCAGTTGGCGCAGATGGCGGCGATGGTCGAGGCGGCGCAGACGGGTAAGGCGCCGGTGCAGCGGCTGGCGGATCGGGTTTCGGGAGTGTTCGTGCCCGCCGTCATCGCGATCGCCGCGGTCACGCTGGGCGCGTGGTTGCTTACGGGGCACGGCGCGAGTGAGGCGGTCACGGCTGCGGTCGCCGTGCTCATCATCGCGTGCCCGTGTGCGCTTGGCTTAGCGACGCCCACAGCGCTCCTGGTCGGCACGAGTGAAGGTGCCAAGGCTGGTGTGCTGCTGCGTGGCCCGGAGGTGCTGGAGTCGGCGCGGAAGGTCGACACGGTTGTGCTGGATAAGACCGGCACGGTGACTACGGGTGTGATGGAGTTGACGGAGGTCCCTCCCACTCCCGAAAATCTGCTGCCGCTTGCCGCTTCGGTGGAGGCGGCGTCGCATCACCCGATTGCGCAGGCTATTGTGCGTGCGGCGGATCCGGATTCTCTACTCCCGGTTTCGGATTTCCGGGATATTCCGGGAGTGGGGGTTGAAGGCACCGTGGATGGCCACCGCATCGAGGTCGGCCGCTCCGGGGAAAATTCCGGGAGTGGGGGGACGGTGGTTGCGGTGCGCCGCGACGGCGAGCTCCTGGGCACGTTGGAGGTGTCGGATTCGGTGAAGCCGACGTCGGCGGCTGCGGTCGCGAAATTCCGGGAGTGGGGGGTGCGGCCGATTCTGCTGACCGGCGACGCCGCCGGCCCGGCGTTTCGGGTCGCAGATGAGGTCGGTATTGCTCGCGAGGATGTGATTTCGGGAGTGATGCCGGAGGATAAGGTCGCGACGATTGAGAAGTTGCAGGCTGGCGGCGCGTGTGTGGCGATGGTCGGCGATGGCATCAATGATGCTGCGGCTCTTGCGCAGGCGGATTTGGGCATGGCGATGGGCACGGGCACCGATGTGGCGATGGAGGCTGCGGATATCACGCTGGTGCGTGGTGATCTGTTGGCGGCTGCGGATGCGCTGCGGTTGTCACGCCGGACGCTCCGCACGATTCGTTCGAATCTTTTTTGGGCGTTTTTCTACAACGTTTTGGCAATTCCTGTCGCCGCGCTGGGGTTGTTGAATCCGATGTTGGCTGGCGCTGCGATGGCGTTTTCGTCGGTTTTTGTGGTCGGCAACAGTCTGCGTCTGCGCGGTTTTTCTCCGAGTCAACCAGCTATTCAAAAAGGAGTAACTCATGAGTGAGTCTTGTTGTTCGTCGCAATCGCATTCGCTTGACGACGATTCTTGCTGCCATGACACCACTGATCCCGGTTATCTCGTGGAGAAGCGGCGTTATGAATCCCGTATCCGTCGCATTGAGGGGCAGGTTCGTGGCATTGGTCGGATGATTGAGAACGAAGAGTACTGTATCGATGTTTTGACCCAGATTTCGGCGGTGAATTCGGCGTTGAAGTCGTTGGCGTTAACTCTTCTGGATGCTCACCTCCATCACTGTGTGGTGCATGCGGCTGAGGGCGGCCCGGAGGAGTTGGACGCCAAGCTGGAGGAGGCCTCGGCGGCGATTGCTCGGCTGGCTAAGTAACTCCCGGAAAAATTCCGGGAGTGGGGGCGAAACAGCAGTCGGCAGCCGGCAGCCGGCAACCGGCAACCGGAGTTGGTTGCTGTTGGTGGCACCGGTTGCGCGGAAGTGTCGCTTAAATGCCTCGTTTTCCCAGGTAGGGGGCGCGTTTTGGGAAAATGAGGTTTGTTGGGTAGTCTTTAACGACGTTGGAGGATTCGACTAGCGGCCTATGTCACACGCCTGGAACGCGTGCGGGAGTCACATCCCTCGTGGGTTCAAATCCCACATCCTCCGCAGAGTGAAAACCCCCGGTTTACGCCGGGGGTTTTCTTGTATTTATGCAGGTGAGTGGATTTGCGGGTTAAGTAAAGAAAAGTGTGTCCGCATGCCACCATAACCCCAGACCACACACCACAAATCACCAAAGAATAGCTCCCCGAAAGCTATTACCCACA
>QWCB01000790.1_pt1 | contig 33272 bp, 22 predicted proteins | sample 1972511 | NCBI WGS metagenome assembly QWCB01 (sample SAMN09866719, study PRJNA288562) | Human gut metagenome isolate term5_stool, whole genome shotgun sequencing... | isolation source: gut | host: Homo sapiens | place: USA: California | reverse complement strand
GGAAAACTTCGTATTGGAGGACCGGTTACGCTGAAAAATACACCTTATCTCACTATTCATGCGGAAGCACCGGCATTCTATTTGCGCGGCTCTTCTTTTGATGCCTTTGATGGAAAAAGCTGGTCGCTTTCCACGCCGCAAACGCTCCTTCCGCTGCATTTTTCCGAACACTATTATGATGAATTTGATTCCCAGCAGGCGAAAACGTTCTGGTTTGCCAATGTTGCTTCACGCGATACGGCCATTCAAACAGGACTCTTTCGTCCTACATTCTACTTTTTGAAGGCGTATAATCCGACGCGTATTGTATTTCATGGTGGCAAGCCGGCATCCGTGGTTCATCTGAAAAGCGAAGTTCCTGTAGGAACCGACACGCAAAAGCTGCTGAAAAACTATAATGCCGGTACAGCGTTCTTTTATAGTCCTTCCGGCATGATTGCCGCTGCCTCGGATTATAATGATTACGGCATCGTAAATCTCGACTTTGTCCCTCTCGTAGCCAACTATTGGAATAAACAGGTGCAGGAGAGTATCAATCCGGTCAAAGGAAGGGGAGAGCAAAAGTATCGAGATCTGGTACGCTCTTGCGACCCTGAATTAGCTGCAATTCTTTATGATAATGACAACAAGGATTTTCCTGCCTTAGTACAGAAAATGCGTGCGCATTTTGAAGCGAAGTATCACTATCGCTTGGATGTGGATGAAATAGAAGATCAAACTGGTTTCCTTGACTATTTTTTAACAAATAAAGAAGGCTACTGTGTATACTTTGCTACAGCGTATAGTGTTCTTCTAAAAGATATTGGCTATAGCACACGATATGCAGAAGGTTTCATCGTTCCGCAAGCGAAAGATACAAGCACGAAAATTACCGCACGACAATTATCGGCAAAACAAGCGCACGCGTGGACAGAAATCTATTTGGATTCTATGGGATGGATTCCTATTGAAGCCACGCCGTCTGCGCATTTGTCGGAAATTAGCGGCTTAAATGAGAATACCGCGCAGAAAACGCAACCTGAATTTGTTCCGCCAACCGAATTGGATGTGATGGAACCACAGGTATCCGCATCGGAAAATACAGAAGAAGTTTCCTCAGAGAGTGCCTCCTCGTCAGAGAGTTCTGTTGCCGAATCCTCCGCTATAGAAAAATCATCCTCTGCTTCACAGGAATCGACTCCCACGGATACGATGGAGCAATCTTCCATAGGATCGGACAATGCGAAGGTCACAGAACCGCCTATAAGCGATGCAAAATCGAAAATAGGTATGATTCTATGGCTTAGTGCTATATTGTCCGTAATCGTGCTTTTAGTCGCAATACGAGCATTTCGTCAATATCAGACATGGAAACAACGCCTAAAAGACAGCAATTTGACCTTAGCCGGTCAAAAACCCATGGAACGCTTCCACATCATATGGCACCATATCCATCGCTTAGCAAAACAAAATGAAATTGATCTTGCACCAAGTGACACCTTGCGTGATTTGGTATTCGCGCTAAGCAAGATGGATGATATGGCAGCGATGCAGAAGCAAGAATGGATTACCGCTCTTGAAGCCATTCGCTATGGTCAGCAGGAACCGAGCGAAGAAATGTTACACCTGTTGCATCAGATGTATGTCATGCTGACGATGCAATATAAGAATAAAACATCCCGGTGGAAATGGTTCGCAAAGGATGTCTGGTCAGTAAAAGGAAGACCGTGGCAGTAAACGAACGGCACAATACAATCATAGCAACCAACAGGAAAAACAGAGGTGGAAACGCCTCTGTTTTTATTTGGCAAGAAACAAGCACGAAATACAAGAATAGACACACGCGCGCCCTGCTTTGTCACAAAATATTGATTTTGTGACATAAATTACGCATCAAAATCGGAGATATCTACAATGTAAAAAGGAGTCCGGAAACGGTCGTTTCCGGACTCCCCTCTTGTACAACAGTATCGATTTTAAACTACCATTTCAAGCGTCTATTCTTTCTTAAACGCTTGAACGGTTGCCTTCGACTACTTTAACGTAGCGAACATTACGGCTTTGATCGTGTGCATACGGTTTTCCGCTTGATCAAAGACCTTGGAGTGTTTGCCAAGGAATACTTCATCGTTAACTTCCATGCCATCGAGATCAAAGTCTTTGCCGAATTTTTCGTTCACTTCTTTTCCAATGGTGGTATTCAGGTCGTGGAACGACGGCAGGCAGTGCAGGAAGATAACATCATCAGAAGCATTATCAATCACCTTCTGGTTGACCTTATAAGGATAGAGCTGGTGAATGCGAGATTCCCAAACTTCATCGGGTTCGCCCATGGAGACCCAGATATCCGTATAAATAACATCGGCATCCTTGGTTCCTTCTTCAACGTTCTCGGTGAAACGGATGGTAGCGCCGGATTCTTTTGCAAATCCTTCCGCCTTCTTAATCAACTCTTCCGTCGGCATCAATTCTTTCGGGCCGCAACCGGTGAAATTCAAGCCTAATTTTGCGCAGGTGACCAGCAATGAGTTGGACACGTTATTGCGGCAGTCGCCCATGAAGACAAAATTGAGTCCCTTCAAATAACCGAAGTTTTCCTGAACGGTCAACATGTCCGCAATCATCTGTGTGGGATGGAAATCATCCGTCAAGCCGTTCCAAACCGGAACACCGGAATCTTCAGCAAGGGTCTCCACCATCTTCTGATCGAAGCCGCGATATTCAATACCATCGTAGAAACGACCGAGAACCTTGGCGGTATCGGAAATGGATTCCTTCTTGCCCATCTGACTCGAACCCGGATCCAAATACGTTACGCCCATGCCAAGGTCGCGTCCGGCAACCTCAAAAGAGCAGCGCGTACGCGTAGAGGTTTTTTCAAACAAAAGAACGATGTTCTTTCCTTCGAGATAACGATGCGGCGTGTGGGTCATCTTCAAATCTTTGAACTTCTGACCGAGATCGATGAGATACTGAATCTCCGCCGGCGTGTAATCCGACAATGTGAGAAAACTTCTTCCTTGCAGATTGATTGGCATACTGTACTCCTTTTATCGTAGTTTAGTTGAATGATCTATGCGCTGTAAAGAGAAAACGCACCAATGTCTTTATATCACATCTTGTCCGGTGACGATACACCAATCAGGTCTAAAGCGTTGTGTAATACGTTTTTTACCGCCAAAACCAGACCGATGCGCTCGTTGGTCGCTTCCGGATCGTTTTCATCCACCACTTTTGTTTCCCCATAGAAACTGTGGAACGCCGAGGCAAGCTGCATCAGGAAATTCGTCATCTTATTCGGTTGACGCAATTTTGCCGCTTCTGCCACGACATCCGGAAAAGAATCCAGCAGCTTAAGCAAAACCACTTCTTTTTCACTCGTTAAATGCGTATAGGTTTTCTGTGCCTTAAACTGCGGCGCACGATCCAAAAGACCGGCGGCGCGGGCATGGGCGTACTGAATGTAATAGACCGGGTTCTCGTTCGAAGCTTTCTTGGCCAGTCCAATATCGAAATCCATTTGGGCTTCTACCGCACGACTAATGAAGAAATAACGCGCTGCATCCACGCCGACATCATCAATGAGTTCACGAATCGTTACGGCATTACCCGAACGCTTCGACATTTTCACCTCTTCCCCGTTTTCCACGAGATGAACCATCTGAATAATATCCACTTCAAGGTCGTCGCGCTCATAGCCAAATGCCATCAATGCTGCCTTCATGCGGTTAATGTAGCCATGATGATCGGCACCCCACAGATTGACCAGTTTCGTATAGCCACGGTCGAATTTGTACAAATGGTTTGCAATGTCCGGCGTCATATAGGTTAACAGACCATTTGCCTTGCGGAGAACACGATCTTTATCATCCCCCCACCGCGTTGTTTTTAACCAAAGCGCACCATCTTCTTCGTAAACGATGCCTAAGGCATTCATCTTCTCAATAGCATCATCCACTTTTCCGGAATCATAGAGCCACTGTTCGCTGACCCACGAATCAAATTCGCAGCGGAAATCGCGAAGAACTTCTTCAATCTTCTGCAGCTCTTCCTTATATCCTTTTTGCTTGAAAAACTCAGTACGGCCTTCTTCTTTATCGAGCCAAACATCGCCTAATTCTTTCGCTAATCTCTCGCCAATCTGTTTAACATCTTCCGCATTATAGCCATCTTCCGGCACTTCCACATCACGGCCGAAATACTGTGCGTAGCGTGCATAAACTGATAAACCGAGATTGGTCATCTGTGCGCCGGCATCATTAATATAGTATTCACGCAGTACATCATAACCGCTTGCCTTTAAGAGACGGCAGATGACATCTCCCCAAACAGCTCCGCGCGCATGCCCGAGATGCAAGTCTCCCGTCGGGTTTGCACTGACATACTCCACTAAGATAGGCAGCCGTTTTCCACTGTAGTTTTGCCCATATTTATCTCCCTGTTCAAGAACTTTATTCACAACCTGCGCCAAGGAGTCTTTTTTTAATCGGAAATTCAAATAGCCCGGACCCGCCACTTCTGCCGTTTCCAGCAAATCCGACTTTTCCAGGAGCAATTGTGCCAGCTCTTCGGCGATTTGACGCGGAGCACGCCTTAATTGCTTGGCAAGCTGCATACAAACGGTGGTTGCATAATCGCCGAATTCCGTATTGCGCGGTACTTCAATCGGAATCGAATCCAGCTTCAACGAATAGTGTTCTTCGAGAACATCGCTGATCAGTTTGCTCAGTTTTTCTTCATTCGTCATATTTCTCCGCCTTTTCCTTTGCTTTTCTCTTTTTCCACGAAAAGAGTACCTAAATCGATAAACACTATTATTGTACCACACCAAGACGTACGCATTCCATGCCCTATGACAGACGGAAAGACAAAAAAAAGGAGCCGCAACAACCGTTGCGACTCGACGACGTGCCATTGAGGATTCGAACCCCAGACCTTCTGGTCCGTAGCCAGACGCTCTATCCAGCTGAGCTAATGGCACCCGACTTGGATATGATAACACACTTTTGTAGTAAAAACAAATTTTTGAACAACGAATAAAAAAAACGTATACTGTATAAGTAATAGAAATAAGAAAGTACTACAGGAGCCGGCATGAGTATCAGTATCATTCAATCGAAATTTACGTCCTTGTTGAACCCCGATCGTATTGCGAGTTACGACCAGGAAACCAATCACGAAACCACGATGATGCTTATTCACAGCATGAGCCGTTTTCTTTACGTAACCGAAGGAAAAGCGACCATTCGTATTAACGGCAACGATTATTCCATGACACCGGGTACCATGATTGCTATCCTTCCCTGGGATGTAACACAAATTATCGCCATTGAAAAGCCTATTACCTATGAACGCATCATTTATAATCTGAATTTCATCAATCTCTATCTGCGTTCTGACTATAACCCAAATAAGCAATTTTTCGCTCTTTGGCATCGCATCCGCCAAAACCCAGTCATTCATGCGGACAAAAAGCAAGCGCAGCACATTCATTGCGCTATTGAACGCCTGCGCAACGAAGTCGGCGTGGAGAGCGTATTTTCCGATCAGCAGAAGACGCAGGACAAAGAGACCTTCAGTGAAATGTATACCGTCTCTTTGGTCATTGAGCTGCTCGTTCTTTTTGTTCGCACATTAGATGCTACAAAAGAAGGCGACAAACCAAATACCGATTGCTCTTCAGATCCCAGTGGCTCCACCTTCTTTATCGGTGATTTGCTCAATTTTCTCTACAGCCATTTGCAGGAGAAAATTACGCTGGAACGGCTTAACAAAATCTTCTTTGTCAGCCAATCTACCATTTCCAAACGTCTAAAAGAAACCTTGGGGTACACCTTCCAGGAGCTCATCACCGCCATGCGCATCTACAAAGCGATGGATCTTCTCACGTATACCGATTTTAGCCTTCAAGAGATTGCGAAATTAGTCGGCATGAATGATGCCGCCCACCTTGTACACTCTTTTGAAGCGATGGAAGACATGACTCCTAACGAATTTCGGCAGAATTTCACATCCGCCATTGAACGCAAAACCCATTTGAAAGCATCAGAATCGTCCTCCGCCTTGAAAGTTGTCAATGATATACTTCTCAATTATCAGAATCCCTTGCTCACCCCGCAAGCGATAGCGGAAAAACACCAACTTTCCCTTGCAGAGCTGAATCGAATTACTCTGTATTATGTGGAACGCTCCGCGACGGAGTTTATCGCTTCGCTGCGCATTAACCGCGCCTCTGAACTTCTCCTCCGTTCCGAATTGCCGGTAACGGAAATTGCTTTGATTGTGGGATTCAAAACACTGAAAACCTTCTATCGCTATTTCCGTAAGACCTTTTCCACCTCCCCTACCGAATTTCGCAAGCAAGTCCATTTTCAGCAAGCAGATGGCAGCGTAGATACCAATATTTCCCTCTGATTCCAAAATGTCCGAAAAGAAGAAGGTGCGGCGTAGAAAACATTCTATTGCCGCACATCTTCCACTGTATCGCATAGGATTTTCTTTAGCTCTTCTGGTACAAGCGCAGACTGTCCATTCACGAACTGCGGCGTTCCTCCGCCGCGCACCTGTCCAATGTCTTTTACCGAAGCAAGCCAATCACGAGCTTTTCCTTCACAAGAGGCGAATACAATTGACGAACCCCCTTGTTTTTCTGCCAATAGTATTTTTGAACACTTATGTTCGGAATAGAGCTTTTGCCCGATCGGACGAAGGATTTCCGCTTCTTCGGCAGATAACATTACGATAAAATCATCTTGCTTAGCGAGCATCGTTGCCTTGGCTTCGGCTAATGCCTCTTGTAACGATTTGATCGTCTCTTTTTGCTTTCGCTCGGTTTCCGCCATCGCCAACACGCGATCCGCCAATTCTTTACGGCTGACTTTTAATGTTCCTTCGAGGTTGCGCAACAAATCATGCGCTTCTTTCAAGGCTCTTCCTACTACCGGACCAATCGCGACATGCACACGAACCCCTCGTGAAGTCTTTTCCTGCCCCAGCAAGACAAAACTTCCAATTTCTACTGTGTTATGCAAATGCGGCGTACCGCAAGGCTGCTCATCAAGATTCCCATAACGCACCATACGTACCGTGTCGAATTGCTGATATGCCGGATCCGAGTATTCCTCTCCCTTTACATAGGTAATGGAAAGCGGTACAGCATCACGAATAGCCTGATTAATGTACTCTTGCATATCCGCCATTTCTTCATCGCTAAATTCTCCACGATCCACCTCAAACCACTGATTCTCTTCATGCACGCCAACCGCGATCATGACATGTCCACGTCGACGAAAGTAGCCGTCAAACAAATGTAGAGCGCTTTGTGCAGCCGTATTGGTGAGGCGCGTATCTTCATCCACCTCCATGTGTATCGGGTCGGAAAGTGTCCCCTCTACGCGATGCCACAATTTTCCATCCTGCCAAAACAAATCGGTTACCGTCAATCCATTAATAGTACCGCGATCCGCAGGCATTCCGCCTTTTTCTCCCCAAAAAACCGTATCCGAAAAGGCATAGGCGCCATCCTGCTCGTCCACAATGGTGGTATCGGTCACCAGTCGCCAAAAATCATCATATTGCCCAAGCATGTTAACCCCCTATCGATTCCATTTCTCGTTCTATCGTTTATACCCATCCTTTTCAAAGGGGATACAAAAAGGAGGAGACCGAAGTCTCCTCCCCCTTTTCCGCTGACGGATGGCAAGGTTCCCTCAGCGAAACTATTTTCATTGTAAAACGAATTACAGAATCATTTCTGCGATGGTCAAGATGATTGCACAGGCTACAGCAATGAGAATGAGCAGCTTGAATACCCACTTTAAGTATGTCGCATACTCGACGCGCGCTGCCGCGACACCACCCATGACGACACCGGAAGTCGGAGTTGCCATGTTCACAACACCGGAACCGGCGGTGAAAACATTGACCATGATGTTGGGGTTAAATCCGAGTTGCGCAGCAAGACCGCCCATAACCGGAATCGACAAGCCGGCAAGACCGGACGTCGACGGAACGAGGAAGCTCAAGAGGATATAGACCACGAGGGACAGCGGGATAAATACCGCGCCCGGAACACCCTGAAGAATGCGTGTGCACTGATCCAAAATCCAGAAATCCATGTGCGTTTTGCCCATAACAACGGTAATTCCGCGGGAAACGGCGATAATGATACCGACCGAGAGAAGGTCTTTTGAACCTTCAATAAACGTCTCGATATAGCTGTGTTCGCTGTATCCACCGATAAGGGCGATTACAATGGAACCGATGATGAACCAAGCAGCCAAGTGCAGGAAGTACCACCAGCCAAGGGGCTCACCAGTCAAGAAATCACTCCAGCCCAATGCGGCGAGGTAGGCTTCTTCATCGCCACCGAAAACAAGATCCTGATAAGAAATCAGTGAAACGATCATCACGACGAACATTAAGGCAAAGACGCAAAGGATGGCCTTATGACGACCTGTAAATTCAATCTTTGCATTCGGATCTTCTTCGCCGAAGTGTTCACGCATTATCTCCTGCTCCTGCAGAGAGAGGATCGTCGATCCTTTATCTCTTTTTACTTTTTTCGCATAACGAAGGGTAAACGCAATGGCAATCGCTACAACGGCAAGCCAAAGAATCGCGCCGATGAGGTAAATCTGACCGCTGTTCGGCTCAATGCCGATGGCATTCAGACCGCCGATGGCAACGCCCGTCGCAAACGGGTTAATGGTCGAACCAAGGCAACCAGATGCTGAGCCGACAAGTACGGTAGCCAACGCAACGATGGAATCGAATCCAGCAATAACCATAGCCGATGTGATAAAGGCATAAAAACCAATGGTCTCTTCTGCCATACCATACGTCGTTCCACCTAAGGAGAACAGGAACATCAGAACAACAATCAGCCATTCTTCTTTTCCGTGCATCTTATGCACCAAGGCATTGATACCGGCTTCCAAGGCACCGGTCTTCATTACGACGTTCAGGAAGCCGCCCAAAGCGACGATGAACATCAATAAGTCCGAAGCATCCGTAAAGCCGTTCGGAATCGCCATGACGAAGTCCTGTAATTTTGCAGCAACCACAGACACGTGTTCGCCGCCATCTACCATTTCCAATAAATCCCCATATTTTTCCGGATCCAGCGTTTTGATAATCGAATCGCTGATTTCTGCACCGTTCAACAAAACGGAAATAATGCAAAGAACGGCAAGAATGATGACAAGGATGGTGAATGCCGATAGCGAGTGACGCTTCTTTTTTGCGGGTGCCATTTCGGCGTTCGGCTGTTTATTCATTTCAGCCATAAAAAACTCCTTTCAATTCTTTTCTCCGAACCGATGTTCGGTTGCTGACGGATTACCGTGTAATAATGGTTCCCGTCTTTCCTTCCAATGCTTCTTTTGCCTTCACAAGAGACGTGATAAGCGCCTTGCCGCCCTCACGTTGTTGTACGTAATCTAAGCAGGCTTCCACTTTCGGCAGCATTGATCCCGGAGCAAACTGTCCTTCTTCGATATACTGTTTCGCCTGTTGGACATCCATATTCGCAATGGCTTTCTGATCCGGTTTATTAAAGTTTACTGCAACTTGATCAACAGCGGTAAGAATAACGAGCATGTCCGCATCAATATCCAGCGCCAAACGGGCAGAAGAACGATCTTTATCGATTACTGCGGCAACGCCACGATACGCGCCGTTCTCTTCCACAACGGGAATTCCGCCGCCACCAACGGTTATCACAATATCGCCGAGGTCAACAAGCTGTTTCACGACATCCAGTTCCACAATCTTTTTCGGAAGAGGACTTGCTACAACGCGACGATATCCGCGTCCGGCATCTTCTACAAAGGTATAACCCGTTTCCGCAGCCAATTTGTCCGCCGTCTCTTTATCCATAAAACTGCCAATCGGCTTGCTCGGCTTCTCAAAAGCAGGATCTTTTTCATCTACCACGACTTGCGTTACCACACAGGCGACTTTGCGATCGTTTTGCTGGCGAGAAGCAAGCTCCGCCTGAATGGATTGTATCAGATGATAGCCAATGTATCCCTGACTCATCGCACCGCATTCCGGAAACGGCATCTCTGGCGTATTGCCACCGTGTTCTGCCGAATACGCCATGGCATTATTAATCATCCCCACCTGAGGACCATTACCGTGACCGATAATCACATCATAGGTTTCGGCAAGATCCACAATGGTCTTCGCGGTCTGCTTCACCAACTGAAGCTGTTCGCTCGGCGTGTTGCCCAGTGCATTGCCACCCAGAGCAACAACAATCCGTTTTTTAGTCATAAAAGCTCCTTCGTAATCGAATCCATCATAAATCCATCAAGCCGTAAACCGGTACGCCACGGGGTGTACCGGTCTACGGAATGGATTGCTATTCTGTTCTATTAGTTTTCGCGGACAAGCGGCATGGACATGCAGCGCGGACCGCCTCGACCGACGGTCAAGTTGTCGGAATCGAGTTCAATAACAGTAAATCCGGCTTCTTTAAGCATCTTGTTGGTCTCAAAGTTACGCTTATAAACCACAATTTTTCCCGGAGCCAGTGTCAAGGTGTTGGAACCGTCCGTCCACTGTTCACGTTCGGCAGCCATGTCGTCTCCACCGCCGCAGGGGAACAAACGAACCTTTTCGATGCCAAGAATGCCGGCAAGGATTTCGCCAAGCGATCCCTTATGCTCTTCAATCTTGACATCATGCTTTGCTTTATCCGCCGTCAGTTCAAACACACGAAGCGTTGCGGTGATGCCCGGATGATAGGTGAAGGCATCCTTGTCAATCATCGTAAAGACGGTGTCAAGGTGCATGAATGCGCGAGATACCGGAATATTGAAGGCAAAAATACGTTCAATCTTATTGTCTTCCGTATCAAAGAAGAGGTTCATCGCCAACTGCTGAATCGCATCGGCGGTGGTGCGCTGCGAAATACCAACGAACAAGGTCTTTTCATCTACGTTAAAGACATCGCCACCTTCAATATGGAAGTGGTTGTGACGTCCGTAGAGGTCTTTGACCTGTCCCTTGTATTCCGGATGATATTTGAAGATGTAATCCGCATAGATGGTTTCACGGTTGCGGGTTACGGAGAACATTTTGTTGATGACGGCTCCATTGCCGACCGAAGCGAACGGGTCTCGTGTGAAATAGAGGTTCGGCATCGGATTCACAAGCAGATACGGATGTTCCAGTTCATCAATCAGGAAGTTCGTTTCAATGTCCCCTAATTCTTGGAAGGAAACGCCTGCCATGGTCTTCATGACAAATTCTTTGGTGTCTTTAATTCCTGCAAAGAAGTTCTTCAAAATCTTATGATACGTTTCGGTATAAATACCGGCATCATTCAGATATTCGTCGATAAATTTTTCGCGGAGCCCCTCATTCGCATCAAGGGTTTCTGCCATTAAATCTTCAAGGTAAACCACCTCAACGCCTTCATTACGAAGAATGTCGGCAAACGCATCGTGTTCTTTCTGCGCTTTCACTAAATCCGGAATATCGTCGAAGAGCAATTCGGCGAGTGTATCCGGCGTAAGGTATTTGAGCTCTTCGCCCGGACGATGCACTAAGACTTTCCTGAGGGGCTGAATCTCACTGGTTACTTGAATGGGTTTCATAACATTCCTTTCTTTCTCTGGTTGATCGCTTATGCGATCTTCGTGATTATCTTGTAAAAACGATTTTCCTCTTGAGGACTCCACCTCTAAGAGTCAGATTTAGTATATTGTGCAGGAGCGAAAAAGTAAAGACAAGTTCCCTTTTATTCGTTGTAAAAACAGAGAAAACGCATCAAATCGGCTATTTCCCTCATCGATTTCTGATAATTAATGGCAAGTGCAGCGTACAATATATTGTACCTTTTTACTCGACTATTCTCGAAATCCATCATGCGAAAACTCTTTCTGTAACCGTTTTCCATTATTTTGTGCCGTTGAAACGTTTGAAGAGGAACGTCTACAAGCAGCAGGACATTTAATGCTATAATATGGGCGTCGCAAGGATTGTCATCAACAAGGAGGAAACTATGGACTGGGAAACAACAAACTTTATCCATCAAATTATTGACGAAGAGTCTGCCCCCGGCGGACGTGTGCATGGTCAGCAGATTGTCACCCGCTTTCCTCCGGAACCGAACGGTTTCTTGCATATCGGACACGCAAAAGCCATTAACATGGATTTTGGCACAGCGCTAAAGTACGGCGGTATTTGCAATCTTCGTATGGACGACACCAATCCGGTCAAGGAAGATACGCTATTTGTAGAATCTATCCAGGAAGATATCCATTGGTTAGGTTTTGACTGGGATGACCGCTTTTATTTCGCCTCAGACTATTTTGAGCGTATGTATGAAGCGGCCATCGTATTGATTCACAAAGGTCTTGCTTATGTGGATGATCTATCGGCAGAGGAGATGCGTGCCTACCGAGGAACGCTCACTGAGCCCGGAAAGCCAAGTCCTTGGCGTGATCGCAGCATAGAAGAAAATTTAGATCTGTTTCAACGTATGCGCAACGGCGAATTTGCAGATGGCGAAAAAACGCTTCGCGCCAAAATAGATCTTACTTCCGGAAACATCAATATGCGTGATCCCGTTATTTACCGCATTGCGCATCAGCATCATCATCGCCAAGGCGATAAATGGTGCATCTATCCCATGTATGATTTTGCGCATCCGATTGAAGATGCTCTGGAAGGCATCACCCACTCCCTCTGCTCTTTAGAATTTGAAAATCATCGTCCGTTATATGATTGGGTAGTGGATAACACAGATATGCCACATAAACCGCGTCAGATTGAATTCGCACGTCTGAATCTCAGTCACACCGTGATGTCAAAACGAAAACTGCGTACACTGGTAGAGGATGGTCTTGTAGACGGTTGGGATGATCCGCGCCTTCCGACCCTTCAGGGATTGCGTCGTCGAGGCTTTACGCCAAAGAGTATTCGCAATTTCTGTGAACGAATTGGCATGACCAAAACAGACAGCATGGTAGATGCTCGCTTCCTCGACTATTGCGTGCGTGAAGACCTGAATGACCATGCTCCCCGTGCCATGGCGGTATTGGACCCCATCCTTCTCGTGATTGATAACTATCCCGAAGAGAAAACGGAAATCTGTACGATTGCAAACCATCCGAAGGATCCTTCCATGGGAACACATACCATTCCCTTCGGAAAGAAAGTCTGGATCGAACGCGAAGATTTCATGATTGATCCACCGAAGAAGTATTATCGCCTCTTCCCCGGTAATGAAGTGCGCCTGCAAAATGCCTACATTGTGAAAGCAACCGATTATGAGTTGGATGAAGCGGGCAATGTCAAAGTGGTTCATGCCACCTATGATCCCGATTCGTTTGGCGGAACAGCAGCGGATGGACGCAAAATTCGCGGTACCATCCACTGGGTTCCGATGCGCGAAGGCGTAACCGCAGAAGTACGGCTTTATGAACGTCTCTTTACTGTGGAGAATCCGGACGGAGAAGAGGCTGACTATCGTGAACTGCTCAATCCGGACTCGCTTACGATTATTTCGAACGCCGTAGTGGAACCTTGGCTGGCTGAAAAACACGACGAAGCTATCCGCTATCAATTCATGCGCAAAGGATACTTCTGCGAAGATCGCCATTATTCGACCGCCGAGAAACACATCTACAATCGCGTCGTCACCTTACGAGACAGCTTTACACCGGAAAATTAGACGGCGCAACACGGAACGGAGGAACTATGTCGTCCTATCGAATGCTCATTCAACGGGATAAACGAGGTGTATTACTTGCGCATCGCAAGTCCATCACGCCAAAAAAGAATACCTTCTTTCTTGTCCTGATGAGTTTTATTCTTCCGCTTCTCTTGTTGGCGCCTGCCTTTATGTATTCGGGGATTTTCCCGTTTGGTGACCATACGACACTTGCGGTAGATCTGCGCAATCAGTATGTCGGCTTCTTTGAAGCTTTGCGTCGTGTTACGGCCGATCCGGGGAGTCTGCTCTACAACTTTACCAAAGGTCCCGGTGGGATTATGAGTGCAACGGATGCGTATTATTTACTCAGTCCGCTAAATCTGCTGTTTTTTCTTTTTCCCTCCGAGAATCTTCCCTTGGCGGTAGAGCTTATTCAGCTTGTGAAGATTGGCCTTTCCGGGCTCTTCTTTTCCCTCCTGCTCATCCGACGTGAACACGGCAACGACTGGCGAATCCTTCTGTTTTCCACCTGCTACGCATTGATGTCCTTCACTATGGCGAATATGCTCAATGTCATGTGGCTGGATCTTCTTTATATGACGCCCTTAGTGGTTCTCTTTTTAGAGCGAATGATGGATGGGAAAAGCGCCGTTCCCTATGTTCTTTGTCTATCACTATCCATCATCATTAATTTTTACATGGCATACATGCTCTGTATTTTTCTGGTGCTGTATGCCATTTGGGCAGTTGTTCGCCGATCCTCCGCCATGCGCGAGACCGGAAGAGAAATGGTTAAACAGTGCTGTAAGCTCTTTATACGCTTTACACTGTACTCCTTTATTGCAGGGGCACTGACGGCATGGCTGATTTTTCCGAATATGTATTCGCTCCTGCTCAGTAAGGGATCTTATCAAGATGAAGTGGTTGCCGATAGCGCTTTCCGCTATCCTCTGGGCGATCCATTATCTCGCCTGATTCCCGCCGCTTTCGATTATGATCAGGTTTCCAACGGATTTGCTAATATCTATACCGGAATAGCCCCTGCAATACTGGGATTGTTTTACTTTTTCAACCCCCGTATTGCTCTCCGCGAACGCATCTGTTCCCTGGGTATTCTTGTTTTTCTGTTGCTTTCAATGAATATGAAAAAACTCAATGTCCTCTGGCATGGAATGCAATATCCGATATGGTACAATTATCGCTTTTCCTGGTTATTCAGTTTTTTTACACTGCTCATTGCCTTTCGCGGATTTTTGCGCCTGCATCGCATAAGGCTCGTTCAACTCATCGCAGTTGTTGTCTTTTATGTTGCGTTGGTACTCTATCTGGGCATCCGGATGCATAGCGACAGCAAGCTCTTTCCCTTTCTCACTTATGCGCACCTGATTGGCACTTTTGTTGCTGCCATCGTGTTTCTCATTTTATTTGTGGATTGGAGCAAGAACCGGCACGGAATGGGTTCGGCAGCCTTTTTCCTTTTACTGTTGACCTGTATCGATCTCTCTATAAATGCAGCGGTTTATACCGCCTGTTTTGCATACGAAACGAGAACCGAGTTTGCTTTCTTTCATCAACAAATGCGTGAAGCATTGGAGCCCATCCGCCCAATAAACGGCTCATTTTACCGTATAGAAAAGACGTTTATGCACGACAGCAATGATGGAATGCGGTTTAATTACAGCGGATTAACGCATTTTAACTCCACATACGAATACAACACGATCGAATTGCTTTCCAGCTTGGGATTTTCTCGTGGACGCGCCTCGACCGCAGGGGGAAATGCCACAAAATTCACGGATGCGCTATTTGGAATCCGCTATTACCTGGACGGAAAATATGATCCGCAAGAGGAGGGATTCGTGGAAGGCATCAATACCTTCAAGTCGAAATCCCATCGACCGGATATTTTAGATATGCCGCTTGTCGCCGACTATTCTCATATTCGCGTTTATGAGAATCCCTGGTGTATGCCCTTTGGCATGTTAGCAGAAGAAAGTATCGCCACTTTTTCTGCCGGACACATGAATCCATTAGATTTTCAAGATCATCTTGCGAATTTGGTGGATGGACGGCCGGGAAGCGAAATCAATTATTTTGAACATTTTGCCTTGCATCATCCGCAGTTAGAGAACCTCACCAAAGGAAGCGGAAAAGGATCAATAAAAGTCTATCATCGCGTCGCAGAAGATAAGGACACCAAGGCGCGCTTAAACTATACGGTTCACACCACGGGCAAGCGTTCTGCATATCTCACCATCTCCGAAACTTTTAATACCTATAACTCTTTTGTCTACTTGGACGATGAGCAGATTGGCAACAAGCGTTCCGGAAATGTCACTACTTCCCAAGTTCTCAATGTTGCTGCGGCAAATGAAGGTGAAAAAACACAAAAACTTTCGATTCAAATGCACCGCGATAAGGATACGTTTCAACTCAATACCATCGCACTGTTTACCTTGGATGAAGACGCACTGCGAAAGGCGGTTGATTTTCAACAAAAACACGGATTAAAGCTAACGAATTTCTCATCGACATCCTTTTCGGGTACGTTTACAGCGGCAGAGGGAACGCCTTATCTGCTTCTTTCCCTTCCCTATGATGAAGGATGGACAGCAAAACTGGACGGCAAGAAGATCTCGACAATTTCTGTCCTTGATTCCCTTACGGCAATTCCTGTTACGCCGGGCAAGCATACCCTAGAGATGCATTTCCGTACTCCTTTGCTTTTACCGGGAATCAGCCTATCCATCACCACCTTCGTTTTATTCCTCATTCTCTTGCAAAATGAGAGAAAAGCAAAAAAGCAAAAGATGGTGACAAACCTTTCTATACAAAAATGATGACGTATTCCGCACTTCGAATTCTTAATTTATTATCAAGGATTGCAGGCAGTATTTTATTTGTGCTTGCCTGCATTCCGATATCCGGTTTACACCCTTGGATTCCCTTGTTTTTATCCCTTCTCTTGCTTGGCGTTTCCGCACGAATGGATTATCGCTATTGGCGTTGTCCATATTGCCATCGCCATCTGGGAAAACGGATGTTCCCCTTTCCCCCGGTATGTCCGCATTGTAAAAAGAAACTACATCAAACGGACAACGTTCCGACGAAAAATGCTTTTCGAGCGTACCAAAAAACTCTTCTTGGCACGCGCTCCTCAGCAACAGAGGAAGAGGAAAAAGAAACTCAGTGAATCACCAGCTTGGCAATACTCAACATCAGCGGAATGGTCAAAGCGCATCCGATACAAGTCACAATAATAATCTGCGATGCATAATAAGGATCATAATCATACATTTTTGCCTGTAATGCCAGATTGATTGCCGTTGGACAGCTCCAGGCGACTATGGTTACCATGCGCAATTCCAAAGACCCAAAGGGAAAAAGCGCCAGCAGGATAATGGGAATAAGTGGAAAAAGTACAAGACGCACAAAGGATACCCACCACACGCGTTTATTGCTGAACAAGCCAGAAAGCGGCTTTTGTGCAATAAACGCACCAAGAAGAATCATGGCAAGCGTGGAATTGATACTGACGAGTGACGTTAGCGGACGAACGAGAAAATCGGGAATGGGAAGCCGACAGAGATAGATGAGCCAACCAAAAAAGAAAGCAAGAAAGATAGGCTTACGATAAATCCCCTGAAAAGATTTCAATGATAATTTTGCTTTTTTATCCAGAAGAGGCGAGCCGTAGAGAATAATGAGAAGCGTAGACATCACCACGGATGGCGCAATATAGAACGTGCAAGATGGACCAAAGAGCGATGTAGCGATAGGGATACCGACAAAGGCCTTGTTGTTAAAGATAACCGCAAAACGGTCGATAGGATGATCATCGCCAAAAATCACACGAGATAGAACAATGTAAATGATCTGCACAATGGCAGTAAAAAGCATAATGCCTGCAAGCCAAAGGGCTTCCCGTGCGTCATAAGGGCGTAAAAAGGAATGAAACAGCAAAAGCGGTAGAATATAGGAAATGAGAATATGACTCATCTCATTGGTCGTTGATGAAGACAGCACGCCACGGCGAGCGAGCATATAGCCAAAGCCGGCTATGAAGGCAAACACCAAAAATTGTTGAAAAAAAACAATCATCGTTCTTCCCGCTTCTCTCCCGTTAGTCTGCGCAATACGGCACGCACATCTTTCCCTTACTCATTCTAACAACTTTCAACGAAAAAGCAAAAGTCCTATAAGACAATGTCTTATAGGACTTTTCAATATGTTGCCAATTGGAATAGAAAATAAATTACTTAGCGATGTCGCTGGCGCGCGTTTCACGCACGATATTGATCTTAATCTGCCCGGGATATTCGAGTTCACTCTCAATCTTTCGGGCAATGTCATGTGCGAGCACCACCATTTTATCTTCCGAAACCTCTTCCGGTTTAACCGCGATACGAATCTCGCGTCCTGCCTGAATCGCATAGGACTGATCAATGCCTTGGAATGCGTTAGCAATGGCTTCCAAATCCTCAAGACGCTTGATATAGTTCTCCGTTGACTCGCGGCGAGCACCCGGTCGAGCAGCCGATAACGCATCCGCCGTTTTTACAATAAAGGCTTCTAACGTTGTCGGTTCCACATCATTGTGGTGCGCTTCAATGCAGTGAACGACCTCTTTGCTCTCATGGTACTTCTTTGCCAAACGAACCCCAAGCTCCACGTGCGGTAATTCAATCTCATGATCTATCGCTTTGCCTAAATCATGCAGCAATGCGCCACGTTTCGCAATCTTGACATTAGCTCCTAACTCCAATGCCAACATTCCGGCAAGCTGCGCCACCTCAATGGTGTGCCCGAGGGCATTTTGACCATAAGAGGTGCGGTACTTCAATTTTCCCAATGTGCGGATAATTTCCGGATGAATATTGCGAATTCCTACCTCATCGACAGCTAACTCGCCTGCTTCACGGATGGCGTGTTCCACTTCCTGTTCAGCCTTTTGATACAGCTCTTCGATTCGAGTCGGATGAATTCGTCCGTCAACAATCAGCTTTTCAAGCGCTACACGGGCGACTTCTCTTCGCACCGGATCAAAGCAAGATAAAACAACTGCCTGCGGCGTATCATCAATAATCAAATCTACGCCGGTAAGCTGTTCAAAGGCGCGAATATTGCGTCCTTCACGGCCAATAATACGCCCCTTCATCTCATCGTTTGGCAACGAGACAACGGTCACTGTGCTTTCAGCAACGTAATCTGACGCATAACGCTGAACGGTGCGCGTAATGATTTCCCGCGCACGACTTTCTGCTTCATCCCTCGTTTTCGCTTCTTCTTCACGAAGAATTTGCGCTCGCTCGTGCACAACATCTTCACGCGCTTTTTCTAAAACCATTTCGCGCGCCTGCTCAGGGCGAAGATCCGCTATCCGCTCCAATTCGTTCTGCCGTTGTGTCATTAATTGGTCGGCACGCTGCTCTTTACTTCTAACGCGATCTTGATCCTTTGCAACTTTCTTTTCTAAATTTTCCAGTTGCACGGACTTTTCGTCCAAAAGATCTTCACGTTTGTTCAAGCGACGTTCCGCATCCTGCAATTCATTCTGACGACGCGCATACTGCGCTTCCTGCTCTTCACGCCAACGATGAATTTCGTCCTTGGCTTCAAGCAATGCTTCTTTTTTTGCCGTTTCCGCATCGCGATTCGCATCATCCAAAATCTTCTCCGCTAAGGTTTTCGCGGAACCGATCTTTTCACGGTTTTGCTTTGCCCGATACGTATTGCCGACAAAAAAGAATAGTACAGCGCCGATTAAAAATGCTACTACGGGAATAATCAGGTTATCCATGGTACCTCCTTTCCTTACTATTTTTCGTACACATTCATTGTTAGTCCAACGTGATGGTTTTACTGTCCTTTTGAGGGGCGTTATCTACCGTTTCGCTCTGTTTGCCGCTCGCAAAACCCTCGCCTTCCTCTTCGCGTTGAGCTTGTTCGTGGAGGGTATCTCGTAAGTCCTTCTCCAATTTTTTGTGCAGGTCGGGATTTTCCGCAATAAATTTCTTGGCGTTTTCCCTACCCTGTCCGAGACGTTCTCCGTCATAACTATACCACGCACCGGCGCGTTCGACGATACAAAAATCCAATGCCGTATCGAGCAGCGTGCCGATTTTCGAAATGCCCGTCCCGTACATAATGTCAAACTCCACTCGTTTGAATGGAGGAGCGACCTTATTTTTAACGACTTTAACGCGCGTGCGATTGCCAAGGACATTTTCCCCCTCTTTAATTTGCTCGCCGCGTCGAATATCCAGTCGAATGGTGGAATAGAACTTTAAAGCTACGCCACCGGTAGTGACTTCCGGATTGCCATACGTGACACCAATCTTTTGCCGAATCTGATTCAAAAAGACAACCGTTGTATTGGATTTTGCGACAATCGGAGTTAATTTACGGAGGGCTTGGCTCATGAGTCGCGCCAAAAGTCCTACATGCGTATCCCCCATTTCGCCTTCGATTTCTGCACGCGGAACAAGGGCGGCAACCGAGTCCAAAACAACGATATCCACGGCATTGGAACGCACGAGGCTCTCGAGTATTTCCAGCGCTGATTCGCCGTCATCCGGCTGGGAAAGAACCAAATTATCTGTGTCCACCCCCAAACGTTTGGCATAACCGACGTCTAAAGCATGTTCCGCATCGATAAACGCCGCGATGCCGCCGAGCTTCTGCGCCTGCGCAATGGTCTCCAGCGCAAGCGTCGTTTTTCCGGAGCTTTCCGGACCGTAGATCTCAATGACACGTCCACGCGGCAATCCGCCCACGCCAAGTGCCAAATCCAGATTGATGGCACCTGTCGGTATGGCATCAATCTCCTGCACCGTCTGTTCGCCTAACTTCATAATGGCACCTTTGCCAAACTGCTTTTCAATTTTACTAAACGCCATTTTTAGCGCTTTTTCCTTGTCTTCCTGCTTCATATTTGCAATGGCCATAATGCCTCCTCTATGTTAGATGTTGTTCAAATCCAATACTTGGTGATTTTTTAACAGATAGTCCACGCCGGAAATAACGGTAAACGCCAATGCAAGCCATACAAATAGATCCGGCAGAAACGTTTGATGAACTATGGAAAGCCAACTCTCTTCCATCAGCAGAACGATGATGGCAATCATCTGAAAGGTCGTTTTATATTTTCCCCATTTGGATGCAGCAATGGTCACGCCGTTGGAGGCCGCCACTGTGCGAAATCCGGTAATCATGAGTTCTCGAGCGACGATAATGACCACAATCCAAGAAGCGATCCGCCCTTTCCCGACCAAAAGAATAAAGGCAGTGAGGGTCAGCACTTTATCCGCTAAAGGATCCATAAATTTACCGAAGGTTGTCACTAGATGATCCCGACGAGCGATATAGCCGTCCCAATAATCGGTTATGGATGCCGCCATGAATAACCAACCGGGAATGGGACTCGTCGCATCCAGCAACAGATAGGCTGCCACAAAAAAGGGAATTAAACCCACTCGAAGCATGGTTAACTTATTGGGCAGATTCATCGTCATCCTCCTGTTCGTGAATATACACTTCACGTGGTTTCGAGCCATCCTGCGGAGAAATAGCTCCCATAGCCTCCAAATCATCGATAATACGTCCGGCTCGTGCGTAGCCTATCCGAAAACGACGCTGCAGACCGCTGATGGACGTTGTTTCCTCATGACTGATAAATTCCAGTACTTCTTCCATTAATGCGTCTTTTGGCGCATCTTCGTCTTCTTGTACAACATCCGCCGTCTTTTCAAGAGAAGCAATCAGCTCTTTGTCATAGCAAACGTCATGCTGGTCGGTCAGAAAGTGCGTAACCTGTGAAACTTCCGCATCGGAAACAAAAGCCCCCTGCACACGCTTCGGCTTGGGAAAATGTGACGGATAATAAAGCATATCACCTTTTCCTAAGAGTTTCTCTGATCCGCTCTGATCCAAAATGGTACGTGAATCGATAGAAGACGAGACCGCAAAAGAAATGCGAGAAGGGATATTCGCCTTGATCGTTCCGGTAATGACGTCGACGGAAGGGCGTTGTGTAGCGATGATAAGATGGATACCGCAAGCGCGCGCCATCTGCGCAAGACGCGTAATATGCGCCTCGACATCTTTAGAGGCTACCATCATTAAATCAGATAACTCGTCAATAATGAGCACGATATAAGGCAGATTCTCCATCGATTCGTCAATCTTCTGCTGCTCACGGTAGCCGCTGATATCACGCACAGAAAACTGCGAGAATAGCTTGAAGCGCCGTTCCATCTCTTTGACAAGCGTGTAGAGTGCCTTTGCCGCTTTTTTGGGATCGGTTACGACCGGAATCATCAGGTGCGGAATTTCATTATAGACGGACAACTCAACCACTTTCGGGTCTATGAGAATGAGGCGCACTTCCGATGGCGAATACTTGTAGAGGATGCTCATAATGATGGTGTTGATACATACCGATTTTCCCGATCCGGTAGCGCCGGCAATCAGCAAGTGCGGCATCTTGGTTATCTTGGCAATGACCGGATGACCATCAATGCTTTTGCCAAGCGCGATGGGTATGCCGTCCTTTTCTTGCACAAACGCATCGCACTGAAATAAATCACGAAGCGAAACCGTATCCGAAACACGGTTAGGTACTTCAATGCCCACGTATGGCTTTCCGGGAATGGGCGCCTCAATACGAATATCCTGCGCTGCCAAAGCCAACGCCAAGTCATCGGCGAGATTCGTGATACGACTGACCTTAATGCCTGCCTGTGGCTGCAGCTCAAACTGCGTTACTGTCGGTCCGCGCTGAATAGAGACCACGTGTGCTTCTATGCCAAAAGACGCTAATGTCGATTCAATCTTTTTGGCGTGTTGTTCCAAATCCGTTTCACGGGCAGCGCCACTTTTCTTTCCGGATTTCAATAACTCAATAGGTGGCGTAATATAGGTGTTCTCGCTATCTTCATCCATCGAGACACCATAATTTTCCATGCTGAATTGCTCCTGCTTTTCAGACGTTGAAGAAGCTTTCCGAGAAGAAACCGATACCTGTTCTTCTTTCTCTTTTTCGAGAGGGGTTTCCATAGCCGAAATCGCCCCGTCATATGGCACCGCATTTTCTTGTTTACGGGAATGCGAAAGCGGTACATCCTCGGAAGGAACATCCGCGTCAAATGGTTTGGGAATATACGGTGCAGAAAAAGAATCGTCCTGCCAAGACGCTGTCTGCTCCTCTTGTTTTATCGCTTGAGAAGCGTCAAACGATCGAAATTCCTCATGCTGCTGTTGTTCACGTAGCACACGTTTTTCCTGACGACGAAGTTCCGCTTTTTCTCGCATCGCTTTACCGGTCATTTTTGTCTTTTTCCACCCGGAACGAATCCATTCACTTAAAATCGTAAAAAATTCCACCATCTTGACATCAAACAAGTGCAGAACAAAGAAAAAAAGCACAAAGACAAAAAGCAGCCAAATGCCGATTTCGCCAATAATGCGTCGAAAAAGCAGACTGAGCAGTCCTCCGGTGATGCCTGCGCCGCGTAGGATTTCCCCTCGCTCCGCCGAAAGAGATACCGTCGTATTGACCGTCGCTACAGGCAAATCGCGCACACCGATAATCATCGCCACGCATAAAAAAATAGAAGCGAGAAATACAAGTGTACGCATCAATTTTCCGTGCAAATTACCGGAGACAACGGAGACGAGGAACAAAAAGGTCAACGGAGGAACGGCATACGTCGTAACGCCGAAAAGGCGAAAAAACGCTCCGCCAATTGCTTTTCCAAACCAGCCCGTCTGCGCACGAAAATAGATCGTTGCCGCGCAGATAATGAGTGCAATGAAGCAAGCAATGAGAAAATACTGCGTTTTTTGGTCTTTGTTTACCGTTTTTCTACGTCTTGTTGTCTTTGCCATGCTGCCTCCTCACCATCAATCAGTATACCATATCGACGAGAATAAAAAGGGGCACCGACAACAGAAAGTGAACCATCTGTGTCGGTGCCGTCTCATTTTTGTGCCTTATCGTATTACGGTTGTACTGTGGAATCGACCGTCATTAATGGCGCGGTAACAACGCCTTGCGCGAAAGATTAATGCGTCCTTTATCGTCAATTTCGATGACCTTGACTTTGACTTTGTCACCGATTTCGACAACATCTTCCACCTTCTCTACGCGCTCATTTGCTAACTTCGAGATATGAATCATCCCCTCTTTGTTACCGCCCAGGTCAACAAAGGCGCCAAATTTCATGATACGCGCCACCGTTCCTTCGTAAACATCTCCGACTTCCACATCGCGGATAATATCCAAAATCATCTGCTTGGCTTTTTCACCGCTTTCCCCATCCGGCGACGTAATCGTAATATGTCCGTCATCTTCGGTGTCAATAACCGCACCAGTGGCTTCTACAATGCCATTGATCGTTTTTCCCCCTTTACCGATGACTTCACGAATCTTTTCGGGATCAATGTCCAGAGCCAAGATGCGCGGAGCGTATTTGGACAGCTCTTTGCGTGGTTCGGCAATGCAATCGGTAAGAACAGTTAGAATTTCAGCACGAGCTTTCTTTGCTTGGGCAAGCGCAACTTCCATAACTTCTTTATCGATGCCTTCGATCTTAATATCCATCTGTAAAGCGGTAATACCATCTTTCGTTCCGGCAACTTTAAAGTCCATATCGCCCAGATGATCCTCTAACCCTTGAATGTCGGTAAGAATGGACATGTGCTCGCCTTCTTTAATAAGACCCATGGCAATACCGGCAACCGGCTTTTTGATGGGCACACCGGCATCCATCAGAGAAAGTGTAGACCCGCAGATAGAAGCCTGGGAACTCGAACCATTTGAGCTAAGCACTTCAGAAACGACACGAATGGTATACGGGAAAGTGGTCGAATCCGGAAGCACCGGCAGCAACGCACGTTCCGCCAAAAAGCCGTGACCAATCTCGCGGCGTCCGGGCGAACGCAGCGGTTTAGTATCCCCTACGCTGAACGGCGGAAAATTGTACTGATGGAAATAGTTTTTGACCACTTCTTCCTGATGAAGTCCGTCGATGTAGAGCACATCACGCGGGCCACCTAAGGTAACCACAGAAAGCACCTGTGTCTGTCCGCGCTTGAAAAGCCCCGAACCGTGCGCACGAGGAAGCAAGCCGCATTCCGCGCTTAACGGACGAATCTCATCCATGGCGCGTCCATCCGCACGCACCTTGTCTTCGGTAATCAGGCGACGCACTTCGTTTCGAACAATTTCTTCCATAATGGCATCAATATCGTTGCGAATGCTTGGGAAGATATCGGCATCGGAGGCCTCGAACAGTTCAAACGTTTCGTTTTTGATCTCGGTAATGCCGTCTTCACGGATCATTTTATTATCGGAGCGCAATGCTTGAATCAGGCGATCCTTAGAAAAGGCTTCAACACGTTCACGCAACTGGGCATCCGGTTCGTGCTTGACAAATTCGTATTTTGGTTTTCCTTCTTCTGCTGCGATTTTCTTGAAGAATCGGCAGATGGACTGAATCTCTTTATGACCAAAGAGAATTGCGCCAAGCATTTGCTCTTCGGAAAGTTCGTTCGCTCCCGCCTCGACCATCATAATGGCTTCTTCTGTACCGGAGACGGTTAGATTCAGCTCGGAATGTTCCATTTGTTCTTCGGAAGGATTGATGATATATTCCCCATCAATGTAACCGACAATGACCGCACCGGTCGGTCCATCAAACGGAATATCGGAAAGAGAAAGTGCGAGGGATGAACCATTCATTGCTAAAATCTCCGGTGGATCATCGGGAGAAACCGACAATACCGTAGCAATCACCTGCACATCATTCTTAAAGCCTTCCGGAAACAAAGGACGAATCGGACGATCCATCTGGCGCGCATTGAGTGTGGCCTCCATGGATCCGCGTCCTTCGCGCTTAATATAGCCGCCGGGAATACGACCGACCGCATACAGTTTTTCTTGATATTCGCACGTCAACGGAAAAAAGTCCTGTCCTTCACGGACATTGCGATTCATAACGGCAGTCGTTAACACGACGCTGTCTCCTGCACGCAGAATACATTCTCCGTTTGCCTGTTCTGCCACTTTTCCAATCGTAACATGGAAGGCATTGTTCGTTACCTCGGAACGGTAATCGAATTCTCTCATTCTTTCCTCCTCTTGGTTTAGATGAACACTCACCCTTCGTCTGCGACGAGGTCGTTCGCGTTTTTCATAGACCTTTCCAGTATATCAAATTGCGCGAAAAGACGCGAATTACTGCGGGATTTTTATTTTGTTGTTGCCGTTTTCCCTCTCCTTTTCCTCATAAATAAGCATAAAAAGGCTCGCTTGCCAAAATCGGCAAGCGAGCACTTTCATAGATTCACTTTGATTAGCCGCGCAAATTCAAGCGAGCAATGATATTGCGATAACGTTCAATATCCCTTTTGTAAAGATAGTTCAGTAACCCACGGCGCTGACCGATGAGCATATACAGACCGCGGCGGGAATGATTATCTTTTGCATGGTCTTTAAGATGTTCCGTCAACTCGGCAATACGATAGCTCAAAAGAGCAATCTGTACTTCCGGAGAACCGGTGTCCTTTTCATTTTTGCCGTATTCTTTGATAATTTCTACTTTTTTTTCTTTTGTAAGCATCTCCTCTTCCTTTCTTTCGCTGCTTTCTAAGAGCGGGTCGGAGTACCCGTCTCCGAGAAAGAGTACTTGTACACTATACCGGATTCGTTGGTAAATTGCAAAATTTTATTCGCTTACTGTAACGCAGGTAAAGCATCCTGCCATTCTTTTGCCCAAGAGCGCAATAGCGCTTCATCCTGTTGCATCTGTTTCGTCAATTGCAGCGGATCCGAAAAACGGATATTCTTACGGGCAAAACGAAGAAAAGAAAGCGCCATGGGCACATCATAGATGTTCTCCGTAAAATCAAAAAAGTGCGTTTCTATGCGAATTTCTGTGCCATCTTGAAACGTGGGATTCGTTCCCACAGAAGTCATGCCGAAATGGCTTTCGCCGTGAAGGATCCCCTCGGTCAAATACACGCCTTCATGTGGAATCAGATAGGGAAACGAAATACCCAGGTTAGCCGTGGCAAAACCCAAGCCATGTCCACGCCGTTTTCCATGCACAACCTTGCCGGAAATCGTATAGGGAAATCCTAACATGGCGTTGGCACGATCAACCTCTCCCTGTTGAATAGCTTCGCGAATGCGCGTAGAACTGATACGTGCTCCTTCATAGCAAACATCGTCCACCACACGCACTCGAAAAAGACCTTCCTTTTCTGCCGCCAACAAATCCGCAACAGAACCGGCGGCGTGAGCGCCAAAACGATAGTCTTTCCCCACCACGACATGACGAACCTGAAAATCGCGATACAGAATATCACGTATAAAGACCTCTTTTTCTTGTGCAGCAAAAGCGGCGTTAAATGTACAAAGAAAGATGTTTTCTATTCCAAAGGCATGTAGACGGCGTGTTTTGTCCTCCACCTGCATTAAGTACCGTTTCGTTTTCGCCTCTAAAAGCGACGACGTATGGTTCTTAAACAACAAAACCGACGGACAAAGCCCGCGTTTCTTCGCAATCTCTTTTGCGGTAACCAAAAGCTTTTGATGTCCACGATGAACCCCATCAAAATTACCCAGTGCAATTACCGTCGGTTGTTCCTGACGGAATTCGGTCTGGTCGTAATCCAATTCCTTCATGCTATCCTATCCGTTTCCAACACTATTCGGCAATCAACTTTTTCATTTTGAGGCGTCCATTGCAGCGAACTCCGATGCCAAGAAAACGGCACTCCTCATACACACGAACCAATTCTCTATTACCTTCGGGAAGGGTAAACCGCGCGTCTTGTGACGTATAAAAAACAGCGGAAGTGTCCATTTCCTTTTCATCGTCTTGCGTAAGAAACACGACCTGCCCCTGCGTCACGCGCCAACTCTTTTCAGCATTTAACATCACCTTGGAAAGTTGCGAAAGCGCTGCATCCGCGCCAGTCAAGCACAGTTGTGCTTCTTCACGGGTCATCGCTTTGATTGCTGAAATGGACACAGCATTTTGCAACGAAAATGCGCCCACTTTTGTTCGTTCAAGAGCGGTCATTGTGGCATACGTGCCCAACGCACGCCCCATATCGGCGATGAGTTGACGGATATACGTACCTTTTGAACAGCGGCAGCGAAAAACAGCACCGTCTGGCAGCATTTTTTCTAAGTTCAAGGAAAAAATGGTCACTGTGCGCATCGGCCGTGAAACGCTCTTCCCCTGGCGTGCATATTCATAGAGCTTTTTCCCATTCACTTTCACAGCACTGTAAAGAGGAGTCTCTTGCGTATAGGTGCCCACAAAGTGTTCCGCCTGTAAAAGAAGCAAATCCTTTGGGATATGCGTTTTGTCGCTTTGGCGAAGAACCGTACCGGTGGAATCCAATGTATCGGTTTCCTGCCCGAAACGCATAGTGAAGACATATTCCTTGTCATTTTCATCAAAATACTCGCAAAGTCTCGTGGCTTTCCCCACCAGAACGGGCAAAACGCCCGTCGCCATGGGATCCAATGTCCCCAGATGACCGACACGGCGTGTCTGCAGAACCCGACGTACAATAGCCACTACATCAAACGAGGTCATGTCTGCTTCTTTATATACGTTAAGAACGCCGATCATGGCTTTTCAAGCCCTTCCAGTACTTTGCGCAGCGCAGCGTACGCTTCCTTGTTAGTTCCCACTATCGTAGCGCCGGCAGCTTTCGTATGGCCTCCGCCGCCGAAGATTTTGGCAATTTCCGCCACGTTCACGTATTCTTTTGAACGCAAACTCACTTTTTGGATGTTTTCCGTCTGCTCTTTGAGAATAACAGCCACTTCAACGCCCTGCAAATTGCGCAATGTGTCGACCACGCCTTCCGCTTCTGGCATCTCTAAATCGTAGTGCGCAATAAGCGTTCGGGTAATATTCGCTAATTGCACCCTGCCACCGTGCAAAGCTTCGGCTTGCTCCACCACTGCACCTTCAAAAGCAATCCGGTTCGCCTTCTCATTTTGATACTCATGAAAAAAGACACTTTCAGCATCTGCGCCGCAATCCAAGAGATCGGCAGCAAGACGAAGGGTGCGCGCGCTTGCCGTATCATATAAAAAGCGGTTGGAATCCGTGATAATACCGGCATAGAGGGCAGTCGCGGCATCGGGAGAGATGGTCCAATTCTGTTCCAAAAGAAAAGCGGCAATAATTTCGCAGGTGGAGGAGGCTTTTGGGTCAAGAATGGCATATTCACAGCTTCCGTCATTGCTTAGATGATGATCAAAATTAATGCTGTGTTTGCTGTTCGCCAGAGCGATTTCTGATCGTCCCATACGCTGTGTATCACCTAAATCAACGCGAATAAAGAGATCGTATTTACTCGCTTCGTCAACAGGCCGCAACGATGCAAATTGGGGAAGGTAACAGAAATGAGCAATTTGCTCTTCTGCCAACATGTCTACTTTTTTTCCTGCACGCTGCAACACAAGACCGAGACCGAGGACGGAAGCATAACTGTCTCCGTCCGGGTGAACGTGGCCCGCTATGGCAATCGTTTCGGCTTCTTGTAGCAGACGCTGCACCATCTCGCAGTTGGTCATGCTTCCTCCTCCGCGTGATTCTCTGCTTCTTCTCTTGCCGCACGGCTTGCTTCATCCTTGCGCATGGTATCCGCAATCAGCTTGTCCATATACATGCCGTGCTCAATCGAATCATCCGGATGAAAGCGGAGTTCCGGAATCTGGCGCAGCTTCACATGATGCGCCAGATAATTTTTCAAAAAACCTTCGGCATTGCTGAGACCTTCCAGCGTTTGGCGTTTATCCCAATCCGATCCCATCACGCTGACGTAAATATCAGCATACGAAAGATCGCTGGAAACACGGACTTCCGACAACGTCAGCACCGATGCAATTTTCGGATCCTTCAAGGCGAAAAAAACCGCTTCCGACAATGCTTTTTTCACTTCCTGAGAGATACGCCCTAAGCGTTTTTCATTCATGGCGTCCTCACTTTCTTTTTTCTATCTGTCCGCGAAACGCCTATTCCGCGGGCACTTCCACTTCATGGAAGCATTCCACCATATCGCCAACTTTGACATCGTTATAGCGCTCAATGCCCAAGCCGCCTTCAAAACCGGTCGCAATTTCCTTCACATCGTCCTTGAATCGACGAAGAGAGGAAATTGTCCCTTCATGTATAACTACGTCATTTCGTAACAAGCGGACACCGGCGTTGCGCACAATCTTTCCGGACGTGACGTAGATTCCGGCGACGGTGCCAATATTGGGCACTTTGAAGGTTTCTCGAATCTCGCAGCGTCCCAGCACTTCTTCTTTAATCGTCGGCGAAAGCATTCCCTTGATAGCCTGCTCGATATCTTCAATGGCATCGTAAATAACACGATAGGTGCGAATATCGATTTCATCGCGTTCCGCCTGACGGATAGCGCCTTGGTTCGGACGCACATTAAAGCCGATGATAATCGCATTGGAGGCAACCGCCAGCATAACGTCGCTTTCGCTGATACCGCCGACCGCGCCATGAATAATGTTGACCTTTACCTCCTGATTGCCCAATTTGGCAAGCGAGCCGGCAAGCGCATCAATCGTTCCCTTTACATCGGTCTTTACGATGAGATTGAGTTCCTTTAATCCTTCTTCAGAAATCTGCATGTGCAGGTCATCCAAGGAGATGTGCGTTGTTTTGTTCAGGCGTTCATTGCGATTACGCTGTGCCACTTTTTCGGCATAGCTTCTTGCCACTTTTTCATCGGCAACCGCATAAATCGCATCACCGGCTTCGGGTAAATCCGAAAGGCCGGTAATCTTAACGGGTGTAGACGGTCCGGCTTTGTGCACTTTTTTGCCGTGAGAATCAAACATGGAGCGAATATGACCGCTCACCTGTCCGGAGACAACGTAATCCTTGTCATACAACGTTCCGTTTTGTACCAATACGGATGCTGTTGCACCACGTCCTCGTTCAATTTGGGATTCCAGCACAACGCCGACGGCAGCACGATGCGGATTCGCTTTCAGCTCTTCCACCTCTGCGACCATGACTACCATCTGCAACAAATCGTCAATTCCGTCTCCCGTTTTTGCCGAAAGCGGAATCATGACCACATCGCCGCCCCATTCTTCGGCGACTAACCCTTGTTCCGCCAGTTCCGTCATCACGCGGTTGGGATCCACGCCCGGTCGATCCATCTTGTTGATGGCAACGATAATAGGCACTTTCGCCGCCTTAGAATGGTTGATTGCTTCAATGGTTTGCGGCATAACGCCGTCATCCGCAGCGACGACCAGAATAACGATATCTGTTGTCTGTGCTCCACGGCTGCGCATTTGCGTAAACGCCTCATGTCCCGGTGTATCAATAAACGTGATGGGCTTACCTTCCACCATAGCAACCGAAGCACCGATATGTTGTGTAATGCCGCCTGCTTCGTCGCGTGTAACTGCCGTTTTGCGGATGGCATCGAGTAATGATGTTTTTCCGTGATCCACGTGCCCCATAACGGTCACTACCGGCGGACGTGATTTTAATTGATCGGGTGAATCCTGGATGTTGAGCGGTTCAAAGATCTCATCCACATCGGACGCTTCCGGTTCGGTAATCAACACGTCAAATTTTTCCGCGACTTTTGAGGCTGTTTCAAAGGTGATGGACTCATTCAAGCCAGCCATAATGCCCATTTTGATCAGCTCGGTGATAATCTCCATCGAGTTTTTATGAATTGCCTTAGCAAAATCGCCAACCGTTATTTCGGCAGGAATTTCAATAATGCTGTCCACCTCTTCGGAAGTATCGACATTCTGTACCACATCCCGTTCTTTCTTGGGCATTTTTTTCCGTTTGCGACGAGGAGAAGCACTTTCTTCTTTTTTCTGCTCCGCTTCCATTACACGAGCGGGCACATGCTGCTTGTCTTTTTTCTTCTTATCGCTGTGCGGCTTATGAGCCGGTTTTTCTTCCTCTTCCCTCTGCCCGTGACGCTTGTCCTTTTTCGCTTCTTTTTTGCTGTCTTTTTTGCTGTCTTTTTTTGCACCCTCGCGAGATACGACGGCTTCCTTTTTTGCATCACTCGTCGTGTCTTTTTTAGACGGAGCTTTCTTCTTCTCCGCAAAAAGCGAACGAATCCGTTCCACATCGGCATCTTCGATGGCGGACATGTGGGAAGGAAACTCCAGCGATAACTCTTTTTTTACCAGCGCGCGGAAAGCACCCGTTGGTTTATCCAGTTCTTTGGCTAACTCATATACTCTCATCATTACCTCGATTCCTCAATCGATCGTTTCAGCTCTTCATAAAAGGTCTCTCCTATTTGCGTTTTTAACGCAGCTTTCAAACGATTCTTTTTTTCCGCTTTTTCAATACATTCACGTGAACGGCAGAGATAGGCTCCGCGCCCGTTCCTTTTTCCTGTTTCATCAATACATACTTCCCCGGAAGGCAGACGAACCGCGCGGAGAAGATCGGCTTTCTCTTTTCTTTCTCCGCAGACAACGCATTTGCGAAGCGGTTCTCTTTTAGGCATCCTTTCCCCCTTCTTCCGGCGTATCTGTTACTTCTTCTGTTTCTTCGATTTTTTCTGTCGGAAGGGCAAACAGGTCTATTGACTCCTGTTCCTGTTCATCCTCTCCGAAAGCCAACGGGTCGGCATCGTACTGTGTCTGTCCTTTAATATCAATCTTCCAACCGGTCAACCGAGCAGCCAGACGCACGTTCTGTCCCTCTTTGCCAATCGCAAGCGATAACTGGTCATCCGGTACGATGACCACGGCGGAATGGTCTTCTTCATTCAAAATAACCTTGTTCACAGCGGAAGGGCTTAGCGCATTGGCAATGAACTGTTTGGGATCCTCGCTGTAAATAATAATGTCCATTTTTTCGCCAACTAACTCTTCCACTATCAAATTGACGCGATTTCCCTTGTAGCCAACGCAGGCACCAATAGGATCTATGTTCGGGTCATGCGACCAAACGGCGATTTTTGTGCGCGATCCGGCTTCCCGAGATACCGAATAGATATCCACAACGCCATCGCTGATTTCCGGCACTTCCTGCTCAAAAAGACGTGCCACCAAATTGGGATGCGCACGGGAAAGCAGGATTTGTGGTCCACGGGAAGAGATGCGAACATCGCATACATACAGTTTTACACGGTCTCCCACATGCAGACGTTCTCTGGGGATTTGTTCCCGCTTGGTAATTACCCCTTCTGTTTTGCCTAAATTGATATAGACATTGTTGTTATCAATACGCTGAACTGTACCGACAATCATTTCCTTCATACGGTCAATATAGGCATCATATACTGCTTCGCGTTCCGCATCGCGCAGTTTCTGAATAATGATGTTTCGTGCTGTCTGAGCGGCTATGCGCCCGAAATTATCCGGCCGTACTTCAATACGAATACTATCGCCCACCTGCGCTTTAGGATACGGCACAACCGCATCTTCAAGGCGAATCTGTCGAATGGGGTCTTCCACCTTTTCCACCACTTCTCGCAGCTGATACACGTGAAAATCACCGGTCATCTCATCCGCGATAACTTCTACATTTGTTTCATCCTGAAAATTTTTCTCGTAACTTTTTTCCAACGCCTTTGC
>QWCB01000785.1_pt1 | contig 33449 bp, 36 predicted proteins | sample 1972511 | NCBI WGS metagenome assembly QWCB01 (sample SAMN09866719, study PRJNA288562) | Human gut metagenome isolate term5_stool, whole genome shotgun sequencing... | isolation source: gut | host: Homo sapiens | place: USA: California | reverse complement strand
CGCCTTCAACCCCTTCCCACTATTTGCCCTTACCCTAACTATTACTATAGCGATGATAGCTTTAGGGATTAGGGCAGGGAGAGGATAGGCTATAATTAGACTTATCTTCTTGAGGATATAGCCTAAAAATGCTATGCTAAGGCACACGGAAGGATGACCGAGTGGTTTATGGTACCGGTCTTGAAAACCGGCGTGGTTAATAGCCACCGTGAGTTCGAATCTCACTCCTTCCGCCAGATTTCATTGCCCGTCATTAAAATAATATTTACTCATTTTACTATCCTTGATTTTATAGTAAAATAAAGAGGCGGCACCATAGCTCAGCTGGTTAGAGCGCAGGACTCATAAGCCTGAGGTCGGTGGTTCGATCCCACCTGGTGCTACCATTTCTAGAGAGTCATATAGGCTCTTTTTTTTATTTCACCATCTTATGCCGCGATCACGGCAGCCATGCTATAATCAAAAGCATGAAGAAAAAAGCTGGTTTTACTTTATTAGAACTTATTATTGCTATCACGATCGTCACGGGGCTCTTGATAGTTTTTATTTTGCAAAAACTCAATGTTGACGCGATGAACCGTGATGCCGCTCGTAAAACTTCAATCAACGCGATTTACTATGCCCTAGAAGAAGGCTTTTATGAAAAAAATGGCTTTTACCCCGAGCATATTGATAATGCTAAGGTTTTGCCTTATATTGACCCTAATTCTTTCACCGATCCTAATGGCGTTAATCTCTGGGATAAGGGCAGTAATTTTGAATATGCTCCCACTGGCTGCGAAGACGCTAAGTGCAAAAATTACAGCCTTCGCTCCACCATGGAAAAAGAAGATACTTATATTAAGACTAGCCGTCGCTAAGCTTTAATTATCAGATTTCGTATCGCTAGCTTTAGCCTTACGAATAAGATGTGATATAGTTTTCATTTCCTCGCGGGAAGAACTGGTATACTTAAAAGTATAAGTAGTCTCATCGCCAACCGTCGCCATACGTATCGTGCCAATGCCGAGCAATTGCTGAATTAAGCCGTTTTGCCGAAAAGATACATCCTCGATTCTTCTAAGATCGATGATATTCGTAGAATTAGAAAAGATATTTGGACGTAAGTTTTGGATTACGCGTTTATTACTCACGTAAAGGCGATTTTCGCGGTGCACACTGGAGGCAATGAGCCCTAGTACAATCGCTGACATATATAAGACCAAGAAGGTCATCACGAAATAATATTTAGTCTTAGCATTGAAATCCAAGATATCCATTGATCCCACCATCGCGTCGCCGCTTAAAAAGAACAACAATGAAGACAAACCTATTAAAGCCAAAATTACAACGAGCCAAGTTAAAATATATACAATTTTTGCACGCACGATCTCGAGTACGACGTATTCACCGTCTTCTAAATCTAGTGTTGGGTAAATTTTCGCACTTCTTGCGTGTCGGAGCTGGTCTAAATCATTTGTAGCCATAGACTTCCTCTCTATTTAATTTCTATTATTATAACCTAATCTTTCTACATAAAAAAGTTCTTATGCTTTTCCTAAAAGCTCATGCTATAATATAACCATGGCATTAATCGTACTTCTGGCAGTTTTACTTCTCGCCTGCTTTATGGCGCGCCATCATGGTGGGCTAGCTTTTCTCGTAGCAATTGCCGGCACCTTCGTTTACGAACATTATGGTCAAAACTTCACTGACTTCCTCTGCCACCTTATTCCATCTGCCAATCCTTGGTGGACTTTGCGTTGCTTCTACCTGCTCTTTGTTGTAGTTTTCCCCCTATTAATTTTCTTTCGCGCTAGCAAAGGCGGTCTTTTCGGCGCTCTCCGTCTCGTTGAGACCTTAGTCTTCTCTCTTCTTATTACAATTTTAGCTGCACCAGTTTTAGCCGATATGCTAGAGTTTGATTCTATTGCCCGTGTCATTGCCGACTTCCTAAATCAAATCAAAAATCCACTTTTGATTACGGGTATTATTTTGTCTTATGTCGATATTCTAATCGCGAAGAAGACTTAAATCTTTTCTGCGCATTTCATAAAAGGCGATTGCGGCTGCCACCGATACATTAAAAGACTCTTTGCTGCCTAGCATCGGTATTTCAACTATTTTGTCGCAGCCCGCAAGTATTTCTTTGCCTAAACCATAGCGCTCTTCGCCTAAGATAAGGGCGATTTTTTCGTCAGTTCCAAGCTCTAAGTCAACCAAATTACATGATTCTGAATCCTGCTCTAAAGCATAGATTTTAAAGCCTCTGCTCCTTAGTTCGCTTATCGCATCACGTAGCTCGGTGATATATTTCATCTCCACTTTTGTTTCTGCGCCTAGAGCCGTTTTATGTAATCTTTTAGTCAGATTCAATTGCTCATGCGCTAAGCCTTTTTTGGGGTTTGGTGTCCAGCCCGCGCAATAAACCTCCCTAATGCCAAAACCATCACAGCTGCGCAAAATTGCGCCCACATTATAAACCGAGCGTATATTAAATAAAATAGGTATAAGCGTTTTCATGCTACAATATAAATTATGGACGAAAGCGATATTCAGCGCAAGCGTAGGCAAAACGAAGAAGATGCTACAAGGCGTCGCGCCGCATTGCTTGGCTATAAATATCTAGATGCGCGCGAATTCGAACATAGTATTCCCCTTGTCAAAGACTTTTTAACGATCAAGGAGATGCACGAGTCTATTATGATCCCTCTTCAGAAGGGTAACTCCGAACGCCCATTCCAGGTCATGATTACTAGTCAGACCCCCCAAACTAAAATTTCCGCTCTTAAAAAAGCCTATAATCTTAATGGTCTCATTATCGATTTTTATATTATTTCCAACTCGGCCTATCAGACCCTCATGCTGCGCTACGACCCTCCTAAAGAAGTCGTCTATGACGATATTAAGATTGCTAGTACAGGAGATAGTGAGACTATTAATACCGTTTCGCGCACCCTAAATACGGTGCCAACCGAAAAGGTTTTTGATTTCCTACTTGACCAAGCCGATCGTCTAGGCGCCAGCGATATTCACATCGAAAACTTGCGTCAGACTATCCGTATTCGCATGCGTGTAGATGGCATTTTGCATCCCGTCGCAGAAATTAACCGTGACCGTTACCGTATTTTTATGGGCGAGCTTAGCTCGCGCGCTAATATCTCTGTGGCCGCTTCTACCCCCCAATCTGGCCACATGCAAAAAGACGTCATGGTAGATGGCGCCAGCCACCTCCTTAATATCCGTGTAGAAATGGTACCAACTATGTATGGGCAGGACGCGGTTTTGCGTCTCTTTAATTTTGACGACAGTCTCCTCAATCTAGACCTGCTTGGCCTCGGTGCACAAGAGCGTCAAGTCATTGATCAGGTTGTTTCGCACCCGCGCGGTCTCGTCCTCATGGTTGGTCCAACCGGCTCCGGTAAATCAACTACTCTTTATTCTATTATTAATGCCTTAAATAGCACCGAACGTAAAATTATCACCCTAGAAGATCCGATTGAATATGGTATCGCGGGTATTTCTCAAATTCCAATCCACACTAATAACGGTGGCTCTTTTGCGGAAGGCCTTCGTAGCGTTTTGCGTCTTGACCCTGACGTTGTGATGGTAGGCGAGATCCGTGATGAAGATACCGCCAAGACTGCCATTCAAGCCTCTATTACAGGTCACCTTGTTTTAAGTTCTTTCCATGCTAATTCTACTAGTGCGGCCTTTTCGCGCATGATCGATCTTATCGGTGTAAATCCCATCTTTTCTTCTTCGGTGCGCCTTTTGATTGCGCAGCGCCTTGTACGTAAACTCGATAAAAATAAACAGCCCTACAGCCCTGATGAGGCTACCAAGCATTACGTGCAGCGCGTTTTAGAGGGAGTAGATAGTGATTTTGATCTAAATAACTTCACTCTGTACCGTCCCGTTCCTAGCCCCGAACACCCCTACGGTTTTAATGGTCGTACCGCGATCATGGAGCAAATGGAGGTCACTGAGCCAATCCAGCAATTTATTCGTGGTGACATAGCAGATATTCATACTGGTCAGATTGAGAAGACTGCTCGTGCGGAAGGTATGTTGACTCTAGAGCAAAAGGGCGTTCTTGCGGCTTTGCGGGGCGAAACTACGCTAGAAGAAATTGGTCGTGTCATTTAGTTTTTCGTTAATATGTTAAAATAACAATAATAATGCAACTGCGAAACATTAAGCTAAAACGTTTTTTGTCAGTTTTTTTCTGCATTACTTTTTTTGAGCTAATTATTTTTAGCTGTCTCTACGTCCTGCCCACCTTTGCCTCGGCCGATTTAAAAGATGAATCGGTTTATAATTTTGTCACTATTTACGACAATGCTAAGGTACGCACTATTAAGACCGACGCGAAAACTGTTCGAGAGGCCCTAAAGCGTGTTGACTTAAAACTTAGTCCAGGCGACATCGTAGAGCCCGCACAAGACGAGCGCATCAATGCCCAATACTTTAATATTAATATTTATCGCGCCCAAAAAGTTGTTGTTCGCGGAGATTCGCGTCAAGTTCTTCTTCGTACCGCCACGCGCGACCCTCGCCTTATTGCTAAAAAAGCCAACTTTAACTTACGCGCCGAAGACCAGGTCAAACACCTGCCACATAATAATTTTCTTGAAAGCGGCATACTCACTTCCTATGAAATTAAGCGAGCTAAAAAAGTTAATTTCACTTATTACGGCGAAAAACTTTTGATTTATACGCAGGCTCAGACTGTTCAAGATTTTTTCAGAGAACGCGGTATTACGCTGCGGTCTAGTGACTGGATCTCTAGTAAATTAAGCGACAATTTGCGGGATGGCATGTCGTTAGCGCTATATCGCCAAGGCAAGCAAACTGTTGTGCAGCATGAGGAAATTAATTTTGAGGAAAAAATTACTTATGACTATGCGAGAGACAGTGCCTATCGCCAAGTTACGCGAGCAGGCGAAAAAGGCCGCAAAGATCTGACCTTCATTTTAGAAATGAAAGACGGCGTAGAGCTTTCGCGCGACCTCATATCTACGATTATAGTTAAAGAGCCGGTCACGCAAGAAGTTACCGTAGGGGCCCAGCCAAAAATTACTGAAGCCACCAACTTGCCACCGGGTTCACATCAAGATTGGATGGCAGCTGCCGGTATTAGTCCCGGTGATTATGGCTACGTCAACTTCATTATCAGTAAAGAGTCTAGCTGGCGTACCACTGCCTCGAATGGGCGCTATTTTGGACTTTATCAAACCAGCCTCAAGAGCCTTGCTAGCCAATGTCCAAATTGGCAAAACGACCCAATTTGCCAGCTTCGCGCCGCCAGTAAATATAAGCAACGTTACGGCACATGGAAACAGGCCTATGATTTTTGGCGCCAGAAGAAATGGTGGTAATATGATTAAAAATAAAAAACAGCTTGGTCAGAATTGGCTAAAAGATCGCGACATTCTATTATCCATCGCTGCACTTGCGGCTAGCCCAGATTGTCATGACGCCATAGAGATCGGGGCGGGTCTTGGCACTCTTACTTCCGCTCTGTTTCACTATTTTGATCGCGTTATTGCTATTGAATATGATCAGACTTTAGCGCAGCAATTACCGCAGTCTTTTCCGGGTAAAGATTTAGCCGTTTTGCATGCTGATGCGCTTTCTCTGCAGGTTTCGCGAGGGCGCGCTAGCGTTACAAGACCTAGCCTACAAAGCGCGAAGCTAAGTGATAATTATGTGATTGCAGGCAACATTCCTTACTACATCACTTCCCCCATTATTGACACTGTGCTTAGCCTGAAGCATCCACCCAGCAAAATCGTGCTGCTGCTTCAAAAAGAAGTCGCAGAACGCATTGCCGCTACGACAGGGCAGCACAGCGTTTTATCACTTAGTACTCAGGCGCGCGCTCAAGTTAGTTTAGGGGATGTAGTTAAGCGTGAATATTTTACACCCGTACCAAAAGTGGATAGCAGACTAATCATTATGAAGCCGCGCCAACAGTCGCTTTTAGAGCCAGAAGAATTGCGCCATATTAAAGCACTCTTTAAAAATCCTCGCAAAAAACTAGCCACAAATCTTAGCAGCCACTGCCATATTAGTCGCGCAGAGGCTCTTAACGCCCTGATTAATTGCGGCGTCAATCAAGATGTGCGACCAGCCGATCTGTCATTTGCCAACTGGCATGAGCTTTTGTCGAAGCTGCATCTTACTTGTAATAATAAGACATAAGCATTAAAATAAAATTAGATTTAAACTAAGCTAAATGGAGAAAAAATGGGTGAGCTAAACGCTAACAATAGTCAGCAAAATGAAGATGAGGCCTTAAAACCAGTATATAGTTTCGTTGATGAGGAGCCAGAAGCTCAAGTTGACACTAAGCCATTAACAGGTCCTCAAACTAACCTAAGGCGAGCTTCTCGCTCTTTAGATGCTAGCAGTATGCATCGTACTACCATTTCGCCACGCTTACGTAGTCAGTCATTTACAAAATTACGCCCGCTTAGCACTAAACAGCCTGCAATTTCCCCTCAAGATCAAAACACTAACTTTTCTACTAATACCCCCACGGAAGTATTTACCGGTATGGATTTTCAGCACGGCCAGCCCCTAACCTTCTCTAATCCCAGTTCTAAACCTACTTCTTCGCAGTCTATTCCCGCGCATGAGGGGGCCTCTCAGCCTAGCCCAGCATCATTAGCCTCTTCTCCTGTCGTGGCTCCACCGGAAACTCCTCCTAGCTCTCAGTCTAGCCCTAGCCAATTTTCTAACCCCTCAGAGGCTCCGGCTACAAACTCTACTCCTGTAGCTCCTCCGTCTACACCCTCAGTTGACAGTGAGGCTACTCAAAATGCCTCAAGCCCCACCCCTATAGCGCCACACACTCAAGCCGTCTTCAATCTAGACGATGCAGATTTGGCCGAGCCCAGTCTCAGTCCTGCGCAACCAGCCAAAAAGCCACATAATAAAGGTGATATTGTTTTATTAGTGCTTAATATTGTATCTGCCCTTGTCTTACTAGGCGCTATTATTGCCTTTTTCGTATTCCGTTAGTTTTTACTTTTGGCTAGGCTTGCATTAAAATATAAAATATGTCAAAGTCATCAAACTATACTATTTGTACTGCCATCCCTTATCTTAATGGCAACCCCCATCTCGGACACGTCATGGATTATCTCCTTGCCGATGTTTTTGCCCGCTTCTACAACCTACAGGGCAGAGACGTTGTCGTGACGGCTGGCACCGATGAGCACGGCGCCAAAATCTACCAAAAAGCGCTCGCTTCAGGTCTTGCCGTGCAAGATTTTGTCGACGCCAAGGCGCAAGTATTTCAAGATTTTATTCATGGACTTGGCGTTAACTACACCCATTTTACCCGCACTTCTAGCCCAAAGCATTGCGAACTCTGTCAAGCGATTTGGCGTAAGCTTTCACCTCATATCTACAAGGGCAGTTATGAAGGCTTTTACTGTGAAGGCTGTGAAGCTTTTATCACGCAAAAAGAATTTGATCATAATCACGGCCTTTGCCCGGATCATAAAAAAGCCTACACCAGGCTAAAGGAAAGCAATTATTATTTGCGTATTTCTGATTTTAAGCCCAAAATTATCGCCGCCATTGAGTCTGATCAAATGCAAATTCTACCTCTGCATCGTAAAAAAGAAATACTTAATTTATTTAAAGATATGCCAGACGTTTCTATCTCCCGCCCCCGCGAGCAGGTATCTTGGGGTATTGAGGTGCCAGACGACCCTTCGCAGATTATGTATGTTTGGATTGACGCCCTCTCAAATTATTTAACCGCTTTTAGTTATCCTGAGCAGAGCAATATTAGTCCATTCTGGCCAGCCGATTTGCAGATTATTGGTAAAGATATTCTGCGTTTTCACGCCGGCATTTGGCCTGCTATGCTATTGGGCTTAGGTCTAGAATTGCCAAAAACTCTATTTACACATGGCTTTATTAGCTTAAATGGCGAAAAGATGTCCAAATCTACGGGTAACATTGTTGACCCTCGGGCCGTCATTGATAAATATGGCGTTGAAGCTTTTCGCTTCTATTTTTTGCATCAAGTTTCCTCTTTTGAAGATTCAGACTTTAGCTGGGATAAGTTTGAAGTCGCCTATAATGATCTCGCTAATACTCTTGGTAATTTAGTGCAGCGAGTCGCTAATTTATGCGCCAAAAATACCGTACCAGGCGCCACCTATCAGCCAGTTTTTGATGATGATTTTGTGCATTTTCTCGAAGAGTTTCAGACTAATTCTGCCTTTGATTATATTTGGTCTAAAATTCAAAATCTTAACAAGCAAATTGACCGTGAACAGCCTTGGGCGCTTGCCAAAACTCAGCCTGCCGCCGCTAAAGACCTACTCGTAGGCTATACTAAAGACCTCTTAAACATCGCTTATCATTTGCGGGTCTTTTTACCAGATACGGCTGCTGCTATAGAGCGCATCTTTAGTGCTCCTACAATCGTGACTCCATCTACGCCACTGTTTCCGAAAAATCTCTAATCCACTCTTCCGCCATCTTCTCCCTTTCGTTAGTACGCTTATAATTTAAGATTATATAAACTGTAACTACCAATACTGCCAGTAGCCACCACTGCGCCTGTTTGGCTTGGTATTCTACAACCAGCCATTTTCCATCCGCCAACCACTCCACTATTCTGATTTGTAGCCGCAATAAAAAGTAACAGGCATTTACCGCGATATTTTGAAAAAGGCTATTTTTAAAGCATATTGTTAGGGCGCTAAGTAGCATCGTTGGTGCTACGAGTGGCGGTATTAAAAGATTGCTCGCTAAACTAGCCAAACTAAAGTAGCCAAAATTATAACTTGTCAGTGGTAGGCAGGCTATTTGTGCCGAGATGCACATTATGATGCTTCGAGCTAGCTTATTAGGCTTCTCGTATCCGTAAAAATACCATGTCAAAAGTGGCGCTAAGCAAGCTATACCAAAATAAGCAATATAGGAAAGCTGCCAGCCAAGTTCAAAGCAGTTTTCTGGCCTTATCAATAAATCCAGGCTCATAACTAATAGCAGTAGGTGCAGGGGCCTCACTTTTCTGCCGAGGATATTAAGGATAATTAAACTTACACTCATTATAAAGGCGCGTGTGATACTGGGCGTAAAGCCTGTCATACCAACAAAAACTACCATCATTAGGATAGCTGAACTAGACTTCGCAAAACGCGAAAATCGCCCGATACTATTACTGGCAATCTCGATCATAATGGCAAGGGCAAAGCCCGAAGCCACAATCACATGGCTAAGTCCACTCAAATTAAAATCTTCTATTAAGCGTTTATCAATAGCGGCTTTTTCGCCTAATAAATAACCACTTGCTAAGCCAGCTTCGCGGCTGGGAAGCAGTTTTTGTAAGCTGCGCTTACAATATACGCGTAATTCTAAAAAATAATTCGGCGGGTCAGGCTTATCTATGCGCTGGATCCGCGCTGTCGTAGTCGCAAGACTGTTTGTCGCCTGTCGCTGCACTCTGATTTTAGCGTTTAGACTTATTCGATCGCCTCGCTTTGCGCCATCAAGCTTCTGGCAGATTAGACTTAACTTACCTTTTACTTTGCGCTTACCTATTACAACCTTACCAAGCTGGACCCGATATTTATTTCGACGCTTTATGGGGTCTGCTATAATTTCTCCGCTTATATCTTGCTTCCCCTGTAGCCCAGTAATCGCTAGGCGATCATTTTCTATTTCATTTTGCCTAATTAACATCTTCAGGCCTGCTAGTAAGATTATTATTAATACGAAACAGTAGGATGGATGTAGTAGATTTTTTCAATATAAAGGCATGGCTTATATTTTGCTTTCGGCTCATTAGTGTAGCAAGCGTAAACATTTTCTAGCTCCAGTTAATTGTGCGGCTTTTTGGCTTAATGCTATAATAAAAAAATGTTTAACTCTATGATTTCTCGTATCGATCGTAAGCGCTTACGTTATACATTGAGGCTAGGCGCTTGTCTGTTTGTAGCGGCAATATTATTAACCTTTTTTCTACAATATCGCGCTTATATCAATAACCTTAATATGACTTGGTGGCTTGTTTTTTCTCGCCCGCTTGTATTTTTATATAATGCTTTGCTGATGTTTTTGATTTTACTAATTTTCACGGGTATTTTCCGCCGCCCAGGTTCTGCGATCCGCTGGCTTTGGATTTTAATTACGATCTTAACCTACGTCCATATTAATAAATTTATTTCTCGTGGCACCCCACTTTTACCTGACGATTTGGCTTTAGCGGGTGAATCTGCCGCCCTTACTCAATTTGTTGACCGTGGTAGCATCTTGCGCCTACTGTTTGCCTGTGCTCTCATTATTTTTCTCACCGAGCTGCTAAATCGATTTTGGAAGAAATACGTTCCCGCTTTGCCCAGCCAAAGCAAATCTAAGTTTTTATGGCGTCGGCATAATCTCTCAGCGCGCAGCCTGCTTATTTTCACTGCTGCTCTAATTTTTATGCTTATGACTAGTTTTGCGCGCAATAATAATGGCGGTCGTTACGAAGATATTCCTTGGCTACGTTCTAATTTTACGGCCTGGAACCAGCAGCGCAACTATGACGAAAATGGTTTTATTCTTGGCTTCCTTTATAATTTACAAAAAGTTAAATTAACTCCACCTGCAGGCTATAGCGAAGAGCGCATTCACGGCATTAAACGTAAATATAGTAAAATTGCCAAACAAAAAAACGCTGAGCGTAAAGATCCGCGTAAAGAGAAGCTTAACGTTATCACTATTCTGAATGAATCTTTTTATGATCCTGACGTCAAGTTTCAAGGTAAGAGTTTTAAAGATTTTTATCACTATACGGGTGGAGAGGTTTTGCCTAACTTACATAAAATTCAAAGACAACATCCCCATGGCATCATGTATAGCACCGACTATGGTGGCGGTACCGCTAATATGGAATTTGAAGTTTTAACCTCCATGTCCAACTACTGGCTGCAGACCGTGCCTTATACGGCTCTAATTCCGCGCACTAAAAAAGTGGCGGGCATGGCTTCTTATTTTAAGCAAAATGGCTACCAGACTACCGCCGTGCACCCATTTACGGGCGGCATGTATAAGCGCAATATCGCCTATAAGAAGATGGGTTTCGATCGTTTTATCACCGAAAAAGATATTGCCTACAAAGAGAAAGATGGTAATTCAGAATACATTAACGACAAATCTGCTTATAATCAGGCCATCGACTTACTGAAAGCGGGTAAAAAGAACCAGTTTATCAATATCATTACTATGCAAAATCATACCCCCTATAACCCAGGTACTTATCCAGAAACGCAGTTTAAGGTGACGAACAGTCCGCTTGAACTTGGCGAAAACCGTATCACAAGCATTGAAACTTATTTTGAAACTTTGCATAGCTCTGATGCTTATCTTGGCGATTTTATTCGTGCCCTCGACCAGCTAGACCAGAAGACCATCGTTCTATTTTACGGCGATCATTCGGCTGGCCTATTCGACCTTTTAAGCTACAGCAACGATAAAACCACGCACGACCTTTCGCGTCTCACCCCATACTTTATCTACACTAACTTCAAGCCCGACTTTCCACAAAAAGACTTACCCGCTACCACGCCAAACTGTCTCGGTAATGCGCTTTATAATATTGCCAACATTAAAAAACCTACCATCAACTATTTACTCGACGAAATCTGCCAACAAGCCCCTATCTTGACGCCAGCTTGGTTCAATAGTCAAGGTGTCTTTGCTAGCACCGAGCTTAGCTCTTATGAACAGATTATCTATGATCAGCTCGGTGGTAAGTTTTACTGGGATAGCAAAAAGGCTCAGCATTAATTATAATTGAAGCTATGAAGATTAGCAGCGCCAAGGAGATGCAAGATTATGCATATAATTTTGCTAAGCAATTGCAGGCTCCTGCTGTTATCGAATTAATTGGCGATGTAGGTGTAGGTAAAAGTACTTTCGTCCAGGGGCTAGCACGCGGCCTTGGTGTATTAGAGCCGGTTACATCCCCCTCATTTACACTTTCTAAGCAATACCAAGGCAATTCTTGTCGTCTCGTTCATTACGATTTTTATCGTCTCAGCCAGCCAGGGATTATGTCCGACGACTTAGCGGAAAACCTCGCAGATCCGCAGACGATCAACGTAATCGAATGGGGGGAGTCTATTCAGGATTTATTGCCTCAGTCACGTCACCGTATTCAAATTTCATATCAAGCTGATGGGGGAAGGGAGCTACTACATCAAATCCTATGAAAATGTATCTCGATAGTTCAACTAATAAACTGATTCTCATATTAGGCGACCAGCGTTATGAATGGGAGGCGGGCCATCAGCTCGCCCAAGGCCTTTTATCCTATGTGCACTCTAAATTGCAAGAACAGGGCGCCGACTGGCAGGACCTTAGCGAAATTACTTTTTATAGCGGCCCAGGCAGCTTTACTGGCCTCAGAATTGGCGCTACTTTCGTCAACACTTTAGCGCATGAGTTAAATTTGCCACTTTACGACCATCACGGCCGCAGGCATCGCATTATCTCGCCCGAATACGGGCGACCCGCTCACATTTCAAAGCCCAAAAAATAAACCCCCCTAGAGGGTTTATTGTTATCTGCGCTTCGCAATATAATCTAAGTCGTCTACAATTTTGTCGAGATGCTTTTTGTTTTTCTGGATCCACTCCAGCATATCCTCGCTACAGTCGACACTGCGTAGGTATTTTTTTGTTTCCATATCAATTTCTTCGGCTATATCGCTATGCTTTTTAGCTGTCAGTTTATTTACTCTATCTAGGGCATCTTCTAGGATATGGCGCATATCGTCGTAAGTGATGTCACGTAATTTAAGCTCTAAAGTTTGTTTTATTTCTGCATACTTTTCTAGCTCTTCTTCATACTTATCTTTAATGCTTTGTCGGATCTTACCCGTTTTTTCGGCAATATTAATACCATCAGCTACTAATGTGCGCATATTGATTTTTGCCTGCGCCGCCAGCTCGCTTTCTACTTTCAAAAATAGGCGCGAGAGACTAGGTGTTCTAGTGCCGGTAGCAAGATAAGCGACCACGGATAAATCTTTACGCTTTGCTTCTTGGGCCAATTCTTCATAGCGTGGGTCTTTCTCTAGCTCACTTATAAAATATTTAAAAGCCGCAATAATTTCAGGTGCTTCACCGCGCGAACGCCAGCGCGAACGCGACGATAGGCTACTCACACCTTTTTCTTTTACTTCGCCATTGTTATCGACATCAAGTTTTGGCACGGTGCCAACCTTTACATCATAAGGATACTCGCATGAATCCAAAGAGATTTTGCGCATCTCTTCTACTAGTTCGCGGCGCTTCGTAGCATCAGGTTCTAATTTCTCATAGATTTCGCCTATAGGATTTTCGCTTACTTCGCTATCAATTGAGCAAATAGCTTCGACAGTTTCCACTAGGCCATAGCGACGACTCGCAGTATCAAAACCAAACAGAGCAATCCGGCTCGCATCAAAAAGCTCTTCATAACAAGCTATTACGCCACTACCACTCTTTAAAGCTGTTGTAAAATCTTTTTTGATTCCGTTAGACAAGGAATTTTGCGTCATTTTTCTCCATCTCCCTCCACTTATAACTAAATTTATTTTAACATGCTTATAGCTCTAAGGTCTAGGGCTACTCGTTGGGCGACAGATTATCAGCAATGGTCTATAATAGGCTTATGTTAATCTTAGCTTCAAAACTCAACAACTTTCCAGTTTTAAGCTTACAACTAGGCACAGCAATTGCCCGCACCGACCGCGCTATTATTGATCCATCCGAGCTTAAACTAGTCGCCTTCAGCCTCAATAAGGTTATAGGTGACGCCGTTAAACCTAGTAATATTCTAATGCTCGATGATGTGCGTGAATTTTCGCTTCGAGGTTTCATTATCGATTCTGCTGAAAGCTTAATTGATGCCGACGACGTCTTAAAAATTCAACAAATCATGGCTTTGCACTTTGACCTAATTGGCCTTAAGGTTGTTTCGGAGTCAGGTAAAAAAATCGGTAAAATTATCGATTACAGTGTTGATATTAATAGTTTTATGATCTATCAAATCATCGTGCGTCGCCCTACCTTGCAAAGCTTCGTTACGCCAGAGCTCACCATCAACCGCTCTCAGATTACCGAAATTGATGATTATAGCGTTACGATCCGCAATGATTCTGAAAAAATTCGCCTAGATACGCCCGTAGAAGATTTTCAGCCCAACTTCGTTAATCCTTTTAGGCAAAAACCTAAACTTCAAGAGAATGAATTTTCAGAGGAGAAATAATCATTAATCTGCTCATAAGAGAAGCCTTGCCTAAGTAGGAAAGCTTTGAGTTGGTCTTGCTCCTTATATTTATGCCCCCGTTTAGCAATGATTTTGCGCATCTCGCTGACATCATCGCGCTCGCTTTTAGCTAGGCATTCCTCAATTAAACTTTCTTTAATACCTTTTTTCTTTAATTCTAGCCTTAGCTTTTTCAAACTAGCGCCTTTTTGCAGATTACGATTCTCTATAAAATACTCACAGTATTTACGGTCGTCCAAAAAATGCTTTTCTTTCAGGCTCTCTATGATTTTTTCAATATCTTGTTCGGAGAAAATATCACGCTTACGCTTTTTGTAATGGGCAGCTGGCTGCTCAGTCGCTGGGCAAGCTTGCTTTGCTAATATAATTTTATTTTCACTCTGCCATCTATGCCTTTTATTTAAGAGGTAGCGCCTTGTTTCGTCGCAAGAACGTGGTTTGCTTAGTACCCATACTAAGGTGGCCTGATAGAGCTTCCCGTAACTGGAGGCTTTAGCGAGTTTTTGCACTTCCTCTTGGCTTAGCTTTTGCCCCTTCTTTATCTTAAAATTCAAAACTTGGCTTAAGTCTAAAGAAAAAGCAAAGGCGTAATCAATAAAAACATTGATGCGGTCTTTCTGCCTAACCGCCGGTTTTAAATCCGTAATCACTGCTTGCGCAAGGTTTTGCGCTGGGACTTTTGGGTGCTCCCCATTTCGCGAACTTTTCGCGTTCAGCTGAATAATTTCCACAATCTTGCTTCTTTACTAAGCTTCTTCAGATTCTGCTAGCATTTTTTCGCGTACTAAGTGTTCAATTTCGGCCATAAACTTTGGGTCTGCCTTTAAGGCACGCTTTGCCGCTTCGCGCCCCTGTGCAATAGTTTCGCCTTTATATTTAATGAAGGCGCCAGATTTTTCTAAGATATCATTCTTTACAGCGAGATCGATAATTTCACCCGTTTTGCTAATACCTTCGTTATACATGATGTCAAACTCTGCCACTCTGAATGGTGCCGCAATCTTATTTTTTACTACTTTTACTTTAGTGCGGTTACCAACAATATTTTCACCATTTTTTAATTGACCGATACGGCGAATATCAAGGCGGACAGAGGCGTAAAATTTCAGCGCATTACCGCCGGTGGTAGTTTCGGGGTTACCGAACATAATTCCGATCTTCATACGTATTTGGTTAATGAAAATAACCGTAGCATGAGTTTTACTAATAATGGCTGTTAGCTTACGCATGGCTTGCGACATTAGGCGCGCCTGTAAGCCCATTTGTGCATCACCCATATCGCCGTCAATTTCTGCCTGTGGTACTAAGGCTGCCACCGAATCTACTACAATCAAATCTACTGCGCCAGAACGCACGAGCGTTTCACAAATCTCTAGTGCCTGTTCGCCGTTATCGGGTTGCGAGATCAACAAGTTCTTGGTATCAACGCCAATTTTTTTAGCATAGGCTGGGTCAAGTGCGTGCTCTGCGTCGATGAAGGCCGCCTGCGCTCCTTGTTTTTGAATTTCGGCAATTGCATGTAACGCCAGAGTAGTTTTGCCAGATGATTCTGGCCCATAAATTTCAATAATACGACCTTTCGGATAACCACCGCCTAGTGCAAGGTCTAAAGATAGGGATCCCGAAGGCAATAATTCTACATCCGTCTGGCCTTGTTCGCCGAGTTTCATAATGGAACCTTGTCCGAATTGTTTTGTAATCTGGGCTAGGGCTAAATCTAGGGCCTGACTTTTACTGTCGTGCTGTTTTGCTGCTGCCCCCTCTGATTTCTTTACTTTTGGCATATTCCTCCTTTGATATTTTAATTATAGCGAAAAAACGTCAAACTTGCACTTAACTTATTCTAATCTCAAATATCAGCGCAAGCATAAGCACGAAACTAGGCCATGATCACTCCTGCTACGGTTATTGTTTTATAATAAAACTATGCAGAAGATTTTAGCAGTTTCTGGCGGGGTCGACTCTATGGTGATGCTGCATCTTTTTCGCCGTGATCAGTCGGTCATAGTAGCGCATTTTGATCACGGCATTCGCGCCAACTCCCGTGACGACGCCATCTTTGTGGAGACTATTGCCGCTCGTTATGGTTTGCCATATTTTACCAAGCGTCAACAACTTGGCGCTCACTGTTCTGAAGCCGTGGCTAGGGCCGAGCGCTATCAATTTTTACAACAGCTCGCTCACACCTATGATGGTAAAATCTACACCGCCCATCATCTTGATGATTTTATCGAAACTATTATTATCAATCTCTGGCGCGGTACGCAGTGGCGCGGTCTAGCTCCCTTCATGGACTCTACTTGCGAACGCCCACTTTTGACGTGGTCAAAAGCCGATATTTATCGTTATGCTACGCAGCATGCCCTTGTGTTCCGGCAAGATCAAAGCAATACCGAGGCCTCTTATTTACGCAATCAGCTGCGCGATCTTCTAGATGCTCGAACTTTTCAACCATCTACGCCACTTAGCGCAGCTACCCCGCGTCAACTTTTAGCGCCAGACTTACAAAGATTAGGTTTTAGGCAGCGAGAATTATATCGCGAAATTTACCAGTTGGGCAATAAACTTATCAAAACTATATCAAAACCCAATTCTTATCCGCGCGCGCCTTTTCAGGCGCTCCCCGATCAGCTCGCACTCGAATTACTGCGCCAACTCCTCGAGCAGCAGCAACACTACCTTACTTACCCGCAATTACAGCGCGCCCTTCATGCGATCAGGAATTATCATGCATCTAAGCGTTTTAATTTGCCCGCCGATAATTTTATCCTGTTTTCGCGTCACCATTTTAGTCTAGAAGATAAAGCATGATAAAATACCATTTATGATATACCTAGACCATGCCGCCGCCACGCCATTATCTGAAAAAGCCCAAGCTGCCATGCAGCCGTTTTTAGCAGAAGAGTTTTTTAATCCTTCAGCAGCCTACCTTCCAGCTGTGCGGGTACGCCAAAAGTATGAATCCGCCAAAGATCGCCTCGCCCATATCATAGGGGCAAAAGGTGCCGATTTAGTCATCACTTCTGGCGCTACCGAATCCATCAATCTCGCTTTTAGCGCCACTATAGATTCTCAGGCCGAAATCCTTATTTCTGCACTTGAGCACCCTTCCGTGCGCGCCTGTGCGTCCACCTATGCCAATTGCCAAATAATTCAGGTAAGCCCCAAAGGGATCCTTGATATCGCCGACTTCAAACGTAAGCTTAGTCCTAAAACTCAGTTTGTTTCTATCTGCCTAGTTAGTAGTGAACTTGGTAGTATTCAGCCCCTTGCCGAAATTGCCCAACTCATTAAAGCCGAACGTGAACGTCGCGCCCTCGCCGGCGAAAAAACACCGCTATATTTTCACAGTGACGCCTCGCAGGCTCTAGGGCTTTTAGAACTCAAAGTTAACCGTCTCGGCGTCGATTTGCTTACTCTAAATGCCGCTAAAGCTTATGGCCCTAAGGGCATGGGTCTACTTTATGTTGGCCGCAAAGTTAAACTTCAGCCCCAGTTACGTGGCGGCGGTCAAGAGATGGGCTTGCGCTCTGGCACCGAAAATGTACCCGCCTTGATGGCTTTCGCGGCAGCGGCAGAAGATGCCGCCGCATATCTAAAGTCTGAGCAAAAACGCCTCGCTCATTTGCGTCAAATCTTAAAAAAAGAACTTGCCAATATCGACGGCCTTAAGTTTCTTGGCGACCCTAAAAAACAGCTCGTTAATTTTCTTCCTATTAGTATTCCCGGCCTCGATGCCGAGCGCCTGATTTTTATGCTGGAAGAACAAGGGCTTTATCTGTCCACCGGCGCCGCCTGTGCCGCCAATAAGCGTCATGCCTCTGCTACCCTGAAGGCAATTAACTTGAGCCAAGCCGAACTGAATGGTTCTTTACGTATTAGTATGGGGCGTCTTAATAGCGAGGAGAATATCAAATTGGCCGCCCGTCTAATTATTGCGGCTGTCGCAGCCGAACGTCAGCGCCTTAATCGGTAAAAATTTTTTCCTTTGCTATGCTATTATATATCTAATATGTTAGATCTAAACTATGTACGCAAACACCGAGAAGTGGTTCAAAAAGCGATCGATGATAAGGGGTATAAGATTGATTTAGGGCAAATTCTTTCCCTTGACCAAGAGCGTAAAAGCCTACAGCAGCAAGTTGAAGCTTTAAGGCAGCAGCGTAATACTATCTCTGACCAAATCAAAAGCTCTAAGCATGACACCACTCTTATTGAACGAGCTAAAAGTATTAAATCTGAGCTCGGTACACTTGAGGCTCAGCTTACGCAAAAAGAAAAGCATTTTTGGCAGGAGTTTAAGCAAATTCCTAACCCTGCATTTGAAGATGTACCTCTAGGTGGCGAAGAAGATTCAGTCGAGATTAAAAAGTGGGGCGAATGCAAGGCTGAAGGTGTTGATCACTTAGACTATGCTATGAGCAGGGATTGGATAGATTTTGAGCGTGGCGCCAAGGTAGCGGGAGCGAAGTTTTATTATTTAAAGAACGAGCTAGCGCTTTTAGAGAACGCCCTAATTCAGTTTGCCATCTCTAAGATCAAGAAATACAACTTTACCTATATGACGGTGCCGCATATGGTATCTTCCGCCGTCTTAGAGGGGGCAGGATTTGCGCCGCGCAGCTCAGAGCAGAGCGACGATTATTTTATCGAAGGAGAAGATCTTGCTATGATTGCTACGGCCGAACTCCCCATAACGGGCTATCACGCTAATGAAATTATCGACGAAGATGATTTACCGCTTTTCTATGCTGGGCTTTCTTCCTGCTATCGTAAAGAGGCTGGCACTTATGGCAAACATACGCGCGGACTTTTTCGCGTGCATCAATTTAATAAAGTTGAAATGTATGCTTTTTGTTTGCCGGAAAAAAGCAAAACTATTCATGAGCATCTACTTGCCATCGAAGAAGAAATTTGGCAAGAACTCAATATCCCCTACCATGTAGTTAACATTGCTGCAGGGGACCTTGGCGCGCCTGCCGCTAAAAAATATGACATCGAATATTGGTCTCCGCACGACCATAAGTATCGCGAAATTACGAGCTGCTCCAACTGTACCGATTTTCAAGCTCGCAATCTTAATATCAGGGTGCGCCGCAAAGATGGTCGCCTTGAAGTCTTACATACGCTTAATGGCACGGCTATTTCGCTTGCTCGCGCAATGCTTGCCGTTATAGAAAACTACGCACAGCCAGACGGCAAATTATTAGTGCCAACGGCCCTGCGCCCATATTTAGATAATAAAAAGGAGATTTAATGATCAGCAATATAGAAATTACCGGCAATAAATATAAGGTTGAAGACAGCCTTAGTAAATATGTGCGCCGTCGCCTCGGCAAACTCGACCATTATTTACCTCGCGCTCATCGCAGCGATTTATCTTTGCGTCTTGCCATCGAGCAAATCAATCGCCCCCATGGTAACAAATATGAAATTCACGCAGAATTCTTAATTCCTACCGGCAAGACTTTAGCCGCTAAGACTGAGACCGCTAACGTTTTTTCTGGCGTCGATATTATAGAGGCTAAACTAATGGGGCAAGCGCGTCGCTTTAAGACGGAAATTGACAACCAAAAACCTAAAGGTATCTTTAGGCGTTTTCTTAAAAAAGCTAATTAAGGTATACTAAAACAATGAATAAAGAGAGGTCCAGTATCAAGCAACAGTCCGAGGAGCCTAAAGTGGAGCAGCGAGGCAAAAACAAAACTAAAGTTTCTGATGCCAAAAGCGCCCCATCCTCAACCATCAAAAAAACTACTCAATCTAAAGTGGTGAAAATTCCAGCACTCAAAAAATCTCGCAAAGCTAAAAAACCTAGCGACAAATTAGCAGATAAAAGTAAAACTACCAAGTTTTTACAAGTCATTTTTGGTGATGCCCAAAAAAGAATTCTAAATCGCTATCGTAAAAAAGCCGCCGATATTAATCGTCTTGCGCCTAAATACGCCAGCATGAGTAAAAGTGAGCTTAGGGAGCAAACGGATAAACTTAAACAACGCCTCAAGAAGCTTGAAAAGCAAAATCAAGCCGAGCAGGCTTTAGCTGATTTTAAGGCTGCCAAAACTGCCAAGAAAGGTCGCAAGTCCGCGCAGAAAATTTCTAAGTTCAAGAAAAAACTCAAAAATTTAGCGCCTAAAACTAGTAGCGAAAAAGCTCTAGATAGCATTTTGCCTGAAGCCTTTGCGCTTGTGCGCGAAGCCAGTGAACGTATTTTAAAGATGCGCCCATTCGATGTCCAGCTCATCGGTGGCATCGCTTTGCATGAAGGCAATGTGGCCGAAATGAAAACGGGTGAAGGTAAAACTCTGGTTGCCACCTTGCCTGTTTATCTCAACGCCCTCACGGGTCGCGGTGTCCATGTGGTTACCGTCAACGATTATTTAGCACAGCGTGACGCTGGTTGGATGGGTGCTCTCTATGATTTTCTCGGGCTCTCTGTAGGTGTCATCATCAACGAGGCTAGCTTTATTTATGACGCTAGCTATAATAACGAAAACCACGAAGATGCCCGCATGAAGCATCTCAAGCCCTGTACACGTAAGGAAGCCTATAACGCCGATATTACTTACGGCACTAATAACGAATTTGGCTTCGACTACCTACGCGACAACATGGTGAAGGAAGTGGAATATTTGCGCCAGCGCGAGCTTAATTTTGCCATCGTCGATGAGGTTGACTCAATTTTGATTGATGAGGCCAGGACCCCTCTAATTATTTCTGCTCCTGCCGCCGATAACCCCGACAGTTATTATCAATTTGCTAAAATTGTGGCTCAGTTTGATTCTGAAGATTATATTGTTGATGAAAAACGCCGTACTGTTACCCTCACTGACGCGGGCGTTGACAAGGCGCAAAAAATGCTTGGTATTGACAGCCTTTATTCCACCAAGAATACTCGCCTTGTTTATCATATGGACCAAGCTTTACGCGCAGAAACTCTCTTCAAGCGCGACAAGGATTATGTGGTCACTAACAGCGGTGAAGTTATTATTGTTGATGAACACACCGGTCGTCTCATGCATGGGCGTCGCTATAATGAAGGCTTACATCAGGCTATTGAGGCCAAAGAAGCGACTCAGGTTAAAGAAGAGTCTATGACGCTGGCCACTATTTCTTTCCAGAATTTCTTCCGCCTCTATCGTAAACTTTCCGGGATGACGGGTACCGCCTTCACGGAAGCCGAAGAGTTTCAGCAAATTTACGACTTAGATGTCGTTCAAATTCCACCCAATAAAAAGATTATCCGTGTCGATAAAGACGATCTCATCTTCCGCACCGAAGCCGCCAAGCTCAAAGCAGTGGCTAATGAGATTAAAAAATATCACGACCGTGGTCAGCCCGTATTAGTTGGTTCGGCCTCTATTGAAAAAAATGAGCTTATTGCCAAATATCTTGAAAAAGAAAAGATTCCTTTTGAGCTTCTTAACGCTAAAAACAATGAGCGTGAGGCGGCAATCGTCGAAAAAGCCGGCGAAAAGTCGGCCGTTACCCTTGCTACCAATATGGCAGGGCGTGGTACCGATATTAAGCTCGGTAAAGGTGTTAAAGAATTAGGCGGCCTAGTTGTTATTGGTACTGAGCGTCACGATTCGAGGCGCGTGGATAACCAGCTCCGTGGTCGTGGCGGGCGTCAGGGCGATCCAGGTACAACACAATTCTTCGTTAGTTGTGAAGATGATTTAATGCGCATTTTCCAAGGTGAACGCGTAGCGGCTATTCTCGCCCGTGGTGGTCTCGCCGAAGATACACCCTTGCAGAACCGCACTATTAGTAAATTGCTCGAGCAATCGCAGAAGCGCTACGAAGGCTTCAACTTCGATTCGCGCAAAAACGTCGTTCAATACGATAACGTCATTAACCGTCATCGACGTGTCGTTTATCTGGTGCGTCGCAAGATTCTAGATGGTGATAATATTCTCCCAGAAATTAAGCGTCTCTACAAAGATGAAATTAAGGAGCTTACCGAATTTAGTGCGCGCGTAAATAAAGACTTCAAAAAGAACTTCCTTGCTGTTTTCGATATAGACGAAGATCTAGTAGAATCTATCGGACTCATGCGCAAGGCTAAAGATCGCGAAAAGATTGCGCTTGCCGCCGTAGAAGAAGCTTACCAAGACAAAGAAGCAGAGTTTGGCGCGGAAACTATGCGCAAAGTAGAGCGCGAGGTCTATTTACAAGTTCTTGATACGCTCTGGATGCAGCACCTTGAAAATATGCAACACCTCCGTGAGGGTATTCACTGGCGCTCTGTTGGCCAACGCGACCCCTTAGTAGAATATCGCTCCGAATCGCAAAAACTTTTCGACTCGTTGCAGCGTAACCTCCGTGAAGAAGTAATGCGCATTCTCCTAGGTCTTACCAAGCAAGATATTGCGCCACTCTCCGATGACGATTATGAAACTGAGCTAACCAAGCTAGCCGAAAGCTCCACCGAAAAGGGCGTCAACGAAATTTCTAGTGGCGTCGAAAACATGGACAAGGAATTTAAGCAAGGTGCATCAGAAAAGAAATCTAAGACTCGCGCCAATTCCGACAGAAACGCCAAACGTAATCAGGCTCGCAAAGCTAAAAAGAAAGCTCGCCAAAACAAGAAAAAAGGCCGTCGTTAGAGGACTACTTCAATGAAACATATCGTTGAAGAAGTCAAATTAAAAACTGGTGCTTCAGGGCTTTTAATTGACGTCCCCTCGGCTTCCGTTATGAATATTCGGATCGGTTTTCGGGCAGGAAATCAGTTTGCACGCTCTCAAGAAGTCTATGAGGTTGCCCATATCATGGAGCACATGGCTTTTGGTGAAAATAGCCAGTTTAGCGACGAGCAAGCTTATGAAGCAGAATTTACAAAGAATGGCGCCTATCATAATGCCTGGACTTCTGATCAATTTATCGTCTACGAAGCTGAATGTGCTGATTTTGAATGGGAAAGGATTTTAAATCTTGCCGAGCTTGCCGCTGCCACACCGCGCTTTAATGAGGCCGAGCTGAAAAGCGAAAAGGGCAATGTCCGTTCCGAGCTAACAGGTTATCAGAACGAATATTCTCGTCTACTCTGGCCAAAACTCCAGCAGGCTATGGGCGAGCCTGTCTTAACTTATGCCGAACGTCTTAAAACAATTAGTAATATTCGTCTAGACGACGTTAAAGCGCATCACCGTAAGACGCATACGGCTAAAAATATGCAATTTATCATTGTTGGCAACCTTAAAGGTCGCAAAGCCAAAATTATCCGCATGCTAGAAGCTTGGCAGCTTAAAGAGGGTAAGCAACTACAATTGCAGCCTACTACTTACCAAAGCTGTGGTCCAATCTTAATTCACCGCAAGGATGCTGCCAACCTTAGTTTTGCGTTTTGCTTTGAAATCTCACGTCGGCTCGGCCTTGTTGAGCAGTATGCACTAGGTTGCTTAAACCATATTCTCACCGGCACCATGAATAGTAAGATTTTTGGCCGCGCCCGCAAGCAGGGTATAGTTTATGATATCAGTTCAACGGCAGGTTACGATGCCTATAGTTCGGGCTGGTGTTTTATGGGTGAGGTTAATGCCGAAAATGCTTTTGAACTTTTTGATCTCATTGCTATTGAGTTTGCCAAAGTCATCAATGGTGATTTTGCGAAAAAAGATATCGAGGCCGCTAAGACTTATGCGCTAGGCCGCCATCAGATGCTAGCCCAAACTGCTGATCAAATTAGCGACTATTACGCTAGAGACTATCTCTCTGCCTCTAGCTATGAAGACATGCAAGATGCGCCTGCTATGATTGCTCAAATCGAAAAAAGTACTATTGTTAGACTGGCACGTGAATTTTTTGAACAAGGCGAATCTGGCTTTGCGGTAGTCGGCAACGTTTATAAGGCCGTTATTAACGAGCTTTGGCAAAAAATCATTGACACTATCTAGTTTTTCATTAAAACTCCAAACTACTATTTGGACACTTTTATAGCATGCTAAAATAAAGCTATGGCAAAAAAGTCTACCCATCAATTAAGTCCTGTCGTCAATCGTCGTGCCCGTTTTGATTATCTACTCAAAGACGAACTCATTTGCGGTATGGTTTTAACAGGACAGCAAGTCCGACTTATTCGCGATGCTCATGCTCAGCTCACCGGCTCCTACGTCACTATTCGCCGTGGCGAGCTTTGGCTGCTAGGCTTGACGCTCGGCTCTGAAGCGGTAGGGGATATTAAACTTTTAGCTACTAAAAAACAAATTGAAGCCCTTTTACGTGCTAAGGTGGATGGCAATACAATTGTTCCGACTAGGCTTTTGCCAGCAAAACGGCATATTAAAATCGCTATTGCAGTAGCGCGCGGTAAAAAGAAATACGATAAACGCCAAAGTCTCAAAGCGCGCGACCTCGAACGCGAACAGCGCCGCAAGCCTTAAATTGGCTCAGGGTTCATTTTTATTGTCTCTTCCGCCCGTTTTGTATAAAATATAAATCATAATAATGAAGGAGCCTTATGGAAATATTAATCTTACCAATAGCAATTTTAATCATCTGTCTTTCGGGTGTACGTATTATCAAACAGTACGAGCGGGGTCTTATCTTTACGCTCGGTAAGTTTTCAGGCATCAGAAAACCGGGGCTTCGGCTTATTATTCCTTATATTCAAACTATTACTAAGGTCGATGTGCGCTCCATCCCTATTGATGTACCTAAACAAGAAGTTATTACCAAAGACAACGTTACGGTTGGCGTAGACGCCATCGTCTATTATCGCGTCGTAGATCCCGCCAAAGCTATTTTGGAGACGGTTAATTATAGTTATGCGACGACTAATTTCGCGCAGGCCGCCCTCCGCGATATTACCGGTAATTTTGAATTAGATGAATTACTCTCTAAAAGAGATGAAATCTCAGATCAGATTAAAAAAATCGTTGACCACGAGACCGATAAATGGGGTATTGATATTGAAAATGTTAAGCTGCAAAATATTGAATTGCCCACCGACATGAAGCGCGCCATGGCCAAGCAGGCTGAAGCCGAGCGTGAGCGTCGCGCCGCCATTATTACTGCGGATGGCGAAAAAGCTGCCGCCAAAGCCGTTTCGGAAGCTGCCGATTTGCTGGCGCGCACTAAAGGCGGTCTTGAAGTGCGTACGCTTCAGACCTTGGAGCGTATCTCCACTGAACCTAGCCAAAAAACCGTCTTCGTGTTGCCCTCTGATTTTAAAGATCTTTTATCCCGTAAATAGCATCTCTTATCGCGCCCATAAACATTAGTCAAAATTTGTTTTTCATTCCATCAAGCGCCAATCTCTATCTGATGATATAATACTGCTATGAGAAGTTTAGCTAAAAAATTACAGGCCGGTTCCCAAACAGTTGAAGTTGCCGGTTGGGTTAATTCGCGCCGCGATCACGGAGGTTTAATTTTTATTGATTTGCGCGATCATACGGGTGTGATTCAGCTGGTTATTGACCCCGAGAAACCTGAGGCTTTCAAGCTGGCCGAATCCGTTCGCGATGAATATGTCCTTAAAGCTACTGGCCACGTCAAAGCGCGTGCCGAGGAGCTTAAAAATCCTCATATCCCTACTGGCGATATTGAGTTAGTCGTAGACAAGTTAGAACTATTAAATAAATCGGCTGCTTTGCCTATTTCTACTCACGATGAAGTGACACGCAGTAGTGAGGAGTTACGTTTAAAATATCGCTATCTAGACTTACGCCGCCCCTCCATGCAACGTCTTTTGCGAGAGCGCGCCCGCTTTTATAAATATATGCGCGATTATATGGAGGATAGAGATTTTATTGAAATCACTACGCCAATTCTAGCCAATTCCTCACCAGAAGGTGCGCGTGATTTTTTGGTACCATCACGTTTGCATCCAGGGCAGTGCTATGCCCTGCCGCAGGCGCCGCAGCAGTTTAAGCAACTATTAATGGTTGGGGGTGTGCCACGTTACTATCAGATTGCGCCATGTTTTCGCGATGAGGATCCTCGCGCTGACCGTCTTTATGGCGACTTTTATCAGCTCGACCTTGAAATGGCTTTCGTCGAAGACGGGGAAGTAGTGCGTCAAACTATGGAGCCACTCATCAAGAGTCTTGTGAGTGACTTTGCCGGCAAAAAACTCCTTTCAGAGCAGATTCCCCGCCTGAGTTTTCAAGAAGCAATGGATCGTTTTGGTGTCGATAAGCCCGATCTACGTTACGGTATGGAATTAATTGATCTTAGTGACATCTTCGCTAATACGACTTTTAAAGTCTTTCAGGCTGAATGCGTCAAAGCGATCTGCGTAAAAGGTGCCGCCCAGCTCAGTCGTTCCCAAATTGATAATTTTACTGCACTCGCCAAACAAGAAGGCGCGGGTGGTCTTGCCTATCTCACCTATCAAGACGGCGAAGTAAAATCTCCTATTGCTAAGTTCCTCACTCCTGCAGAATTGCAGGCCATTCAGGCGCGCACTGGCGCCACCGACGGCGACGCCGTTTTCTTCGGCGCCGATCGTAAAGCTCTTGTTAATAAAGTGCTAGGTCAGCTACGCATTGCTTTTGCGGATCACTTTAACTTAAAAGACTCCAATTTAGTAGCGCTCTGCTGGGTGGTGGATTTTCCTTTTTATGAGTGGGATGACGGAGCAAATAAACTTGATTTCGGCCACAACCCATTCTCTATGCCTCGGGGCGGTCTCAAGGCCTTAGAGTCTGAAGATAAGCTCAGTATTGTAGCGGATCAGTACGATATGGTGATGAATGGCTACGAGATTTGTTCAGGCGCCGTGCGCAACCATAATCCCGACATTATGTATCGCGCCTTTGCCAACCTTGGCTACGATCGACAGTTTGTAGAAGCTAAGTTTGGTGGTATGTTAAATGCCTTTAAGTTTGGCGCGCCGCCGCACGCTGGTTGCGCCTTCGGTATCGAGCGCATTTTCATGGTGCTTGAAAATGTCAAAAATATTCGCGATATTGTGGCCTTCCCTAAGAATGGTTCGGGCATTGACCTCATGATGCAGTCGCCAACGTCTGTCGATTCGAAACAGCTCGACGAACTCTCCCTTAAACTTAAAAGCAAAAAATAGCGTGTTATAATTTTGCTATGAAGAAATACTTATTGGCACTATTTTTAAGCTTAATGCTACTAAGTTTTGTAAGCGTCCTGCAGGTGCAGGCCGCTAGCGACGTTAAACTCAGCCCCGAGCAGATTGGTCTGATTAATATGAATTGCAATAGTAGCAAGATTCAGCTAGAAAAAGTGCAAAAAGTTGATGCTAAAATACGCGCTGAGCTCGGTGGCAGCTACGAAACTCTTCTCTCGTCTTTCATGACCAACCTCAATCTTCGCTTAGTGCGCAATAATATTGCCCATCAAGAATTAATCGATGACCAGTCACTCTTTTCGGCGCAGAGAGACGATTTCAAACAGCATTATATTCAGTATTCTAAAAAGTTTGACCGTCTACTTGAGACAGACTGCCGCGCCAAACCGAAACTTTTCTATAAGCGCTTAAATTCTGTGCGTAAAGCGCGTGCAGTTTTAGGCGAAGACCACATCAATAGCATAGACCTACTCGAAAAACATCAGGAAAAAGTTAAAGCTTTAATGGAGAAGTTATGACGCCATTAGAATCTGAAGCAACTAGCGCAACCAGCGAGAAAAACCCTAATAAAAACTACAATCTTCTTTTCTTAACTGTAGCGGCTATTTTATTTGCCCTAATCACTACTACGGTCAGCGTTTTTATATATACGGCCAGCGGGGATATTTACCTCGATCGCTCGCGTCCCGGTTTTATTTCGAAGGAGGAAAAAACCATCACGGACGGCGAGATCAATTCAGATAGTTCGCGCTCCTTCTCGCCGGAAGGACATGTTGATAAAAAGGTGCTTAAAAAATATCTCAAATCATATAATATTAACTTGCGCAAAATTCAAAATGCCGACTACGCTTTTCCTGATGGTCCCATATCCGACGAATCGCTTGGCATCTATCACGCCGACGAAGCAGCTAATTAATAAAATTACGCCTTAGCCATTCATCTGCAGGACCGGCACTCATCAAAACCACCAAATATTTGGCTTCTAGTAAGTTTTCTACCTGTTTTTTAAGCGTATCATCTAATTTTGCCGTTGTGGCAATTTCTTTATTACTAAGAATGCGCAAAAAATCTTCCGCCTTTAGCACTTTAAGATGCTCGGGTTCCCGCGTCAAAAAACTCGGCAGCCAATATAGTTTGTCTACCCCCAAAAATGCATCTTTATAGCCCGCGAAAACTTCATGTTGTCTAAAGTTTTGATGGGGCCCATAAATAACTGCCAAGCCTTTTAATTGTCGTTGCGCTACGAGCTCTCGCGCCATTTCAATGCAAGCTTTAATTTCCTTGGGATGATGGGCGTAGTCGCTAAATAAATTTGTCGCAATCTCTTCGAAGCGTCTCCCCACACCGGGGAAACTATTGATGGCCGCAATTACTTCTTCGCTCTTAATTTCAGGTGCAATTTTTCGCATCGCCGTCAGCACTAAACTAGCATCATAGCGCCGCATTTCACCAACTAAAGTAATATCGGGATGAATCTCTATCTCTTCGATCACGTTTTGACTCTGTGACCTGAACTGCTCAAAAGCCTTATGATAATCTTGTGGGCTGTGATAAATATCACTGTGGTCATAATCTTCGACGGTAATAATACTAATCCAAGGATGAAAATACAAAAAATTACGGTCATACTCGTCTGCCTCATAGACAAAGAGTTCATTTGCTGGATCAAAATCTCCGCCTTTCGCCCACGCTAAAGTTGAGCCGATACTATAGTTTACGCCCTTTCCTAGCTGCTTTAAGACCCAAACTAAGATGGCGGTTGTAGTAGTTTTACCATGTGTACCCGCTACAGCGATCAGCTTTTGTTGCCGTTTCTGGAGCAAGTCACTTAAAAACTCGCCACGTTTACTCATACGTAAGCCTAATTTTTGCGCTGTTTTTAATTCTAAGTTTTCTGCATCAATTGCAGAGCTGTAAACATACCAATCAATACCATCTGTCTGCACTTTTTCCTCTAAAAATACACCATCCTGCGCGCCATAGTGGATTTTTGCGCCTAAGTTTTTCAACTCCTGCGAGATAGCGCTCTCTTTTAAGTCTGAACCAAAAACCTGATATCCCGCCTTAATGGCGATCTCCGCGAGGGGGCCAATACCAGTACCCGCAATACCAGAAAAATATATATTCATATAACTATGATACAATAAAACTAATTGTTATGGGCAGAAGGGCATCAAAAAAAAGAACACATCGTATCAATTTATGGCCGAGCCAAATCCAGGCTTGGAAGCTTTTCATTATCTTTATTCTGCTGGCTTTTCTCACTGCCACCTCTTTGCGCCTAGATCATTTGAAAATGGTACGCCTAAGAGACGATGTAATAGCGGCGGATCGTCAAGGCAATCCAAACCTCATTAAGGAACGTCTCGGCGTGCTCCAACATTTTACCAGCACCCATATTGTCTTCAATCAGGTTTCTGAAAACGGTGAACGTAAAATTATTTTTGGCACTGGCCCTTTTTATCTAGAGCAGCAATATGTCAAAAAAGCTCAAGCCGAGCTCGCCAAAGCCAAAGCGCTTGCCGCCAAGAATTCTTCTACGAACCCTAACGGCAATGTATTCCAAAAAGCTGCCTTGGTGTGCGACGCGGCCGGCAAAAAGCACGGTTGGCGTTATCCTGACGCTGCCTATATTGATTGTTTTCAAAGTGAATTAGCTAAATACCCTAGTAGCAATGCTATTGATTCCTATCTTGAAGCCATGCTGCCATCTACTAATCTTTATCGTCAAGATTTTAGTTCGCCTATCTGGTATCCCTCACGCTCGGGCTTCCTCTTAATTATCCTCTTACTCTTAGGGATTTATCTTCTTTGGCGTTGTATTTTCTGGCTTATCCTTAGCCTAATTCTGTTTTTTCAGAAGTAAAAATATTTCTCCCCTGTTTACCCCTTGACGCCTTTCAAGATGCGGTATAAGATAAAGGTACAAACTAATAACGGAGGAAAGCTAAAAATGGCTTACGAACATACTAACTCTAAAGGTGTAACTTACTATCTTCATAAGTCGGAAGTTACCCTACGTGGTGGCAAACAACAGACCATTTACTTCTTCACTAAGGTCCCAAAGAACGAAAAGGGTACTCCTTGCGATCTTCCAGAAGGCCGGGTCGTTAACGAGAATCCACGCAACGGTTTCCTAACTGTTGGTCGTAAAAAATAATTACGTCAAAGCTATAAAACACCCTTACACTAAAGGGTGTTTTTTGACCACTGAAGCTAGGAGCAGGACAGAAGTATCGGCTTGCGCTATAATATATCTAATGAGTGAATTTTATAGCGACGGCAGCGCAGTTCCTAATCCGGGCGATGGTGGTTTTGCTGTCATTAAAGACGGCCAGCCCGTGGCGCTTGGTGGCGAGTCTGATACTACTAATATTCGTATGGAGGCGAAGGCGCTCATGGCCGCCCTGCAGCTTGCCAAAGATGGCGATACTATTTTTACCGACAGCGAGTTCTGGCTAAATGTTTTAAAAAAATGGGCGCCAGTTTGGGAAAAAAATCATTGGACTAAAAAATCCAGTGGCCCCATTCAGAATCTCGATTTAGTGCAGGAGCTTTACGCCCTGTTCAAAACTCGCCCGCACGTTCAGCTAGTCTGGACACGTGGCCATGTTGGCACAGCGGGGAACGAGCTAGCGGATGAGTGGGCTAATCGCGCCCGCCAAGGAGCAAGGCTATGAGAAAAGTTGTAGTCAAAGCCAAGCTTTACGCCAGAACTAATTTCATTGAGATGTTTAAAAACATTAACCAAGAGTTTTCCGAGCCCTATTGGCAGCACGATCGCCTTTTCGTAGCGGGAAACTACAGTTACGCCAGTGATCAGCCTAGACTTTACCTGCGCACTATCGCAAAAGATGGCGATCAAAATTATCAATATCACTTCATTCTTCATCGCCACCTCATTAATAGTGATTTTGATATTTTTCACCGCAGTACCTTTGCGGATTACTCAGAGCTCGCTATGATTATTTATCATCTTGGCTATGATTTAAAAAATGAATATGCAAGGCGTCGCCAAGAGCTACGCCTCAGCCAAAATATTCGCATCTTTGTCGATAAAATTGAGGGGCTTTCCAGCTATTATGTGAAGGCTGAAATGTTGCTCAGCGACGAGGACGATGCAACAGTAGCAAAAAAAGACCTCATTCAAACTCTAATTGCTTTCGATATTAATCCGCGCGACTTCACTGACAAAACTTATGATCAGCTACTAGAAGAAGAAAATAAGTTAGTTTAAAGCCCCAGTTTTGACTGGGGCTTTAAACTATTTTGTGTTTTTCTTGGTGCTAGTTTTGGCGGCACTTTTTGCCGTGCTAGCCTTTTTTGTGGCTGGCTTTTTCGTGGTCGTTTTAGCCGCGCTGGTCTTGCTGGCAGTTTTCTTTGGGCTTGCTTTCGCGCCTGTTTTTGTCGTTGCCGTTTTTGGCGTAGCTACTTTAGTGGTCTTTGGGTCCTTAGCACTTTTGGCCTTGCCTGTAGCCAGTTTCACGCCATTTTGTTTAGCAATTTTAGCTACAGCAGCCTTGCGACGGCTAGCCGTATTCTTTTTCATCAAATCTTTTTTCACGGCCTTATCATACTCGGACTGCACTTTGGCAGCCGTTTCGGCACTAGGCTTTGCCTTAAAGGCGCGTAGCGCCGTCTTGATGGCATTTTTGATTTGAATATTATTGGCGCGACGCTTTTTTGCCTGGCGTGCAGCCTTTTTGGCGGATTTGATGATTGGCATATTTTTCCTTTATTAAAATTATTAATTTCAAAAACTAGAGATTATTATAACCTAAAGCTCCCCATAAGTAAATAATCGCCTCATCTTACAGGATTTATACTAAGCCAACCCTTACTTTACCTTGACAAAACTTAAGGATAAGATTAAGATAAGCTTAAGTTTATCTAGGTCAAACATAAACATAAAAACACAAGGAAAAACATGCACATCAAAAAACATCATCTTAGCCTAAGGGCTTTAGTTGTAGCCTCGCTACTGCTTAGCACTAGTAGCCTTATCGCCATTACTAGCAATACTTTTGCTACCATGATTAACGGCGTCTCCACCAATATTAACTTAGATGGCGGTTATCAGCGCATTAATAAAGTTGGCACTAAAATCAGCCACGATCGCTTTCGTCCCATCCTAACTAATCGTCCCAGTGATGTTATCATTAGTGATCCGAGCAACCAATTAACGATAGAAGTTAGGCGTCTTGGTTCAGTTGACGCCGCTATTGACGGTATCACCGCTAGAGCCCATGCTTCCCCTAATACTGGAAAAGTCACCTTCGCCGACAATACTTATATTATTTATAAAAAATCTATTCTGTATAACCATAAATACTATGATATTAAAATCAATCTTTATAGCTCGATCGGATCACCTCATATATTTTCGCGGCGTCAGCTCAAAGATGTTCCAGAATTCCCAGAATATGCCGGTAGGGCCGGTCAAGCCATCCAGCCAAAACTAATCACCAGCCACAAAAACCCCACATCTAGCGGGGAATGGCATTTGGGTGTTGAAATCCTCGATCAAAATTCACGCCCCGTCTATTTATCGGGGACCTATTCTGGCTGGACAGACTTAGATGTTAGCTCATATCAGCATGGCATTTCAACAAGTGTCAAATTTACTAATTTTAAGGCTAGCAAAAACAATCTCTTCTACAGCACCCTCACTGACGATTTTGTGCGCAAGAACCGCTTAGACAATAGTTTTTACAACGATTCATTATTACGCGTTAACTCAGATAATAGTATCTCTGCCCTTACCCCCACCCAACTTGGCGCAGACGTTGACCCAAATGGTCCAGGAAACAGCTTTTGGTATAAGATTCCAAATAATTTAAAACACTTAGATTTGTATACTTTATTCACGGATAGCGACGATATAGATCTTAATTTCTACCTTCTTACTACTCCCGTTTCTTACATCTCAGATTCGAATGGTGCTATTTCTGGTATAAAAAAAGAGCAAGTTATTGACGGGCATAGCCCCACCGGCAGCACTAGCAAGGCCAAAGAACACTTCCACTTCTCTCACTGGAGCGTTAATAAAGCCGTCACTTTAAGTAATGGCACTAAGCTCCCAGCTGGCAGCACTCTAAATCCTGATCAAGTAAAGCAGGTCATCGTAGAC
>QWCB01000784.1_pt1 | contig 33473 bp, 28 predicted proteins | sample 1972511 | NCBI WGS metagenome assembly QWCB01 (sample SAMN09866719, study PRJNA288562) | Human gut metagenome isolate term5_stool, whole genome shotgun sequencing... | isolation source: gut | host: Homo sapiens | place: USA: California | reverse complement strand
TTTCGACTAATGGCAGGAGGTTAGCGAAAATGGCAAACAACAATGGTTATCTTACGCACTGCCGCATCTGCGGTACACCGATTTTTAGCCTGGGGAACCGTCAATTTTGCTCTGCGTGCTACGCTCAGAATCGGCGCAATGCAGCACATCGCAGCAATGCAGAAGCCAAAATGAGAAGAGAACAGGCGAAGCGCGAGGAGGAAAAAATGAAAGCATCGAATAAAACTGTTACGAGCGCACAGGAATTGGCTATGAGAGCAAAGCTCTCCGAAATGGGCGGTATCTCTTATGGAGAATTGTCCTTGTGGGAAATGTCTCACGGCCTGGAATTCGCAGCGTGGGAGCACGAATGGGAAAAGCTCAACGGCGGCACGGATTCTAATGGAACGAAGTTTCCGGACCATCTGCCGGAAGGGTTCCCGAAACGCAAGGCTCCCCCGGAGCATCCTTGGGTTAATTCGGCTGCGTGCCATGGCTAATCGCCGGAAAAAGTATGAACGGTCTGAGGATTACCGATACCGGTATATTTTGAATCATCCTGGAGCTTTTGGAAAGTTTTACATGTGCCCGTATTGTGGACGCATTATGACGCGCAATTCGATGCAGGTTGACCATATCGTTTCCGTCAATCTGGCAAACAGGCATCGGGCGTACCGAATCCTTGTTCCGAACGATGACATCAATAATATCCGAAACCTGACAGCTTCCTGTCCTGAATGTAATAACAAGAAATCCGATTCGGGCGGCGGCTGGATATTCCTTGGCCGATTCGGCAAATACATTTTCACCCTCATCTGGTTGGTTCTTCTTCTGGCTTGCTTTGCTTTTGCTCTGTGCTGCGTTTCCGAGACCCTTCAACGAGGCTTCCTGATTCCTTATGTTGCAGATTTAGCAAATGTTTTGCTGCACTGGATTTCCGACACGATTGCCCAAATGTTTCGATTTAATACATAACACTACACAAAAACCGAAAGGAGATATTTGTTCATGGAACCGAATTCGACTCTGGGCGAGCCTATTGGCGTTGTCCACGTTACTATCAACGGCCAGAAAGTTCCGGCCAATGTCTATGCCGACCGCACCTGCATCATGCCGGATGGCACGATTCGAAAGGTCAAACAGGAGGTGGTCGATGCACTGCTTGCAAAGAAACGTGCGGCAGAGATTCCGGCTCAGACCCCTGTACAGCAGCCCGCCACATCTCAGCCCCACATTACCCGTGTTCAGTCTCAGCCTGTTATTCATCCCATGCAGCCTGCCGCACCTCAGCCCGCTGTTCAGACTCCGCAGACCACGATGCAGTATGGCGTTTCTGCTCATGGCGTCTCTCCTGCACAAGCTCCTGAATATCAAGTACCTGTAGCGGGTACTGTTCAACAGCCTTCCCAAGCGACTGCATCCGTTCCCTATACTCCTGACCCCAATGACCTTCCGGACCAGATGACGGCCACTCGCCAGACAATGGTGGCTCAGGAATTGATGCAGCAGGAAGCAAACGAAGCGGCCAAGAAGCGTTTCGGGCTTGGCAAGGGCAAAAAGGAAAAGCCTGCAAGCGGCGTTCACCACGCCGCACCGGCACCGACTCAAGCCACCGCAGAGCCTGCTCGGCCTTCGCAAAAGAAAAAGAGCAGCAAGGTCATTGCAGCAATTCTGGCAGTTGTCATCGTTGGCGGTGTGGCTGGCTATGCTTTCGTACCGTCCGTCTATGATGGTGTAAACGGAGCTCTCACTGCTGTAACCGGACATCAGGTTGGCGTACCTCCTGTATCTGAGAACGGCGATGATGATGTCATCACGCCTCAGCCGACCGTCAATCAGCCCGCATCCGGCAGCACCGACACCACTTCCAATGAAGTAAACAAGGTTCTCGGCGATATCGACATGAGCGGCGATGTCACCATTGAATTTTACGCCAACGTTAAGACTGCAGATGGCAGAGAATATAAAGTTCCTCTGTCTACCGCAAACCTCACCGATGGCACTCTGACCGCACTTCTTGATTCTGGCGGCTATCCGTTGACTCAGGGGTATTGAAGAATTTTAGTGGAATGACTCCATCCCACTAAGTTCCTTCAATATCACAGGCAGATGTATTTTTGTACATCAAGATGACGAGCTGCACTTGTACGGTTTTCCCAGCCTGCAACCATGCGAAGGCGTCATCTAGCCAAGGGAAACACAACCTCCTGCTTCGGCAGGGGAGACTTATCGTAAAGGAGGTGACGTATATGTACACTGTATATGTGCTTAACAAAGACGGTAAACCTTTGATGCCTACGACTCGCGGTGGACATGTGCGTCATCTGCTTAAAGAGCAAAAGGCGCGAGTCGTTAGAACAAACCCATTTACCATTCAACTGTTGTATGAAACTGACGATGTAGTGCAGCCGCTTTACTTAGGCATCGACCCAGGTAGAACCAATATCGGTGTTGCTGTTGTTAAAACGGACGGCACAGCAGTCTTTACTGCGCATTTAGAAACCCGTAACAAGGAAATTCCGAAACTGATGCAAGGACGCAAAAAGGCCCGTCGTGCAAGACGCACCAACGGCAGACGATGCCGCCGTCAACGGAGAGCCAAAGCAAATGGCACCATTTCTAAAAAGTGCGTAAAGCAAACCACTGCTCAAAATGGCAGTGTCAGCAAGCGTGCAAAGAAAATTGGTGTCATCAAACGCCATCTTCCGGGTTGCGAGAAAGAAGTCCTTTGCATCGGCATCAAGAACAAAGAAGCAAAGTTTAGCAATCGCACAAGACCAGAAGGCTGGCTTACACCTACCGCAAATCAGTTGCTGCAGACACACATTAACTTGGTGAAGAAAATTCAGAAATTTCTTCCTATCAGTGATGTTGTACTTGAAATCAACAAATTTGCGTTTATGCGGCTGGATAACCCCAATGTTCAGAAATGGCAATATCAACAAGGTCCGCTCTATCAAAAAGCAAGCCTTGAAGAAGCTGTCTCTGAAATGCAAGAACATCACTGCTTGTTTTGCAAGAAGCCCATCGCCCATTACCATCATGTGGTTCCACAATCCGAAAACGGCAGCGATACTATTGGGAACATCGTTGGTTTATGCACAAAACACCACGACCTTGTGCATAAGGATACCGCGTGGCAAAAGAAACTCACCAAAAAGAAAACCGGACTCAATAAAAAATATGGTGCTTTGAGTGTGTTGAATCAAATCATTCCGGCGCTTATGAAAGAGTTAAGTTCTCTTTTTCCGAAGCGTTTCTTTGCAACCAATGGCAAAAGTACCTACGACTATCGTGCAGCACACGGAGTTAGTAAAGACCACTGGCTCGATGCTTACTGTATTGCTTGTTCCGTCTTGCCGAGCAACGTTTGTGATAGCAATATCAACAATCATATGCCGTATGAGCTGAAACAGTTCCGCCGCCATGATAGAAGAGTGCTACACAAAGCAAACATGAGCCGCGTGTACACGCTCAATAGCAAAGCAGTGGCAACGAATCGCCACAAAGCCATTAAACAGACTACCGACAGCTTGGAAGAGTTTCGCCAAAGCCATCCAGATGATGTTTACAAGCTCAATGTAAAAGAGCATCATCCTGCATATAGAAACTTGAACCGTAACTATCCAGGAAGTATATTTCTTGTTGGCGAACAAGCTCATGTAATGCAAAGCATAGTGGCTTCCAGGGACGGAAAAGCAACAAAGTACAAAGACATCAACGTGAACAAAATAGCCGCTAGACAATGCAGATTTGTTGCAAAAAACGAAGGGATTGTTTTTACGTAAATTTGTATACCACCAATTATCGTAAGAAATCTCACCAAAAATAATAAATACCCACACAAATAACTCAAAAGAGGAGGATAAGCGGGCTGATGCCGCTTCTTACCGACAAGTAAAGAATGCAGCATTAAAAAGCCCAGCCGATTTCGCGTCGGTTGGGCTTTCTCGCTTGAATGAAACATGAACAATATGATTAACTCGCAGAAAATCAAATATGCTTTCTGTGCGGCTGGCAGTGCGGCTCTTGGCCTTATCTTTGCGCTGTATACTCGAAAAATTGTGTTCGTTGCGGCCGGGCTTGTTGTGGCCGGGTATTTCATCATGGAATATCTGAGAGCCGTGCAGAGGGCAAAAGACGGGAAATATGTCACGGTGAGGGCCTTGGCCGTCTCGGCTGACCAGCAGCGCGACATGACCGGCGTTAAAGAGACTTGGCGGTTTGTGCCGGTGGATGAAGATGGAAATCCGCTTCGTGACACGGCTTCTCATGACGTTTTCATTACCGTGAAACAAAAGGACCGCGACTACCATATTGGCGGAACCTACAATATGCTGTTTTGCCTTGAAGGTGATAAGGGAATGAACAGTGAAACACTCGTCAGTATTGAACAGTGCTTTCCAGCTTCCTCGACCGCAAAGAAGGCTCAGGAACCGGTTCAGGAACAGCCCGCAGCGCAAGAGGTTGGTGCAAGCGTGAAGAAAGTGAACTTCCAGAACGTTTCAAATAAACCTAAGCTGATTGTGCTGGATAACCGAAACCGTAAGCAGGATGGTGATTCGGAATGAACTTTCCGATGATTGTTCTTTTGTGCTTCGTGTGCTGTCTGTTCTCGTGCAGAGTAACGAAAGATAGAAGAACTCTGACGGGAATCGTGGTCATGGGTAGAACCTATAAGCGACGCAGTAAATCGTTGGAAGCGACGGCACTCGAAATCATTGTGACGGATACAGGAAACACTGCCCTTAAATTGGAAGTTCCGGGGTGCAAGGATTATGTTGCTTTGCGCCTGAACCGCCACGAAGTAAAAAAATTCAAGGAAGCCTTGATAGCGTGCGGGAACGAGCCGATGGTCGTGACTCTGTTTCAATATAAAGTCAACGGCAAGCACTGTTATATTCTTTATCATGAGCCCGGCAAGGAAGACTCGTACCCGAAATTTGACGGCGCAAAAGAAGATGAGCTGAAAACAAAATGCCGCACAGCTCGCAACATTGCCTTTGTGCTCTATGGCTTCTCTCTTATTCTGTATCCATTAGCGTGGTGGGTATCGGTAATCCTGATAGTAGCTGCTTCCATCCTGATATACCTGAACATTCCCTTGCTGGATGATGAGCTTTGGTTTGATTCCTGCGAATTCATTAAGCGTCCGAAACAGGTAAAAGGGAAGAACTCGGATTCTGATATAGTTGCTTCTCAGGCATCAATTATCCTTGAAGAGATTTCCGAAAAATATCAGGACAAAGGGAAATCGGACAAAGACTATGAACAGCATCAGGAAACGTCTGCTAAACCGCCTGAAAAAGAACCGACCAAGGATTCTAAGAAACCCGAAACATCCGCCCCGATTGACAACAACGAACCTGTAAACGTCAAGGTGAACATTCACACCGAAATCAATCCGGAACCCTCCGAAATCCTTGACGTTCTGGAAGATGAATCTGAGCCTATCGTTCCTCCCGCCCCTAAATCTGCATCGACACCAGAAAGTGCAGATGCCACGAAGCCCTTTGACGCTGCGGATATCTTTGAGCCGGAACCTGAACTGGAACCGAAGCCTGAAAAAGAGCCGGTTTTTGATTTGCCTGTGGATGATGACGATACGCGGGACCCCTTCGCTGAAGAAGACTCTGATTCCCCCGCTGGTCTTTCGTTTGACCCCAGTGGGGTTGACATGGACGATGATAAAAAGGACCCGTTTGCGGAGGATGACGGTAACGTGTTCAATCCTCCTGATGATGTGAATGAACATGAAGAAGAGCCGGGTATGGATATGATGGACCTTGATGTCCCTGCTCCTCCTGAACCTGATATCGTTGACGCCCCCACATTAGAACAAGAACCGTCTATGCAGGACAACGCTCCTGAAATGCCCGCAAAGAAGACGAACGCGTTCGGCACTCTCAAAGCAGCAGCGACCGAGCCTAAAGTTGAACCTCACAAATCCGCAAAACCCGTTGAGAGTCATCCGACTCAGCCCCGGCCCCAAAAGCCTGATGTTCCTCAGACACCAAAAGCTGAACCAAAAGCTGAACCGGTAGCACCAGCTCAGCGCCCAAAAGCAGACAGGGAAGCGGCTCTCGCAGGCTTTAACATTACTCGCAAGGTCGAACCGTCAAAAGAAGTGAAGAAGCCTAAGAAACCCATCACGGATAAGCGAACGAGCACTTCAAAATCAAGTCCCAAGGAGGATTCGGCAAAGGCACCTAAACAGAAGCAGCCATCCAAAGAGGCTCCTGCAAAACCGCAAAAGAAACCGGCAAATGAAAAGCAGCAGAATTCTGACGAACCCAAAAAGGCCCAGCCGTTTGACCAGAGTTTCCGAAAGCGTGGCAGAGGCTCTTCCAAAAAGGCCCAGCAGAGCAACGGTCAAATCAGCTTTGAGGAACTTCATTGAGTGTCAAATTCGCCTGAATGCTTCGAAACTTGCAGAAATGTGCGAATCGCGAATAATGGAAAATGTTGAGCCGGTCTCCCATTTTCCAGCTCAATCGTATTATCCGTAAAATGGTCGCAAGTCAGAGGCAAGCAAAAAAATGAAGACTCTCAAACAAATTGTTGCGCTGCTGCTTAGTATTGCTGCTTTGCTCGCATCTATCTTTTCTCTGATGGATGTCAAACGAAATATTGAGCGAAATAAGCAGGCAGCAGATTTCGCAACACAGGCGGTTCTTTCGGCTCAGTCATCTACGCTGTTGGAGTCGACACTTGATGTGGATGCCAGCCGCCTTGAACTTCTTTTCACTGAGGTTCGGAACACGGAATTAACTCCCGTCAATCAGACTCTTGATGTTCAGGCTTCTATTCAGAAAATCGATAACAAGCTGAAGAACAACCAGGAAGAAAAGAATTCCGAAAAAGAAAAGGAAGAAGAAGCAAAGGCCGAGCAGCAGGCAGAAGCGACACCGGCAGGTCCGAACTATAACGACGATAACGATTACCCGAACTTCTGCGGCCGATTGCATATCCCTGCGGCCGGGGTAGACGTTGCGCTTTATAACAACACGGACCAGGAAACCTGCAACCGTGAAGACAGCGCATGTGTTTTCCCAAAAGCACCGCAGGATGGCGGCAGCAATATCGTCGCGGATAACGAAATACCTGGCCTGACATCCGTGACAATCGGCTCGACCGCATATGTCATCACTCCGTCTGGCGAACAAATCAACTACGTCTGTGTGGATGCCTGTGACGGCCACAACGATGTGACTGGTTTTGATGCTTTGCAGAAAAATGACGGAACGGTTGTTTGGGGTTCTGCGGACCTTATCGTATATACCTGCCTGAGCGATGCCTACAATGTTCGCATTGTCTGCTTCAACCGGGCTTGAGGAGGAAAAGAGCAATGAGCAACGAAAAGAACAGCCAGAACAAGTCTGGTGAATTGAAGAAACCGCCCTATGTGACTCGGACGAATCAGCCCTGGACCACGGTTTTTGCGGAGGACCTGAACAAGAAGAAAGAAGAGGATACTCCCGCTGAAACCAAACTCGACCTTTCTCAGTTCGTGAAAGTTGAAAAGGTCCAGGACGATAAGTCCACTACCATTCCCGCTCCCGTGTCGGAAGCCGAGAAGGACAAGGCAGACACCGTGAATAAAGGGGACGTTCAGAACGTAACGCCTATCCCCACACCGGAACATAAATTCCGTCCGAAAGGCTTTTCTCAGCAGAGCAAGCCTTCCGATGAGTTTGAAACGAAACCCGTTATGGAAGTGGCTCCTGTTGTCAATGAGGAAAAGCCTGCCGTAAAACCCGAAAGTAATCAGCCGGATGACGATAGCGACTCTTTTGTCTCTCCTTCGTTTGGTGGGTTCAAGAATCCGTATGCAGATGAAGAACCAGAAGAGAAATCGGAGAAAGAACCTGAAGCGAAAGATACCGAGAAAAAAACTGTCAAGCCTAAAGTGGCTGTTAAGTCCCACAAAGGCGGCAATGTCATTCTTGGTGTCAGCTGTGTAGTTCTTGCCGCATCCGTAGTCGTTATGGGCATGACGATTGCTGAAAGCCGTAAGAGTGATTCTATCGTTTATCCGTCTACTGGAAGTACTCTGAACATCTCGGCTGATGTTGCGACGACCGACACTGATTTTGAAAATCAGGAAGCCTTGACTCCTGTAGTATCTATGACTTCGGATGGAAATACCTGGACGCTGAGTTCCTCGACTTTCCTGATTACTGATGGCGAATCCAAGGTAGCGGTCGCTGTAGACAGTGCAGACAGCATCAAGTACGATGGCGCGGCCTTGCAGTATGAGCGCAATGGAGTAACTTATCTTGTCCGCATGGTGAGCGACAGCTCTTATCTGGGCGACAGCACCATGACCGAACATGAAGACGGTGCCACTCATATGATTACCGGCATTGAAGGTATCGGGAACGGTAAAGCACTTGTTGTGATTGCTACATACGGTGCTACCGGCGATGAAAGCATTAACGATGCAGCAAATGAAGAAGTATCTGCTTTACTGAGCAGTGCCGCACCCGCCAATGACGGAGCTTCCTTGCTACTTGATAACGTACCGGTCGAATTTGACGGACGTACTTTGAGTCTGACGAATGAGCGCGTTCTGGTCAAAGACGGGGATTCTGAGGTCGTGTTTGCACCTGCATCCTACAACGCTGATGATATTCAGTTCACGAATACCAAGCAGACACTTTCTGGTTTTACAGTTGCTCGCTCTGATTATGCTGACTCCGACAGCGGCAAGACCTATCTAGTGGAAGGCACCGACCGTAATTTCCTGGCCGTCACGAACAATGAAGATTTGCTAAACAGCATTCTGCAAGTCCAGTAAAAATAACATTTCAAAAATAGGAGAATACCAAGTCAATAACCCACGACTAAAGTCGCGGGCTTGCTCCGACAAGTCTGCGCTTTAGAAGTGTCCGCAAGGATATGTTGACTACCCTTTGCGCATTAAGTTGCGCCCCGTTATAAGCGAATAGACAGTTACCGTACGGTGTAAATCCTAGCCGTGCGCTCTAAGGCAACACATCACGTAAAGCTGAGGCAAAGCCGACAGGTGTGGCTGCATCAAGCCGTTTATGACCTTGGGGAAGGATTCTTACCCTCTTCGGAGGAGTGAGCAGCTTCTTTTTAGCTGCAATTTTATCGAAAGGAGCATGGCATCATGCAATATGTGTATGTACTTAACAATCACGGCAAGCCTTTGATGCCGTGCTCACCTGGAAAAGCTCGTCTGCTATTAAAACAGCAAAAAGCATGCGTTGTAAAACGCACACCGTTTACAATCAAGCTCCTGTACGGAAGTGCGGGGTACAAACAACCTATCACTTTGGGTGTTGATGCTGGCAGTAAACATGTCGGTTTATCTGCATCTACGGAAAAGCGAGAACTTTACAGCGAGGAGTTTACTCCTCGCAGCGATGTAGTAGAATTGCTTTCTACGCGCAGGCAGAACCGCCGTTCGAGACGCAACCGTAAGACCCGTTACCGCGCACCGAGATTTGATAACCGCGTCCATAGCAAGCATAAAGGCTGGCTGGCACCTTCAGTAGAGGTGAAAATTCAAGAGCACATCACCATCATTAAGCGTATCTGCAAAATTTTGCCTATCTCTCTTGTAAGAGTAGAAACAGCAGAGTTTGACACGCAGCGCTTGAAAGCAATGCTTGCTGGAAAGCCTCTTCCTATAGGAACAGACTATCAGCTTGGCGAGATGTACGACGAATACAATGTTCGCCAATATGTCTTGAAGCGTGACCACTACACTTGCCAGTGCTGTGGTGCTCATAATACTGCCGAAAAAGTAGTCAAGCTGCATGTACATCATTTCGAAAGCCGTAAAGTAGGCGGCAACACTCCAAGCAACCTTGTTACTTTGTGTACCACATGCCACAAGAACCTTCACAAAGGAAAAGCGACCCTTGACGGCAAGGAACGCGGCAAGCCTCTTCGTGATGCTGCTTTCATGGGCATCATGCGCAAAACCTTAATGGCACGTTTGAAAGAGGAGCTGCCTATTCCTGTTCAGGGAACTTATGGCTATATCACTAAAATGAGCCGTGAGCAAAATGACATCAAGAAGAGCCATGTAAACGATGCTCGCTGCATTAGCAAGCATCCACTGGCTGAGCCTTGCAGCGTTTGCTACCGTACAAAGGCTATCAGACACCATAATCGGCAAACTCATAAAGCAAATTTCTCTAAAAAGGGTATCCGTAAACGGAGCCAAATGCCTTATCTCGTTGAAGGGTTCCGTCTTTGGGATAAGGTTCTCTACAAAGGGCAAGAATGCTTCGTTTCCGGACATCGCTCTTCGGGGAGCTTTGCGCTTAAAAAGTTGGATGGTACGAGCATCTCTAAAGGCGTGACATTCAAAAAGCTGCGACTTTTAGAGCCCGCAACAAATTATTTAATTGAAAGGATGTGAACGGGCAATTCCTCCCACGACTGAAGTCGCGGGTCTCCTTGCCCTGATTTATGAATAAACGTAAAACTTCTTTTATCCTTGCAACTGTTCTGGCTGCATCCATCATCATGTCCGGCTGCGCATCGACTGTTGCATCTGACAGTAACAGCACTGATTCCGCCACGCAGGAGTCTGCTACTGTTGAGACTGCACTGGACATTGATTACAGTGCGGGTCTAAAAAAGGACGGTCACTATGCTGGTGTCAAGGCCAAGGATATTGTTACTCTTCCGGATGACTATGACCATATGACCTTTAAGACTGAAGACCTGCACATGGAAGACGGCGCTCTGGATTCTGCGCTTTTGCAGATTAAGCAGACTTACGGTGAACACACCACTGTGGACCGCGCGGCGCAGGAAGGCGATTGCGTGACGGTAGATTATACCGGCTCCTACAACGGCGATGAATTCCCGAATGGCTCTGCAAAGGACGCTGAAATCGTGCTTGGTCAGGGCTATTATGTGGATGGCTTTGAGAGCCAGATTGAAGGGCACTTTGCCGGTGAGAAGTTTGACATCACCGTGACTTTCCCCGACAGCTACCCTGACACCACGGATTCCGAGGGCAATACTCTGAACCTGGCTTGTCAGGATGTTCAATTCCGCATCGAACTCAAGGATGTCTCTGAGCTGACCTTGACGGATGACTCTATCGTGAACTGCTTCGGCGATAACAAGTATTACACCGAGGATGGTACTCTGGTCAATTCCGTGGATACTTTCAAACAGTATTACAATGAGCTTTTGACCAAAGATGCTCTGGGCCTTGCCATCTATAACTATATGATGGATAACTCCGTTGTTTCCGAAATTCCTCAGAACCTCATTGATGACCAGCGTGATACTTACCGCAAGGAAATCGAAGCAAGTGCCGAGAACATGGGTAAGACCATGGACGAGTACCTGGAAACCACCGATTACGATACTGAGGATGCCTTGCTCGACAGCTACAATGACCGCATTGAAGAAAGCGTAAAGGCGTATCTGATTTTCCAGGCTGTGGCCGAAAAGCAAAAAATCAAGGTCACTGATTCTGATGTAAGCGATTATTTTGGTGATGATTCCTTGAGTGTCCAGCAGGCTCAGAAATACTACGGCGAAGAATATGTGAACCAGACGGTTCTGTACAACAAAGTAGGCGACTGGCTCACTGCTCACGCAACGATTGTGTGATTTCATCCCAAAAATGCTTGACGATATATGCGAACTCGATACAATGAATATTGTACGATAGATACCATCTATTAGGCGCTATATGTGCTCGTACAATTAACAATCTCGTCGTAAGGCAGACTTCTCATTTGTTTGGGGAGCCTGCCTTTTTAATTTATTAACTGTCTTTTGAAAGGAGACAAAATCATGACTAACGTTAACATTTTCACCATCATCGGCCGTCTTACTGCTGATGCAGAAGAATTTACTATTGGCAACAACACATACGTTGGGTTCCGTGTTGCGGTAGACCGTGGACAGAATAAGGAGACTTCTTTTATCCCGGTTCGCGCTCCGAAGAAATTTATCAGCGACAACCTGCGAGCGAAGCTTGTTAAAGGCGCACCTGTGTTGGCCACTGGCCGCTTCGAATCTGGTTCTTATGATAAGGACGGGCAGAAGAAATTCTACACTTGCCTGAGTGCCGCAACGATTCAGCATGATGTCAACGGTAACTTTTCCGAAGGTCTTCTGATGGGCAATTTGACTGCCGACGTAACTACCCGTTCCACTCAGAATGGAAATAGCGTGGCAACCTTTACGGTCGCCAGCAATCGTTCTTACCAGAAGGATGGTAAGTGGGCCGATGTCACTTCCTTTGTGACTGTTGCTGCATCCGGTAAGCTTGCAGAATTTATTGCAAGCCACTTCCATAAAGGTGACCCTATCATGGTTGCCGGTACTTTGACCAGCAGCTCTTACAAGAACAAGAACGGAGAAAACCGTACTTCTTATACTGTCTGGGCTGACAAGGCCACCTTCGCCAACCGCAGTAAAGAAAATACTCAGAATGGCACTGCCGCCGCTCCCGCTGCTACCCCTGTGTCCTCTGCTCCTGCTTCACCGACTTACGGTGAATATGGGGCCGACGAATTCGATGCTGTAGAGGAAGAGGATGACTTGCCCTTCTAATCATCAATTCTAAGCCCCGTGAGCTGTGCTAACAGGCTATACGGGCGATTACACACTAATTCAAGTCGAGACTGGCACTTTTGCTGGTCTCGACTATTTTAATTTATCGGAGGTAAAATTATGAATACTCAGAATTTATGGTGGACCGGCAAAACCAATGACTTGCTCGACCCTGCGCTGCCCGACTTCTTTCATGATGTCCAGCTAGGCATCGGAACGAGGTTTATTGATGACCCTACCGCTGCCAGTGTAAAGCAGGCCGGGGTATACCAGACCAATGGGCACTGTGTGCCCGGCAAAATAACAGCAGATTTCGCGAAGGCATTGTGCCGCGCTGAGATGATTGAGAATGGGCGCAAGGTAGGCGCGTATTCCTGCAATAAAGATGGTCGAACAATGGCTGAGTGGGTAGACAACAATATCTACAAGGAATGTGAAATTGACCATTTGGGAAATACGCTTTGCCTAATTTACGATAGAGGCACTGGGCAGATGTATGCTTCTAATGGCTTGAATGGAAATCCTTTAGACGCATCTAAGACGGGCCTCGCACCTTTCTTTCTGCTTCTGTGGGGCGATTTTCTAAATCGTGTTGACGGTTTTGAGGACATCTTTCAGAAGTATGTTGCAGAAACCGACACTACCCAAAAAGTCAAGTACGCTTGTGCTTTGGCTGGTACTGCGTGTGACGCAATGTTAGAGCAAGACACGGACCTCAAGGCAAAATATCCTAACAACGGTAATTTAAAGAATGTTACTCAGAGCCTTGCCAAGAGCAGGAAATTTTCCCCCGATTTGGTTTGGGGCACTTTTCAGTTTATGAGTGACCAAAAAGGCTCCGGAACCAGCAAGTTCAAGTTTAAGTCCGTGAAGGACTTCGTTGGCTATTTTGCGGACAACAACCGTATTCTCTCTGATGAAGAGAAGAGCCTGATTCCTCAGCTGGATGACGGATACATTCTCCCTGAAGAGGTAAAAACGACTTGCTATTTGATTGCTAACACTCGTGACACCAAGCGCCCCATGACTAATATCATGCTGCGTGGCGACCCGTCTGTCGGCAAGACTGCTGGTGCTCGTGCGATTGCAGCCGGTCTTGGCCTGCCTTACACTTTCATTACCTGTAATGCCGGTACTGAAATGTACAACTTGATAGGCGATATGATGCCTGTCAATGCTTCTGATTCTGACGATAGCATCAATGAGGAGCTATTCAAAGACCTGCCGACCGCGACTGATATCAGCATGGACCCCGTGACTGCGTATGAAGCTATCACTGGTGTTGCCAAAGCAGACGCTACCGAAACAGAGTGCATGACCGAGTTGTTCCGCAAGCAGATGAAGCTTTGTTCCGAGGCTTGCGGCCAGGGCTTCCGTTATGTTGAGAGTCCTTTGGTTCGCGCCATCCGCAATGGTTGGGTATGTGAGCTGCAGGAGCCTTCTCTGATTACGCGTCCGTCTGTCATGCCTGGCCTGAACGGTCTGCTGGATGAAACTGGCTGCGTCGTTCTACCGACAGGTGAGATGCTGCATCGTCATCCTGACTGCATCATCATCTCCACGTTAAACGTTGACCTGGAAGGCTGCCGACCGTTGAACCAGTCGTTCATCGACCGCCACCATCTCATCGTTGACATGAAATGCCCGGATGATAAAGTCATCATTGAGCGTATTAAGGGTATGACTGGCTGCGGCAACGATGTTCCGCTGCAAACAATGGTTGACTGCATTCACCAGATTGCCAAGAAGTGCCAGACTTGTGGTGCTACCGATGGCAACGTGAACTCGATGCGCTCTCTCGCGAACTGGGTTCAGGCTGGTATGCTGATTGGCGATTATGCTAAAGCTGCCGAATGGACCGTTGTGAGCGGTGCAACATCTGACTCGCAAACTCGTGAAGAACTTGTGAGAGTTGTTGCAAACTACAGCTTTGCCTAATAACATTGAAGCCCCGACCTTTCTGGTTGGGGCTTTTTCTTTTGCATTTTTTTAGTTTATTTCAAAAATAACGAAAAGGGGACTATTTTGCGTTTGATTCGCAACTTCGCTAAATCTGCGTTTAGCGAAATATAGGGGAGATTTTTAGTTTTTGCAATCCTTACCGGCATTCGGTTCGGCAACTTGTCTTGACACCTAAATCGTACAGAACTCGCGTGTCTGTTGGTATGAATTCATTTCTTGCAAAATGCAAACAGCGAATATACATTCCAAGCACTTTCTTGGCTGCATATCCGCTGTATGTATTAGATATCTTTGTGAATCTGTTTTTTTAGAAGTTCGGTATTCAGGAGCAATCCATGGATTGCATAGCGGTATGACAAAATTTTCTCACTGTTATAGGTTCCAAAAACATCCTGTGCATAAACAACTTTGTTTAGCTGATTTACTTCATCTTCGGCCAGGTATAACGATACCTGCTTGTTTTTCATCAGCTTCGTTCCGCGCCTGCCTTCATTGGTCGGCATGAAGGATATGATTTCGTCAATTCCTGGCAAGAGATAGTATGATTCATCTAGCCCTTCGGTGGCTACTAACTCGTCATATTCGGCAGAACCTTTAGAGATGATGTACCGCTCCCCTACCCTGCTGACTTTTTGAAGCTCGCTTCTAACCAATCGGTTTGTTAACGTTCCCAGACGACTTCCCTCATACCACGCACGAATTTCAAGCATCTCTGCAAAGTCTGAACGAAAGCGCACCGCAATTATGTTTTTTTCGCTATTCATTTGATTTTTCCTTAATCGACGGCTTCAATTTTCTCTTTCAGCTTTGTTGCCATCTCAATTACTTCTTCGAGCGCTGCGATGTCAGAATCTCTCGATTCTTGGGAAACATGGCTTAATGCTTTTTCATAGCTCTTGTTTGCATAGACTCGCTGCAGCTTCTTGATAATTGTCGGAGTGGCCTTTAATACGGCACTTACACTGATGTCTGCCGCTTCCCTCTCCTTCTTGGCAACGTCCTTGGCTGCTTCTTTCTTTGCGTCGTACTCAAAGTCTGCTACTTCTTCCGGGACATTACACTCTTTGATAATTCCGAACTCTTCGGCTTTCTTTTTGAGTTCCTGCAGTTCGCTATCAAAATACTCAATGGCTTTCTTATAAGCTTCTTCGTGTTCTGCTCTGGTACGCTGCTGCAAGGCACTGAACAGGTATTCCCTGAACGTATCGTGAAGCGTATCGCGCATCACTTCAATGTGGTTCTTCCCTGCTTCTTCCCCGGTGTCACCGTGACAATCCACCGCATTGAGCTCTTGATACTTTTCCCCAATTTCTTCCTGCTTCACATCATCGAATCGCAGATAGCTTTCGCACTCGCTGCGGCTCAGGAACTTGGCATCAAGAAGTTCTTTCAGGCTCCCTTTCAGCTTATCTTCGAGCCTTGCATCTCTGTCGATGGTTTTCGGGTTTACAGAACTTACGCTCTTAATTGCTTTCAGAGCGTCTGTTCTATTCATGTTATAAGGCTCTTTCAGGAGGCATTCGATGAATTCAGATACAGCCTTTCTGCGAACTGCTTCATCATTTAGGCCGCCGCGTACCTGCAGGTTGGCGCTGTAAAGCAGCACTTTCTTTTCATTGTCAGAAAGCTCTGTTGTAATGACATTGCAGTTCCGAACAGTCTGCCAGGACGTATCCCCTTCTTCGACAAGCAGCTTTAGGGCTCGATATCTTCTTTCACCGGAAAGAAGAACATAGACCTCTCTCCCCTCTTCTGTAGACGGGAACAGAACCAGGTTATGCAGTAGTCCGTTGCGCTTGATGTCATCCGCAAGAATTCGAATGTCTTCATCATCATCTATTTCGCGGAATATCTCATTATCAGGATTTGTCCGGATATTATAGAGGGATATGTCTCGACTCTCATATTCAATCTTGTGCTTTGCATTGAGTAAATCGTTATAGAATGCACCGGCGCTATTGTTGTTTACCTTCTTCAACGCTTCAATATTAGGCAGCTTGGGTGTAGTTACAGGCCCCTTCTTCTTTGTCAATGCCATTTCACTTCACCTCCAGCTTTGCCAAACGCTTCATCAATTCTTTGTATACCTGCTGATATGCAATCGAGACAGGCTGCTTTGCCGCATAGAAACATACAGGCTGATAATTTGTCACAGACATACCAACACTAATGCTATTGGGAATTTCATTTTCAAACAGAGCAGGCCCCAATACATCCTGGCATTGAGTACGAATGAGTCTTGCGGCTTTCGCCTTTTTAATCACTGCTGTCAGTAAGACTCCTACACCTTTGATACGGCTTCCAGGTGCATTGCACAGCTCATTGCAAAGTGCGAACGTTCTGAATGCAGACTCTCTGGAGTTGGCGTCGCACATCATGGGAATCAGGATGTAATCGGCCGCACTGATTGCATTGGTAAGAAGCAAAGAATCACGAGTCGGCTGCGTATCTATAATTATGTAGTCATAATCGTCCAACACCTGCTCCAAGAAATAAAACAGGAAGTCCGACATCTTATCAATGCGTTTCATGGCTCCACTTTTGGCCAGGATATTCGCATCATCAAACAAGTCAGCTAATCTCTGATTGATTTTCGGCGTTTGAGCACTTCCGGGAATCATATCCACATTATCACCATACTCGGTCGGGACAATGAAATCGCGGGTTTTCGTATACCGGAAGCCACTGAACATATCATAGAGTGCGTGCCCTTCATACAGACCCTCTGTGATTTCACCTTTCCCATCACTGAGGGCACTGGTCAAATTGCCTTGGGGGTCTGTGTCAATGCACAGCACTTTCTTCCCATCTTCCCCCATCAGATATGCTAGGTTCGAAGCGGTAACGGTCTTCCCTGTTCCGCCCTTTTCAATCGCGACTGTGATGACTTTCGCTGGCATGTTACGCACCTCATTACTCAAGAGTTGAGTTACTCGAGTACCTGTTATTGTAATTTTAGTCTTAACGTGGTGTTTGACCTGACAGCGTAATTTTTGTCTTGCAAGGTCCAATTACGAACTCTGCTTGCATATACAAATCGCACAAAATGTCAACACCCACAATCTCAATGATTCAATTATAACATGCTTTAGCTAAATGTCAACGCGAACTTTGGAGACTGCTTTTTTTGATATTCTATACAAGCCGTCAAGAACTCACATTCCTGTTGGTATAAATCCAATCTTAAATGTTAGAGACTTGTTACCGCTGCTTTTGGCAGTGGACAGAGTACTATTCATCCCCTGTCTGGAACGCACGTTCCTGTTGGTGTTTGACCTGGGTTGGCATCTCATGACATTGCTAATGAAAGTTTCTCTCTGCTCCAGAACTCAAATCCCTGTTGGTGTAAATTCATATCTGATTTTTGGCAAACAAAAAAGGCCCACCAAATGGTGGACCCTATTTCATTCGTTCGTGTCCTCATTGAACACTGTAGTAAAATCAATCAGCTTGTTCAAACCATTCTCATGGGCCTTGATTGCTCTCTCGCCCAATGCGATTGTGGTTGCTGAACTTTCAATCAAATCATTGAAGATAACTTTGCGGTAATAGTTAGCGGTCTTTGTTCCACCATCTGCTTCCAGCAAAGATTTGTACCTTGTAGCAATGCCGAACGTCCAGGTCTTTAACCCGTTGTTATCCTTGATGATTCGGTTCAGAGCGTTAAAAGCTTCCTTGTTATGTTCAGGATTTCGAGTGCTTGTTAAAATTTTGCCGACAATGGTAAATACATCGGTAAAAATATTGCGTTCTTCCGGCGTCAGCTTTTCTTCATAGTCTTGGTATTGAGCTTTTGCTTTCACTTCGTTTCGCGCCATATTATAGCTCATACTCATAACAGCTTCAGAGAGTGGAAGGTTATATTGCTCAAGAGTTTCAAGACTAACTACGCGGCGGGATTTACGCTTCCTGCCAACTTCGGTTTCAAGGTTTTGCCGTTCTTCATGGAAGGCACGAACCTTTTTCATCTCTTCTTTGGTCTTGTACTTAATGAATATATAAAGGAATTCGTACTTTCTGACACCTTTGCGGCGAACAGGTTCATAATCAAACCAGAGGTCCGTCATTTCGTTGATTTCGGCTTTGACAGGCGCTAGGATGTTCTTCTCAAAATCTGAAAAGACCTTGTACTTTTCAGAAACAGTTTTTTCTCTGCTGAATTTCGGTTCAGAACTGCTTTCCGTTTTTCTACTCTTTTTGCTGCGCAATATTTCGTCTTTGGACGGCATGGAAAGCATTCCTTTGAATTCTTCCATGTCAAAGACTTTGTATTTGTAACCCTTCAGCTCATTTTGCTTGTCTGGGAATTTACGAAGCACAGCTTCCGTGACTGGTTCGAATATCACGCCATTCGTGTAATTGTACTCTCTGGAGCCGTTATCATAGGACAACACAATCTCATAGATGCGCATCGAATAGGTGCTTTGCATCGTGAGCAAATACTCAATACTATAAGACGTATAATTGCTTGTCAGCTGTGCGATGTCTTTCCAGATATCTGGGTTAAAGCGCATCTGAATGGTTTTGTCTTTGAAATTGACGCGAGAGCCCTTGCTAATCCAAGAAATGGTTTTTAACTGGTCTGGCCCATCAGGAACCCAGAAAGTACGATTTTCCAGGTTTTCTACAATCTGCTGCAAATGCGGTTTATAACCGCTGCGCATGATGTCTACGCCTGTAAGCTTTGAAAACTCCTGGAATGTAATGGTGTAATATTTCGATGCATCTCTATCATTACGCTGGTCGATTTTGGATAGCATAATCAGCAAAATCTTTTGCTCATTTCGAGGCAATGAATATTTTGTCTTTTGAATCAAGTCATTGCTTTTCGTGATGATAGACTTATTGAGCGCTTTAACCACGGGTAGTTGAGCCAATGCCATCTGTTCTTGAACTTCCTCATTACTGAGAACTTCACCAACAACTGACTCAACATTATCATTAGCTTTTGCGTTGCTGTCTTTCTTTTTCATCGTCGATTTGAGACAAGCCAGATGGCTGCTCAGCCTTTCTTTTAATATGCAGCAAACCATCAAAGAAAGCTTTTCCTAAAAATGGTTACACTAAGAACATTATAATTAAGTTTACAACAAATGTCACATATTGTCAAGTCTCTATTGATTTGAGTTGTTATTCTCTTCTTTCTTTTTTTGGGTGTAATTTATATTTTATTCTCTTATTATTTATTCTTTATTATATATAGAAGAAACGGAGGTTGTTTTGCTCGTGAAAAGAGGTTGTTTTGCTTTTCATGAGAGCTTGTTTTGTGTTTCGGAGTAGTTTGTTTGTTTTGAAGCCGGAGCTTTGTTTCGGGTAACTGGCGAAAAAAACCTCTGTTTGATTCGAAAGTAATCTCCGTTTTGAATTATATATGAAATTGCAGCTCAAGTGGAGCATGCTTCTAAATACACACAAACTGAAACGTAAACAATCTCCGCTTTGCAATACAGTGTTCCAAAACAAGCAGGGGAGGGGAGAGCTGTTCTGAGCTACAACAGATAATGGAAGCAATTTGACATCAGTTTTCTGACTGTGGTCCTGCGTTGAACAGAGTATTGGTAAAGTCGAACGAAAATAACCTCTTTTTAAGGTGCAGCAGTTAAAGATACTATGCTGCTGAAAACGCAACGAAAATAACCTCTGCCTTGCAATGCATCTGGCATTAACCTTCATGTGCCATGGGGAAAAGCCATCACCCCAAAAACGAGATGTGAATCATCTTCGTTTGATACGAAACAACTAAGAGCGCTGATTGACTAAAAATCGAAAGAAAATAACCTCCGCCTAGAACAGTTGATATGTTGCTTGTGCTATCCAAAAGTAAACGAAAATAACCTCGGGCAAAGACTGTTATCTGATTTTGATTTCAAGCGGATGCAGCTGCTATGCCACACTTACACCGGTCCGCCTACAATATAATAGTTTGTTTTGCAGTAAATGTCATTATCCTTTGTGCCTAAATTACATCCGAATTGGAATATAGCGTGCGGATTATACAAATAGTAGATACAACTTATATGGAAAAACAACAAATCAGAGAAATCAGAGATTATTTACGTTGCAGAATTGGCTTCACACGAACCAAGTAAAAACACGGTAGTACGATGATAATACTGACATGGCAATGATAAAGGCAAACGCATATGAGAGAAAATTAACGTTGCAGTTTTGAATTTGTACTTACACATGTATTTCGATAAAAAAGCAACGGAACAAGCATGAGAGCTGCACAGCATGAATTACAATACGTTAAATATAGTACAATTTTACGTTCTGTAAACGCCATGAGGCGTTTGGTTGTCTGTAGCCTTAGAAAAATGAACGTAAATAACCTCTTTTTTGCATTGCGGCAAAAACCTGACGTAAATAACCTCTGTTTGAGAAAATAGCTTGTCACTGGCAGAGAGGGGCTTGAAGATGGATGCAAATAACCTCTGCCAAGCCGTTCTCAAGATACCGCCTCTCCAAAAATGAACGTAAAGAACCTCGGGTTGATAACGCAGCCGTGAAAGGGAAGGCTGCTTATCATATCCAGAACGGAAAGAAAACACTCTCCGGTTGGTGCAACTCACAGAATTAAGGCTCACATGATAGTAGGGGAGAGAATGTAGGACTCTAACAATGGATGAGCGGTAAAAGTAAACTCGAACGAAAATAATCTCTGTTTGATGTGGGCTCTACGAGATTTGGAATACATTATATGAAATGTCCTGACTGTTCGTAAACCAAGATGGAACGTAAAGAACCTCAGTATAGTATATCGTAACCACACTCACAGACTTTATTGCGAGGAAACTAAAACGAAAATAACCTCTGGTTTAATTCTTCAGATACCAAAACACTGCTAACTTAAAAAGTGAATGAAAATAACCTCCGTTTGTTTATGGAAGTCTTGGATGCAAAAGAAGAAGCATAAAAGCGAAAACAACCTCTGTTAAGACTGAACCTTGAAAATCAGAATTGGTGAATTACCCAAATAAAGCGCAAGTGCTCAAAAGGAAGATAATGAATGAAAACAATCTCTGTTTTTGTCATTAAGCGAAAAAAGTAAACGTAAATAACCTCTGTTTAATCAGGTTGAATGGATTGGCTTTGAACGAGAAAGGCAATGTAAAAAATCTCAGTATGCTGCAAAAGCAAAGAATAATGTATTTGAGCCAATTCATCTGAACACTCGCTATGTCTGAGGGCGGCAGAAAAAAGCTGATGAAAATAATCTCTGTTAAGGATATCCGACGCAATTTTAGAGAAACAATAACAGGGATGCAATAACAAGGACAAGCAATTAAATGAAATACAATAACAGGTACGCAAGGGATTTACGCGTTGAAAAGAAATTGCAATTATGAAAAGAAAATTAACAAAACACCAATTTGTTGTGACCAAAGTACAGGAATGGTATAATTGAAGTATAAGAGTTTTCTTTTTACACCATCATCCGAGGCACCCGAAATGCAGTTGACACAGAAATGGTTGAACGAAACATTGGCAAAAAATCCTGCTCTGAGGATTCAGGTGCAGGGTGGAAAAGACTGTGTCAAGGCCAGTAAACCCAAAGAGCCTAAAGTGGCGCACCCCAAATACGGGAATCATAAGGTATATGCGTACAGGGACGGCTTTGTAGCAGGAAACAAGGATGCGAAAGAGCACGGCGACATCGTGGATGTGTTCGATTCGACGAAGGAGTATTGCCGGTGGTTGGATTTGCAGATGCTCGAAAAAGGTGGGAGCATTACGGAGCTGAAACGGCAGGTCCCATTGACGATTCAGAGTGCTTTTCAGTATGAGGGGAAAAGGATTCAGAAAATTGATTATCGTGCAGATTTTTATTACCGCGACAAAAGCGGCACGGTCGTGGTAGAAGATGTAAAGGGATACGACCAAAAGAATGGCAAATATATTCAAACCGAAGCGTTTCGGTTGAAGTGGAAACTACTCAAATCAAAGTATCCGAATTATCATTTTGTGTTGTATTAAGGAGTATCAAATGGTTGGCAGCTATCAGACAATGACACATAACAGATATGCAGTACAAAGCACGACAAAATTCAAAGCCAAAATCGTTGATGTTCCATTCTGCGACCCTGAAAGCGGCTTTGCGATTTTGATTGCTTCCCGCATCGAAGATGGCAAGAGCATTGTCCTCAAAGGTATTATTCCGAATCCGGTCGAGAATGCCTACATCACCTATCAAGGACATTGGGAGCAGGATGCACGGCGGGGAACACAGTATGTCAAGGTCGAAAGCTCTGAGATTGACTATGAGGCGGGCGGCACAGATTCGATATATGAATTGCTGACCAGCGGATACGTACCGGGGGTCGGACCTGTAACGGCAAAGAAAATCATCAAAGCATTTGGTGCCGATTCCCTCAAAATAATCGAGAAAAGCCCGGAAAAGCTGACGGAACTGGCCGGAATCAAAGAGAAGGCAGCAAAGAAAATCCACGATGCCTATATTCATATCGCAAAAGACCAGGAATTGATTTCTTTTCTACTTCCCTTCATCTCAATGCAGAAAATCAATGCCGTTCTGAAAGAGTACGGGGACAGCAAGCAGGCATTAGCCGCCATCAAGGAGAATCCGTATTGCCTATATCAAGATGTCAGTGGCATCGGGTTTGCTGCATCTGACCGCATTGCGTTGGTCGGGCTGGGAATGGACAGGAAAGACCAGCGCAGGGTGGAAGCTATCGTGCTGCATTCGCTTGAGGTGCAGGCACAGATGGAAGGTCATTCTTTCGTTTGGCTGAATCAGTTGATGGCCTGCGTGGCAACGACCGTGGAAAAGGAACTGCACGAATCACGAATTCCTGAACAGTCAATACGAGATGCTGTGAATGGCGCGAGACGAAAAGGACTGTTGGTGGCAGAAAAGTCTAGAGGGAACGCAAGCGGAAAACCTCTCTTCTGCGTTTATCTGCGCCGATACTGGGCACTTGAATGCGACATCACGTTCCTTTGCCATACATTGCACCACTGCATGAATGCAGCGTGCGGCATAGTCTCGAAAGCCGATGTGGATAGAGCTATCCAGAACGTGCAGATGAAAGATGGCTTTCTGCTGGACGACACTCAAAAGCAAGCAGCATACACGGTGTATGGCAGTGACAGCCAGAACGTGACGGTAATCACTGGCGGCCCCGGCAGCGGTAAGACGACTATCATCAAAACCATCATTGAAGCGTTTATGGTTGCTAAAGGCAGCTACTATAAGGAAGAAGACATTCTGCTCTGTGCTCCTACTGGTCGAGCATCAGCAAGAATGCGGGAAGCAACAGGACACGCAGCATCCACGATTCAGTCAGCGTATTTTGGCTGCTTTGATAATGAAGCGAGTGTGATTGTGGTTGACGAATTCTCGATGTGTAACCTTGAAACGGCACATATGGTATTCTCACTTGCTTCCCATGGCTGCAAACTGGTCATCGTGGGAGACCCTGACCAGCTTCCTGCAATCGGAGCGGGTAACATTCTTCGGGACTTGATTGACAGTGGAGAAGTGAATGTATGTAAGCTCTCCTCCTGCCATAGAAATATGGGCGCGATTGTAGAGAATGCAATACACATCAATGCTGGTGAGCAGACGAGTACTTTCAGACAAGACGAATCGTTCTTGCTGATTCCGGCCACCAAAGGTATGGAAATCAGAACAACAGCGCTGTTCAATTACTTCCATTTCGTTCGAAAATATGGCGAAGTGAATGACCTGGACAATAGACATGCGGAGGATGGAATTCGTAAAGGTGTTCAGAATATATGCCTGCTTACACCTGTTCGTAAAAAGGGAAGTGGGTATATTTCTGCAACAGACCTGAATCTTTTGATTCGGGATAAGCTTAATCCGGCAACATATGAAAACAGCGGATTTATTGAATCCTTGAAAGGCGTACCAGAACAGGGATTCGATTACCGAATCGGTGACCGCGTGATGCTGTGCAAGAACCATAGAGGCAGCTTTGTAAACGGTGATATGGGTTTCATCACGAGCTTTGAACCGAAAGCCCTGGACCAGGATGGCGCGATGATTTGCAACGCTTATACCGTAAGGTTTGATAACCCTTGCGATGTGGAAGGCAAATGCTTTGAGATGGTCGTTAGCAGAAAAACCATGCAATCTGAATTTGCGTTGGCTTATGCGATGACGGTTCACAAGTCACAGGGTTCAGAGTTCAAAGCAGTCGTGGTGGCGTTTGATACCGGCTGGAAACAGCTGCAGCAGCGAAATCTTCTGTATACCGCAGTGACTCGTTCAAAGAACGAATGTAGAATTGTCGGAAATATGGACGCGGTCGATGTGGCAATCGATACGAACGACATTGAAAACCGCAACTCATTGCTCAAAAATAGGTTACAGCACTATAACAACGAAAAATATCTTGACATTCACATGACGAATTTTGGGACTTCCGGAACAGATTGTTTTACGGAATGACAGAGGAGTAAACGATATGGCTAACATGCCGTTGACTGACATTGGTATTACGCCGCGAAAAGCAAGTCAATTTGCCAGCAAAGGAATTGAAATGGTGACAGACTTGCTCGGGTATTATCCGACCAAATACTTGGATTTCAGGAATCCTATCTCGTTTGCGGAAGGAAAATACCATCAAGGAGAGCATGTTGCCATCAAGGGTAAGGTCGTGAGCGGCCGAGTTATTGATGGCAAGCATTACATGCTGCGCCTTACGGACGGGAACACTTTTTGTACGGTATTCTGGTTCAATCAACCGTTCCGCACACGGCAGTTTTCAGTCGGCGACGTCATTGCGCTTGGCGGAGTCGTTTCCTGGAACGAGCAGTACAACAACATGACAATGGCAACGCCTGACTTTGTCACGACGGATATCGCGTCAGCTTTCTCTATCCAGCCGGTCTATCGGAAAATCAAAGGAATGTCGGTGGAATACCTGGAAGATGCCATTAAATTGGCGATGCCTTATACCAGAGAATGCTCGACCGAAACCTTGAGCCTGGCTCAGATGCGGGCGCTGCGAGTTCCGCCGATTGCTGAAGCCATTCACATGGCACATCAGCCGACCGATGAAAAGGAAATCAGACTTTCCCGAAAACGCAGAGCGGTCGATGTGTTGTATCCGTTCTGCTATGAGCTGGAAGCAAAGAAAGCAGAAGCCGCAAAGGTGTCGTTCTGTCGAATTAAGAGTACGCGGGACGTTCTGAACAAGATGCAGGGAGTCTTACCGTTCAAGCTGACAGAGGACCAAAAGAACGCTGCTGAACATATGCTCACCGAGATGGAACACGGAGAACGTGTGGATACCCTGGTTCAGGGTGATGTAGGCTGCGGTAAAACGGTCGTTGCTGAGATTTGTGCATTAGCTATGGCAATGAATGGGTTTCAGTGTGCCGTTATGGCTCCGACCGTGGTTCTTGCCACGCAGCACTATGAGGAGTTCTCGAAAATCCTCGGCTCGTTCGGGTACAAGACGGTTTTCCTGCGCAGTGGCATGAAAGCAAAAGAAGAGAAATCGGTTCTCGAAGAGATTGAGAGCGGCAAGGCTCAAATCATTGTTGGAACGCATTCTGTGATTTCCGGGAAGGTCAAGTATCATAAGCTGGGTTTAACGATTGTAGACGAGGAACATCGGTTCGGCGTTGAGCAGCGTGAAGCACTCAAGCAGAAAGCAAAAGACGGCGTTCACAATGTCAGCATGAGCGCTACGCCAATCCCGCGCTCGTTGGCGAACACTTTGTATGGGGAAGGCACCGAAATCGTCAATATCCATACGATGCCTGCCGGGCGCAAGCCTGTAAAGACCATTATCTGGTCCAATGAAAACAGCTGCTACAAATCCGTGTATAACCAAATCAAAGAAGGACATCAATGCTATGTCGTATGTCCCTTGATTGAAGATTCGGATTCCGAGTCTCTTGAAGGTGTTGATTCGGTTGAAACCACCTACAAAAAACTTACAGAATGGTTTAAGTCTTACCCGGAAGTGACAATCAAGGCAATCTCCGGCGACATGAAAGCCAAAGAAATTCAGGAAGGAATTGAAGCATTCGCTCAAAAGCAGGCTAACATCCTTATCTCTACCACGATTGTTGAGGTTGGCGTGAATGTCCCGAACGCTACGGTCATTGTTATCAAGAACGCGGAACGCTTCGGATTGGCACAGCTGCATCAGCTCAGAGGGCGTGTTGGACGCAGCAGCTTGCAGAGCTATTGCGTGCTTCTGTCTAAGGACAAGGAGAATGAGCGCTTAAAGACTATGGCGGCGACCAATGACGGTTTCAAGATTGCTGAAAAGGACTTGGAACTGCGTGGGACCGGTCAGATTTTGGGCGTTAAGCAGAGTGGCAAAGACGCGGTGATGGAGATGGCTCTAAACTATCCGCAGCTTTATCAAGCAGTAAGGAAGCAGGCGGAAATCCAGTATAAAATCGACCATCCGATGGGTTGACCCTGCTTGCGAGTCGCAGATAATAAAAATGTGGATATACCACATATTTGCTATTCGTGATTCGTTAGGAGGTAATATACAGTTGTTTGGAACAAAGAAATCACAAACTCAGCCGGAACCGGTTGAGACTATCGCAGCTCAGGAACATAAGCAGAGCATTGGGAATCAGGTGATGGAAGCATTGGGCGTTGGCGAGAACGGAACCGGGCTCGATGAAGAATCTGAAATCCTAATGCCGAAACAGAATCAGCGGCAACTGGAAGCGGAGGGTGTTGTGAAGGAAAGCGTATGTGTCATTTCCAAAGATGCAGTTATCGGCGGAGGCATCGATGTTAAAGGTGATTTGATGGTTGCCGGAAAGGTAATGGGTCATATCTCTGCATCGACTGTGACTTGCGTTGGGGAAACCAGCTACATCGAAGGGAATGTGACTTGCAACAAGCTTCGGATGCACGGCGGTAAAATCAAAGGTCATGTCACGGTGCGTGAGAAGGCTGACATCAATGGTGAAATCAACGGCGACATTGAATGTCTTTCTGAACAGACTGCGGCTTTTGGCGAACATGCGGTCGTGGCAGGGACTTATATCCGGTGCAGCATGTTGAAAGTCGAACCTGGCGCTCAGATTGCAGCAAAGATTGAAATGAAGAAACCGAATGCACTTCCGGCATCCACTGGCAGCAGTGAGACGCGGCAGAGAAGTATCCGGATTCCGAACCAGACTCAAGCCATTAGCTCCTGAGTAAATCAAATCACAATCACTTGGAGGAAATAACAGTGAATAAACTGAAATCCATCTGGCAGATTGAGGATTTGCGAAAAAAGATTCTCTTTACGCTCCTTCTCATTCTGGTATTCCGCCTTGGATGCAGCATTCCGGTTCCGTTTGTATCCAATACCGCATTGGATTCGATGTTTTCCAATGACAGTATCTTCGGATACATGAACATGCTGTCTGGCGGTGCTCTTTCCCGATGCGCGTTCTTTGCGTTGGGTGTGAGTCCTTACATTAACTCGTCCATCATCACTCAGCTTTTGTGCGTGGCACTCCCAAGCTGGGAAGCACTGCAAAAAGAAACAACTGGAAAAGACAAACTAGACGAGTACACCAAACGAATTGCTCTGGCAATGGCTGCAATCATGAGCATCGGCTATTACTTCGTGCTCCGCAATTACGGAGCTCTTGAGTATACGGCAGGGAAAAGTGGGCTCTTCGCGGCGGTTGTTATTATGGCAACTTTCCTTGCAGGGTCTCAGCTTTCTGTCTGGATTGGCGGCCGAATCGATGAGTTCGGAATTGGCAACGGCATTTCAATTCTGATTTTTGCCGGTATCGTGTCTCGCTGGACCGACATCAACACGATTGCCCATAACATTGCCGTTCAGGTCGAGAGCGGCAACTGGCTGTACTCTCTCGTGGGTATCGGGATGGTAGTTGCAATGCTCTTCGCCGTGTGGTTCGTATCCTACAGTGATGGGGCAGAACGTCGTATCCCCGTTCAATACGCAGCACGTAAATACAATGCAAGAGGCCAGGCTTCTTATATCCCCGTAAAGCTCTTGATGAGTGGTGTGATGCCGATTATCTTTGCTGGCGTTATTATGAGTATCCCGGCAACGGTAGATATGTTCGTAGACGCCACGAAGCACGCAAGACTTCATTCGGTCCTTTCTGTATTCTCTTCCGGCAACTGGATTTACTACGCCGTATACGTTATCCTGATTGCTCTTTTCAATTTCTTCTATATCGAGATTCAGTTTGATGCTGTTTCGATTTCCAGCAACCTGCGCAATCAAGGCGGCGCAGTGCCCGGATATCGGCCCGGTCCTCAGACAACCGAGATGCTGAACAAAGCATTACACAAAATGGCACAGACTGGTTCCTTCTATCTGGCCATCATTGCTCTGATGCCGATGGCGTTTAGCTTAATCAGCGGAACTCGGATTTCTTTTGGTGGTACAAGCTTGATGATTATGTCCAGCGTGGCACTTGAGATTGCTCGCAGCATGGAAGGGTATCTAACCGTGCGCCACCATAAAGGATTCTTGGGATAAAGGGGGGAAAAAACAAATGAGCATTATCGAATTTATCTTGGGCCTTGTGGTATTGGCAGCCAGTCTTGTCGTGAGCTGTGCATGTTATATTGTCAAAAACGAAAAGGGTGGCTTGAACGCAGCTCTTGGCGGTGCAAGTGACTTTATGACGACTCGCCGGAATGACAACAACCTGAAAGTAAACAAGTTTGTTGTGAAGGTTGGCGTTGTGCTCACTATTGCGATTCTGGCTCTGACAATTATCGGTGCCCACTTTTAAGGAGAAACGCTGTGAAAAAGATTGAAATTCGGTCGATTCCGGCCAAGGTAGCCGATACGCTGCATCCGTCAAATGTGACTTGGCTTAGCGCTAAGGAAACTACGAAGCGTACGGGTGTGATTCTTTGCGTGGTAGCTGCTTCTGCTGCATTTATGGTTTTAGCAGATACGCTGTTCGGTGCAGCATTGAGATTTGTGATTTGAAGGGAGCATTTGGTATATGAAGAAACTGATGGCTGCTATGCTGTCATTTGTAATGGCTATGATGCTGCTGGCAGGGTGTGCGTCCGCAAGTATCGATAAGACGTTCTCGGACCCGATGCAGCAGGTTTCACTGTCCAATGATGAGATGCTTGCGTCACTGAATAATGCGACCGCAGCACTGCAGGAAAATATCAATAAGACGGATGATTCCGCAAAAGTTGAGCTGGTGGTTGCGGATGACGGAAGCTGTTTCGTCTATGCGTCCGACAGAGACACGGAAAGACAGGAGTTGTGCAAAGCTGATTCCGTTAAAGCGATGTTTGAAATTTACTATGAAAACAACTGGATTGACAAAGATGGCAATGTCAGTTCAGTCGGATGATTTGCCATAGGAGGAGAACACAATGAAACGTTTGTTTGCGGGAACACTCGCGCTGGTAATGACATGCGGGGTGCTGTTTTCGGGGTGTGGGAAACAGATGACCCCTGAGGAAGAAGCAGCATCTCAGGAAGCTGCCATTTCTCAGCAGCTGCAGGATGAAGAAAACAAGACCGGCTTGAAGCGGCTTATCAGCAACAATTTGACTGAATATGAACAGCCGGTTCATGATTTTATTGAGGGCCTGCAGGATGGGGATGCTGAAAAGACGGCAACGGCGCTCGGCGTTCCGAACACTTTCGGGGAAAAGCTTCAGGACTGGGTCGTTGTCAATGACTTCGAGACGTTCCAGAAAACGGATATGACCAATATCTGCCTGAACTCTGCCAAAGAAGGCTCGAAAGCTGCCATCAATGTCTTTATGAAAACTCCGGGAGAAGTTACGGCGGATATCTCTCCGGATTATACATTGACAGCGGAATATACAAACGGTGCCTGGGTTTTGAATCCACCAACCGGAATTCTCACCGATTATTCCTTCACAGTTCCGAACAACAAGGTGAGCTTCCAGGGAACAGACCTTTCAAGCTACACGGCGAAGAATGCTGAAACCGGCGTATGGACCGTAACGCTTCCACGTGCTCTGGACCTCGATAGTGACGCTGCCTATGTAATTTCTACAGATATGGGCGACTTTAATGGCCGTGTCTATCAGGTTGCTGCTGATGGAAACAAGAAACGGATGCTTCTTGCGGATATTGATTCAGATACAAGAGACGCTTATCAGGGTAAGCTCTCTGCTGTCATGAAGGAGGTCTATCGTCTGCTTTCTATCGGGGCAGGGGAGAGTGACTTCTCAAACGTTCTGCTGGATTCCAATGAGATTGCGAACTGCGTGCCGGAGCCCGTTGACAGCGATGATGATGTGGAAGCAATTCAGGCAAACGCTGACAAGAAAGCTCTTGGCGCATCTGTCACTTCCATTACGGTGACTCCCGATGATACGATTGAGGGATACCCGGATGCGTACACCTATCGCCTTGACGGGAACGATGGTGTAAAGATGAACGTAAAGCTGAAGGTATCAACTACAAACGGTGATGCGCGTATGAAAGCAACGATTGGTATGCGTATCATCAATGGTGCTTGGAAAATCGTGTCGATTGATTCGAAGCGCGATATCTTTACAGGTCTGTCTGTGCTTGACCCTGAATGGTGATTGTATGAGATATGCGATTCGACAGGATAGGAAGGTTCGGAAACCGTTATCGGGATGCCAGCTGACGGAAACCGAGTGGTTGGCGTGTTGGGATACGCTGAATAAGGGGATTGAATCCCAGGATGACGAAATAATCCAAAAATCCAAAATGCTGGTTCGGAGCGCAATCAAGAAAATCTACACAGAACGGTATCCAAAATCCAAGAAATGTGTTGTTTGTGGTGAGACTTGCGGAACATCAGGACTTTGCAGGAAATGCTGGCGTGCTCTCTCAAATAATGCAGTACTGAGGTCAGAGGGACATACACAAAAAGACCGCGTTGCAAATCAGCAGGGGCCTTGCATCGTATGCGGTCGGACACCGGTTCTTTGCCGGAAAGTGTGCAATCGCTGCTACGCCAAGATGCGTACCCATAAATTTACCACGACAGAACAGCTGATGGAATACATCAGGGATAAGAAGCAAAAGAAGTAAGGCAATCAAAGCAAATTGAAGGTGAACGAAGATGATTGACTGTAATTTGGGCCCGGATTTCAAATCCTGTTTTCTGGGACATAAACAAAGTGAATATGGCAAAACGTTCACCGTGAGATTAGCAAAACATATGTGTTATGAGGATGCACGGCTTGTTCAGCATTTCGTGAATCAGAAAGCAATGCGGCAGTGGATTGATGCTGTCACGGATTTCTGCGAAGGGAATAATGTGCTGCGGGACTGCCTTATCGGGATGACGGCATGTTATGTCGATTACTTCACCAAAGAGCGTGGAACGGCATCTGCCAAGGCAATTATGCAGCAGCAGACCAAAAAGCTGGAAAGCATCCTGAACGGAACCTATGTTCCTGAAAAAGCCGAAGCTGAACCGTTCGCTTCAAATCCAGACCTCAAGTCTGATATCAGCCTCACTTCTCTGATTGTTGATGTCGATGCCGAAAACATGAAGTTCGTTCCACCGCCAGTCCCGGCCTTGTCAAAGTGTGCGAATTGACATTCTCTCACGGTTGAAGCCGTGGGCTTTCCCGGTCTTCATTTTATAACAATAAGCCGTTGCCTATGCTGGGGGCAGCGGCTTTTTCTTTTCTCTTGTGATATTGTGTGAACGGAATATCATAAAAATTGTACGATAGATAACAACAGTTTCCTATCGAAAAATATTCACAACCCTTGACACCCTCCCACGGTTAAAACTGTGGGATTTCTGGGCGGCAGTTGCAAGGCTCATCACCACGCAGCATACCAGGCAGCGAGTTATGCGGTTTCCCACAAAAAGCCACGGGCGTGGCTTTCTGTGAGCATCCAGCCTTTGCAGGTTGACCAACATACTTGTCTGTGTTCCCAGCTTTTTGAGTGCATCCTCCTGTGGAGTTTCACCTCTTGCGAGGCAGCTCTCTCACGAGGGACGTGTCGAGACCCCCGGAAAACTATTATTTTTAGAACCCAACGCTTGCTGGAAGATAGCTTTCAGCTTCCTGCAGGCGCTTTTTTGTATTTTCATGCATCATTAAAAACGCAGGAAAAGCAGCTTTAAGAGCTTCGATATCGTATTTCAGGGTTTCTGTATCTATATGTTCAAGCAGAAAAGCGGAATACAGGTCACGCTGAACCACTTCTCCGCTGCTGAGATGTGCCATCCGTTCAGACAGTTTCTTCTTGGTATAACTTTCGTCCGTATGGTCAAACTGAGAGGCTTTTGCTTCAAAAGTATCCACCTTGATGACGCTGCCGCCATTGCGGACGGCTTTGTTTGTAAGAATCGTGATAAACTTCGCGGGAGCACAGCGACTTAAAGATTTACCGAAACGCTTTTTCGTATGTGCCCTGCCAGTTTTGACGTTAACTTTCGTCTCCTTGCTGCGTTTCTGCAAAGCCTTGTAGTTCATGTCTTCGACTACGAACTCATTGCCGTGTTGCAGCAGCTCATTGGCAAGGGTATTGTGCTCCATCTTACGGATATCAGCCAACCGGCGGTTTAAGTCCCGCAATTTAGCTCGCAGGCGATAGTAGTGCCTGCTGTACTTCCAGTTGCGCTTTTGCTTTTGGCCGTGCTTACACTTCAATCGTTTTATCGTGCCATTCGGATTATAATATTTCGGATTCGTAGCGCGGCGGGAGCGGTCCATTGCCCGTTGTGTGCGAGCAATCTCGTTTACAAAGCTTTTGGCTTGTGCTCTTGCCGACGGCGCGAGCACTCTCAAATCACAGATATCGTTGCCGCTGATGGCAAGTGTCTGTGTGCCGATATCAAGGCCCACGCGGCCTTGGTTGACAGGATGCTTCATCACGCCGTTGCCATCACATTCGACGGGAGGATAGCCTTCCAAAACAAGCTGTGCATAATACTTCCACTTGGTCTTAACCCACTTACGAGTAATGCGGCAGTATTTCACTCCACATTTGAGAGCTTCCTGCTGATATTTTCCTGTCTGA
>QWCB01001305.1_pt1 | contig 33622 bp, 32 predicted proteins | sample 1972511 | NCBI WGS metagenome assembly QWCB01 (sample SAMN09866719, study PRJNA288562) | Human gut metagenome isolate term5_stool, whole genome shotgun sequencing... | isolation source: gut | host: Homo sapiens | place: USA: California | reverse complement strand
CCACATCAGCGAGATCAGCAATGACCGCGTTGAGAAGGTCTCTGACGCACTGAAGGTCGGCGATATGGTCGATGTGAAGCTGCTGGATGTTGACTTCGATAAGAAGCGCATCAGCCTGTCCATGAAGGCTCTGCTGAACGACGACGCTGAGTAATCAGCGCATCGGGAAGGCATCTGCCTGACACAATGCGATCAACAGCCCCGTTGCCGGGAAAACGGCGGCGGGGCTGTTTTTATAACTGAAATTCCAATTTTCTCTTTTAGAGAAAGTACAAAACAAAGACATAACTTTATGATAAACTGGATCAAGGCCAACAGCTGGGGCAATGTGCTGGATAACATCATCTGCATCCTGTTTGCCTACTGCACCAACCGCGCCTTTGTGTTCCGCAGCAAAACGCAGGGCAAGGCCATGGCGAGGGAATTTGGTGCATTCGTCACCTGTCGTCTGGGTACAATGTTGCTGGACACTGCAATTATGCTGGTGCTGGGCAATCTGCTGGCTGCGCAGGGTGCAGCGCTGATGGACGAGCTGATGCAGGGGGTGCTGAGCGTGGTGGCCCACTGGCTCGGCCCGGATACGGCCATCCAGATGGCAGCCCCCTATGCAGGCACACCGGTGGGGGTCACGGATGGCTCTGCCGCGATTGCCGTCATCGGCGGTGCAGACGGCCCCACGGCGATCTTCGTCACGGGCCTCTACAACGCGCAGGCGCTTTGGGGCCTTGCCGTGAAGATCTTTTCCAATGTACTGGTGATCGTGCTGAACTATGTGTTCAGCAAGTTGATCATTTTTAAGAAGAAATAACTCCCTCAGTCACCTTCGGTGCCAGCTCCCTCGGAGAGGGAGCCTTGGCGTAACAGAACGCTGAGAAGCCTCCCTCCTTGAGGGAGGTGGCTGCGTCGCAGACGCAGACGAAGGGAGTTTGAAAAATATCAACATTTTAGGAGGTACGGTTTTATGAAGCGTGGTCTGAAAGGTTTTGCATTTCTGGTCTCCGGTCTGGTGCTGGGCGGGCATCATTGGTGCAACGGTCTCTGCAACTGCAATTGCCCTGAGTGCTGTCGGCATGGCAAAGGTGCGCCGTGCCAGCAAGTAAAAAGGAGAAACAAAGATGACTCGTGAAGAAATTCTCTCCCATGTGGATCACACTCTGCTCAAGCCGGAGGCCACTTGGCCGCAGATCAAGGTTATCTGCGACGAGGCCGTGGAAAATCACACGGCTTCCATCTGTATCAACACCTGCTATGTGAAACAGGCCGTGGAGTATCTGGCCGGCCGCATCCCGGTGTGCTGCGTCGTTGGCTTCCCTCTGGGTGCCATGGACACCGAGTCCAAGGCGTTCGAGGCCAAGAAGGCCATTGAGAACGGCGCTTCCGAGGTGGACATGGTCATCAATATCGGCCGCCTGAAGAACAAGGAGTACGACGCCGTCCGCGAGGACATCCGCGCCGTGAAACAGGCAGTGGGCGACAAGGTGCTCAAGGTCATCATCGAGACCTGCCTGCTGACCGACGAGGAAAAGGAAAAGATGTGCGACATCGTCTGCGAGGCGGGCGCTGACTACATCAAGACCAGCACCGGCTTCTCTACCGCAGGTGCCACCTTCCACGACGTCGAGCTGATGGTCAAGGGCGTGCATGGCCGCTGCAAGGTCAAGGCAGCCGGCGGCATCTCCACCGTCGAGGACATGGAGAAGTTCCTCGCGCTGGGCGCAGACCGTCTGGGCACTTCCCGTGCAGTCAAGCTGCTGAACGGCGAACAGGTTAAGGGGTACTGAGAACTCCCTCAGTCACGGCTTCGCCGTGCCAGCTCCCTCTGGGAGGGAGCCTTAGCGTGACGGTCCACTGCGATAGCCTCCCTCATTGAGGGAGGTGGCATCGCGTGAGCGATGACGGAGGGAGTGCTCCCTTATCAATTTCAGAAAGTTGTCTAAAAATAGTCGGACTGTTCTTGACATTTCGACGAAGGAATGCTAAGATAACATTCGGAAAACAACTGAATACCGACTTATCAAGAGTGGCTGAGGGGACAGGCCCTGCGAAGCCCGACAACCTGTGCGGAAGCATAAGGTGCCAAATCCTGCGGGAAACCGAAAGATAAGAGTGCAACGCTCAGAACTTCGGTTCTGGGCGTTTTTGTTTGCGCAAAATCTTGATGCCGCGTATGAAGCTGTGAAAGAATCACCACACATTTCTGGAGGACAATTTTATGGCAAGACATCTGTTTACTTCTGAGTCCGTCACCGAAGGACATCCCGACAAGATCTGCGACCAGATCTCCGATGCCATTCTGGACGAGATCCTGACCAACGACCCCGACGCCCGCGTGGCCTGCGAGACCTGTGCTTCCACGGGTCTGGTGCACATCATGGGCGAGATCACCACCAGCTGCTACGTCGATTTCCAGAAGATCGTCCGCGAGGTCATCTCCGATATCGGCTACACCCGCGCAAAGTACGGCTTTGACGCTGACACCTGCGCCGTCATCTCCAACATCGACGGCCAGAGCCCCGATATCGCCCTCGGCACCAACGACGAGGTCGGTGGTGCGGGCGATCAGGGCATGATGTTCGGTTATGCCTGTGACGAGACCCCGGAGCTGATGCCCATGCCCATTTCGCTGGCACACAAGCTGGCCAAGCGCCTGACCGCCGTGCGCAAGAGCGGCGAGATGGACTATCTGCGCCCGGATGGCAAGAGTCAGGTCACCGTGGAGTACGACGAAAACGGCAAGCCCGTCCGCGTGGATACCGTCGTCATCTCCAGCCAGCACAGCGAGAAGGTGAGCATGGAAAAGCTCCGCGCCGACGTGATGGAAAAGGTCATCAAGGCCACCATCCCCGCCGAGCTGCTGGACGAGAACACCAAGTATTATATCAACCCCACCGGCCGCTTCGTCGTGGGTGGGCCGCAGGGTGACTCCGGCCTGACCGGACGCAAGATCATCGTCGATACCTACGGCGGCTATGCCCGCCACGGCGGCGGTGCTTTCTCCGGCAAGGACCCCAGCAAGGTGGACCGCAGCGCCGCTTACGCGACCCGCTGGGTGGCCAAGAACATCGTGGCTGCCGGTCTGGCCAGCAAGTGCGAGGTGCAGGTGGCTTATGCCATCGGCGTGGCAAAGCCCGTTTCCATCATGGTGGACACCTTCGGTACCGGCAAGGTGGCAGACGACAAGATCGAGCAGGCTGTGGAGAAGGTCTTTGACCTGACCCCCGCCGCCATCATCCGCGACCTCGGTCTGCGCAAGCCCATCTACCGCAAGCTGGCTGCTTACGGCCACATGGGCCGCGAGGATCTGGGTGTGAAGTGGGAGAACACCGACCGCGTGGAGGAACTGAAGGCTGCCGTCGCGGCACTGTAAGACCGAAACTCCGCAAGCAAGGGCTGCTGCACAAGGGTGCGGCGGCCCTTTTTGCTGCGCCGGGGGGTCGGTTTGTCAGAAAAAATCGTACTTTTTGTAAAAAACTCACAGAGTCCCACGGATTTTGGAAGAACAGATGTGCAAGGCGCAGAAAATCCGCTGACGGGCGAAGTTTTGGGTGTCGAAACGGGAATTTTGTGATAAAATAAAGACGATATGGACTTCAAGTGGTCTGATCGTTCGGTTTGGTACAGGAACATGAAGGAGTGTAAATATGTCCAACGAAATTAATCCGATGGCATTTTTTCAGGAGCCCAGTGTTGCAGATCTGCGTCTGCTGGCCTGCCCCGGTGCGGAAGAGCTGACCGCCCTCATCGACAAGCATCTTGTCGAGTGGGCCAAGTCTGCCGGTGTGGAAAAAGAGAGCTTCATCATCCCCTGCGAGTGCCCCCGCTTCCAGAGCGGTGACGCCAAGGGTCTGGTCAAGGAATCCGTCCGCGGCGACGATATCTTCATCGTGATCGATCCGGGGAACTACAGTGTGACCTACAACCTGTTCGGCTATGAGAATCACCTCTCTCCCGATGACCACTTCGCCAACCTCAAGCGCCTGATCCAAGCGGTCGCCGGTAAGGCACACCGCGTGTCGGTCATCATGCCCAGCCTGTACGGCGGCCGTCAGCACCGCCGCGTCGTCCGCGAGAGTCTGGACTGCGCTGTGGCTCTGCAGGAGTTGCAGTCCATGGGCGTCAGAAACATCATCACCTTCGACGCACACGACCCCCGCGTCCAGAACGCTGTGCCGCTGCTCAGCTTCGACAACGCCATGCCGACCTATCAGGTCCTGAAGAGTCTGCTGAAGAAGAACCCGGAGATCAGCTTCGACAAGGAAAAGTTCATCGTGGTCAGCCCCGACGAGGGCGCTATGAGCCGCAATATGTATTTTTCCAGCGTGCTGGGCTGCAATCTGGGCATGTTCTACAAGCGCCGCGATTACACCCGCGTCGTCAACGGCCGCAACCCCATCGTTGCCCATGAGTATCTGGGCGAATCCGTGGAGGACAAGACCGTCTTCATCGCCGACGACATCATCGCTTCCGGCGAGAGTATGCTGGAGGTTGCCGGCAACCTGAAGAAGCGCGGCGCCAAGCGCATCATCGCCAACGCCACCTTCCCGCTGTTCACCAGCGGCCTCGCAAAGTTCGATCAGGCCGTTGCCGACGGGATGCTGGACTACGTGGTGGGCACCAACCTGACCTACCGTATGCCCGACCTGCTGACCCGCGACTGGTACGTGGATGTCGATGTCTCCAAGTATGCGGCGTACTTCGTCGTTGCTCTGAACCATGACATGTCCGTTTCCAGCATCATCGACCCCATCCAGAAGATCGAGGCTCTGCTGGCAAAGCGCAGCTAAAAGAGAGCTTATAACAAAAAACGCCTGTTGCATTGCAACAGGCGTTTTTTGCTGTATCAACGATAAAATTTACAGCGTCCCATCCTTCAGGCAGCGGACGAGGGCGGGGACTTCATAGACGAGCATGAGGACCCAGCCGACGGCGTAGCTGTAGGGGAGGGCCTCGATGTCCATCTTCAGAACCAGCACGAAGACGGCGGCAGCGGCGACGCGGCCCGCCATGTTGAGCATGCTGCTGTTGAGGGTGATCTTCAGATCGCCCAGACCCCGGAAGCCGCCCTGAATGCCGTTGGTAAGGGCGGGCATCAGGTAGAACAGGGAAACGAGTCTCAGAAAGCGGACGCCCAGCTCCACGACGCCGGGGTCATCCACGAAGAGGCGGATGATGGGCTCAGCGCCGAAGAAGCAGAGGACCGTGATGCAGACGGCGTAAATGGCTTCGATCTTCAGACCACAGAAAAAGCCCGCCCGTACCCGGTCCTTTTTGCCCGCGCCGCGGTTCTGGGCCATCAGGGTGGTGGTGGCGTGGCCGATGTTCTGCTGGGGGGTGTAGGCAAAGTCGTCGATGCGGCTGGACGCGGCAAAGGCGGCCATGGCGTTGACGCCCATGGTGTTGACGATGGCTTGGACGGCGATCTTACCCAGTTGGACGGTGGCTTGCTGCATGGCGCTGGTCCAGCCGTAGCTGACGGTCTTTTTCAGCAGAGAACTGTCAAAAATGAGCCAGCGGCGGCCCAATTGCAGCACCGGGATCTTGAACCGGATGTAGATGAGGCAGAGCACGCAGCACACGGCCTCGCTGAGAACGGTGGAGAGGGCGCAGCCCTCCGATCCCCAGTTGAGGACTTCCACGAAGAAGAGGTCTCCGCCGATGTTCAGCACCGAACTGACCATCAGGAAGTAGAGGGCGCTCTTGCTGTCGCCCAGCGCCCGCATGGTGGCGGCGAGGAAATTATAGAAGAAGGTGAAGATGAGCCCGGCGAAGACGATGCGGAGGTAATTGACCGCGATGGGAAGGATCTCTTCCGGGACTTGGAGGAGCCGGAGCAGCGGGTTTGCCAGTAGGATGCACGCCAGCGAGAAGGCCAGCGAGAAGACCGTGCCCGCGATGGCGGTGGTGGAGACTTGGCGCTCCACCAGCTTGTTGTCACCTGCGCCGAAGGCGGTACTGACGAGGATGCCCGCACCGAGGCACATGCCGTTGATGAAGAGGATGGCCAGCGTCATCAGCGGGTTGGAGGTGCCGACGGCGGCAAGGGCGTCCTCGCCGACGAATTTGCCCACGATGATGCTGTCTACGGCGTTGTAGGTGAGCTGGAACAGGTTGCCCAGCACAAGGGGAATGGTGAAATTGACCAGCAGCGGGGGAATGGAGCCGGTCGTCATGTCTTTGGTCATAGGGGATTCCTTCTCAAATAATATTTTGTCTGCCGCTGAAAATGGCCAGAGCGGAGCGGCTGGTGCCATTGGCGATGAGCTGAGCGGCGGCGTGAAGGGCGGCACCGGCGCTGAGGGAGGCGGGGATGGCGTCGGAGGCGAGGACCTTCTGCGCCGCCCGGACAGCGTCGGCGCGGGTGACGGCGGCCACATTGTCCACGACGTAGGCGTTATAGTTTTTTGGGATGAAGCCGAAGCCGATCTCCGGGATGCCGTGGCCGCCGGTGAAGCCGCCGCTCAGGGCCTGACTCTCAAAGGGTTCCACGGCGACCATGCGGACATCGTTGGTCCACGCCTTGAGCGTTTCGCCCACGCCGGTGATGGTTCCCGCACTGCCCACGCCGACCACGACGCTGTCCACAAGGCTGGAACCCTCCCGCGCAATGGCTTTGGCGATGGCGGGGCCGGTGACGCGGCGGTGGTATTCGGGGTTATTGTCGTTGGCCAGCCAGTTCATGTAGTACCAGCCGTTTTCGGCGGCCTTGGTCTCGGCCAGCGCCCGCGCTCCGGCCAGCCCGTTCCGGGCCGGAGAGTGGAGGATCTGGGCCCCAAGGCGGAGCAGATACTCCTGCCGCAGGGCGGGGGCGTCCTCCGGCATGGTGAGCACGATGGGATGCCCGGCGGTGCGGCTGGCCAGCGTCAGCGCGACGGCAAAGGCGCCCGACGAGGCTTCAATGATGGGCTGGCCGGGGGCAAGGGCGTGCTGTTCCGCCGCAAGGGCCAGCATCCCTTCGGCCAGCCCATCGCGGGATGTGCCGGTGGGGCCGTTGAAATCCAGATACGCATACAGCCGCCCCTTGAGCCCGCAAGCCGCAAGGTAGCCCCGCAGCTCTACGATGGGGCAGGGCAGGAGCGTCTGATAAAAATTCGGATGGATGGGCACGAAATTCCTCCTTTGGTGGGATACATTATAATAATCCTAACGCAAACGGGCCGGGGCGTCAAGCCGCACTTTGGCAAAAACGGAGAAATTCCGCGAAAAAATTTGGCAGAGTGATGAAGAAAAGCCTTGACAAGGGACGAACAGTCTGTTATACTCCGTATGTAAAGCAAAAAACCTTTACAAACAATGGGAGGTCAGGGCAGAAAAGCACAATGGCAAAAGATTTTGAGATGGGCTATCTGCTCGATTTTTACGGCGAAGTTCTCACGCCCAAGCAGCGCGAGATGCTGAACCAGTATTACAACGATGACCTCTCCCTGAGTGAGATCGGCGAGAACTTCGGCATTACCCGGCAGGGCGCACGGGACGCCATCAAGCATGGTGAGACCGCCCTGAAGGAGCTGGAAGCCAAGGTGGGCTTTGCGGCCCGGTATCGCCGGGTGCAGGAAAAGCTGGAAGAGCTGGAACAGCTCGTCATTGATGCACGATTCGAGTGCACCGGCCCCTACGCCAAGCTCACCACCACCGAGTACGCAGCCACGCTGACCAAGATGCTGGGGATCATCCGGTCCATGGACGAGGTCAACGAGAGCTGAAACCACATTCTTTTGAGAGGAGCACCGCACATGGCTTTTGAATCTTTGACCGACCGCCTTGCCGGTGTGTTCAAGAAACTGCGCGGCCACGGCAAACTGACCGAAGCGGACATCAAGGCCGCCATGCGCGAGGTGCGGATGGCCCTGCTGGAAGCCGACGTCAACTACAAGGTGGCCAAGGACTTCTGCGCCAAGGTCTCCGAGCGAGCCATGGGGCAGGAGGTCATGGAGAGCCTGACCCCGGCCCAGCAGGTCGTTAAGATCGTCAACGAAGAGCTCGTTGCGCTGATGGGCGGCGAGGAAGCCGAAAAGCTGATCGTCAAGAACAAGGGCCAGACCATCATCATGCTCTGCGGCTTGCAGGGCAACGGTAAAACCACCCACGCGGCCAAGCTTGCCAAGTATTTCATCAAGCAGGGCCGCCGCCCCATGCTGGTGGCGTGCGATATCTACCGCCCCGCCGCCATTGACCAGTTACAGGTCGTGGGCAAACAGGCGGGGGCACCGGTCTTTACGCTGGACGGCGAAAAGCCGCCGGTCATCGCCAAAAAGGCGCTGGCCCACGCGAAGGACTACGGCAATGACATTATCATCCTTGATACCGCCGGCCGCTTGCAGATCGACGAAGTCCTGATGCAGGAGCTGGTCCAGATCAAGGAAGCCGTCCCTGTGGACGAGACGCTGCTGGTCGTGGATGCCATGGCCGGTCAGGACGCGGTGAATGTCGCCAAGACCTTCAACGAGACCGTCGGCGTGGATGGCATCATCCTGACCAAGACCGACGGCGACACCCGCGGCGGTGCAGCCCTTTCGGTGCTGGCCGTCACCGGCAAGCCCATCAAATTTCAAGGCACCGGCGAAAAGCTGGATGACCTCGAAGTGTTCCACCCCTCCCGCATGGCCAGCCGCATCCTCGGCATGGGCGATGTGCTCAGCCTGATCGAGCGCGCGCAGGACGCCGCCGACGAAAAGGCCGCCGAAGAGACCGCCAAGCGGATGATGGAAAACAAGTTCGACATGAACGATATGCTGGCCCAGTTTGCGCAGATCCGCAAGATGGGCGGCGCAGGGGCCATGCTGAGCATGATGCCCGGTATGTCGGGCATCGACGCCAGCCAGATCGACGAGAAGGCCTTCGACCGCATCGAGGCCATGATCTACTCGATGACCAAAGAGGAACGCGAAAAGCCTTCCATCATCAACCCCAAGCGCAAGCGCCGCATCGCCGCCGGCAGCGGCACCCGCGTGGAAGACGTCAACAAGCTGCTCAAGCAGTTTGAGATGATGCAGAAGATGATGAAGCAGTTCAAGAAGAGCCCCAAAGGCTTTGCCCGGCGGCTCGGAGGCATGATGGGCAGCCCGAACGCCTTCCGCGGCCTGAAATGATTTTGGTATACACCCCGCTGGGGTTGTACAGATAGATTTTAAACACCCCGACATCGGGGCACAAAGAATTTTTGGAGGATATTTACCATGGCAGTTAAGATTCGTCTGCGCCGCGTCGGCGCCAAGAAGGCTCCCTTCTATCGTGTGGTTGTTGCTGACAGCCGCTTCCCCCGCGACGGCCGTTTCATCGAGGAGATCGGCACCTACGATCCCAACAAGGAGCCCTCTGAGGTGAAGATCGACGCCGAGAAGGCTAAGCAGTGGATCGCCAACGGCGCACAGCCCACCGATACCGTTCGCGTGCTGCTGAAGAAGTCCAACGTTCTGTAAGTAGGAGGGCTGACTCATGCAGGAGCTGTTGCTGGCAGTTGCCCAGCAGGGCCGGATCGCAAAAGCCATTCGTGTGGTGATGCGCGCGGCTGCTGTGCGGGTCGATGAAAAGGTCCTTGTTGAGATCGACTGAGCACCCTACGAGCCCTCTGCCGCTTGGCAGAGGGCTTTTTTTATAAAAGAACGAGAACCTCTCCGTCATTGCTTCCCAATGCCACCTCCCCTACGAGGGGAGCGCAAGGGAGACGGAGAGGTTGAATAGGAGAAAAAAATGCAGCAATACCTTGAAGCGGGCAAAGTGGTTACGACCCATGGTGTGCGCGGTGAAATGAAGCTGGAGCTGTGGTGCGACGGCGTGGCGTTCCTGAAGAAAGTGGGCCGCCTGTACGCTTCGGCCAAGGGCGGCAAATGCTACAAGATCGTCTCCATCCGCCCGCAGGGGCAGATGGCGCTGCTCCAGCTGGAGGGCGTGGAGGACATGGACGCCGCCCGCGCACTGCGGGGGCAGGTGTTCTACTTTGACCGCGGCGACGCCACCCTGCCCGCCGGGCGGTGGTATGTGGCCGACCTCATCGGGTGCGAGGTGCGGGATGCGGACACCGGCAAGGTGTACGGCGTCGTGACCAGTGTGGACCACCCCGGCGCACAGGATATCTACACCGTCAAGGCCCCGAACGGCAAGGAATATATGTTCCCCGGTGTGGACGCCTTCCTGAAAGAGCGCAACCCGCCGGAGGGATATCTCCTTGTGACCCCCATCCCCGGTTTGCTGGATGACGACTGCGATAGCGAGCGGGAGGAGGAGTGAGCCATGGGAATGCGTGTGGACATCGTGACCCTCTTCCCGGAGATGTGCCAACAGGTACTGGATGCCAGCATCATCGGCCGCGCCGCCAAGCGGGGCTATATTGAGACCCACTGCCACCAGATCCGCGATTACACGACCAATAAGCAGAAGCAGACCGACGACTATCCCTACGGCGGCGGCTGCGGCATGGTGCTGTACGCCCAGCCCATCGCGGACTGCCTCCGCGCCGTGCAGAAGGAAGTGGAGGAACAGGGACGCCCCAAGCCGCATATTGTATTCTTGACGGCGGGCGGCCAGCGCTACACCGAAGAGCACGCCCGGAGGCTGGCGGAGTACGACAACCTGACGCTGGTCTGCGGCCACTATGAGGGCATCGATGAGCGGGTGATCGACGCCTTTGCGGACGAAGAGATCTCCATCGGCGACTATATCCTGACCGGCGGCGAGCTGGCCAGTCTGGTCGTGGCGGACAGCGTGCTGCGGCTCAAGCCCGGTGTGCTGGCGGAGCAGAAAGGATACGAAGAGGAAAGCTACTGGGATGGGCTGCTGGAGTATCCGCAGTACACCCGGCCGGAAGTCTGGGAGGGCCGCGCGGTGCCGCAGGTGCTGCTGGGCGGCGACCACCAGAAGATCGACGCTTGGCGGGGCGAGCAGAGCCGCACCCGCACCCGGCTGCGCCGCCCGGAGCTGTATGAGCAGTGGTGCGAGACCCACCCCATCACCGAGCTGCCCAAGTGGAAGCGGGGCGAGAACGTCCGGCTCGTGAAAACGGAGGAGCAGTTCCGCGCGGCAGCGCAGCTGTTTTCGGAGGGCCGGCGCGATCTGGGCCGCGGCTGCTGGACCGAGGAGGGGCTGGCCGAGTGGACGCCGGAGTGTTTCTACGATCAGCTCAAGGAAGAAAAGGCGCAGGGCTGGGCGTGCTACCTGCACTACACGAAAAATGAGCCGGACGGCATGATCAGCGTGGACCACAAGGGCGGACGGATCGAGCATCTGTTCATCGCGGCCAGCGCGCGGGGCAAGGGCATCGGCCAGAAAATGCTGGATTTTGCCCGCAAAAAGCTGCCGGAACACCCCCAACCCACCCTGACCGTGCTGGACAAAAATATCCGTGCGTTGGCTCTTTACCGCCGGATGGGCTGGAAGGTGTGCGGCGTGGAGCTGGTGTTCGACCCCGCGAAAGATCGCTTCGCCGCCGTGCACAGCGAGCTTCTCGTGATGCGGTACGAGGGCTGAAAAATGCTGCCGAAGGGGCGCAAAGGCGGTCAACAGTCGAAAAAATGTTGAAAACTTTTGTATTACCCAGCCAATGCCGGGTGAATAATTTTGTTATCTTTGTATAAATGGCGAAAAAAGCCCCGGATATCATTGGGAAAACCGCCAAAAATGCGTCGAGGGGCTGTACAACGGTTTCGGCTTGCGCTAAAATAGGTACAACGCAACAGGCACGAAACAATATTGCATTCCCGAAAACGATAATAGATAGGAGCGTTTTACTATGTACGTCAAAGAAGTTACCGTTGAAAATCAGGTTGGTCTGCATGCTCGTCCGGCTACCTTCTTTATCCAGAAGGCAAACGAGTTCAAGTCTTCCATTTGGGTCGAGAAGGAAGAGCGCCGCGTGAACGCAAAGAGCCTGCTGGGCGTCCTGTCTCTGGGCATCGTGGGTGGTACTACCATCCGCATCATTGCGGACGGTGCTGATGAGCAGGCAGCGGTCGATGGCCTGATCAAGCTGGTCGAGTCCGGCTTTGCAGAGTAATTCGAGCCTTTGATTTTTGAAGCGGCGGGAGGTTATCCTGCCGCTTTTTTGGTATGATACACAACAAGGAGGTTTTGGCCATGAAGGGATCCACTGAGAAGTTCCTGCGCAGGGTGAGCGATGTCTGCGAAGAGGGCACCATCTGGAAGGTGTTCTTCGGCATCTACTGCGTGCTGTTCGTCATCAACATGCTGCTGTGCATCTTTTCCGAAAAGAAGCCGAGCTGGCTGAACTCGGTGCTGATCGGTGCCGGGATAGGCAGCACCCACTACTATATGGACAAGTATGCCCGCAAGAAGGCTGAAAAGGCTGAAGCATGACCAAAGCGGAACTCTACAAAAAAGCCTGTATGCTGCCGCTTCTGCCGGGGGTGTATATCATCCGGGATAAAAGCGACACCATCATCTATATCGGCAAGGCCAAGCGGCTGCGCATCCGGGTGAGCCAGTATTTCCGGGAGGGTGTGCCCCACGATAACAAGGTCAGCCAGATGATCGCCCACGCCTATGCGTTCGATGTCATCGTCTGCCAGAGCGAGTTCGAGGCGCTGGTGCTGGAAGCCAGCCAGATCAAGGCCCACACCCCGAAGTACAACATCCTGCTGAAGGACGACAAGGGCTACAGCTATATCAAAGTGACCAAGGAGGAGTGGCCGCGGCTCTCCTTCACGCTGCAAAAAGAGGAGGACGGAGCGGAGTACATCGGCCCCTATACCTCCAGCTTTGCGGCGCGGCAGATGGCCGAAACGGCCATGGATGCCTTTCTGCTGCCCCGGTGCAATAAGCGGTTCCCGCAGGACTGCGGCAAGGGCCGCCCCTGCCTGAACGCCCACATCGGCAAGTGCATGGCCGTGTGCAGCGGGAAGATCAGCTGCGAAAACTACAATCAGGCCGTCAAGAGCGCGGTCCACCTGATCCGCTACGGCAAAAAGGACATCCTCAAGACCCTGCACGAGCGGATGATGGAAGCGTCCGACCGGCTGGAATTTGAGACGGCGGCCCTGCTCCGCGATCAGATCAACGCCATCACCAAGGTGACGGCGGGGCAGAAGGTGGTGGTGGACCCGGACGTGGAGATGGACGTGGTGGCGCTGGCGGGCACGCCCAACAGCGTCTGCGCGGCGGTGCTCCGCTTCCGGGAAGGGCGGCTGACCGACAAGCGGGAGTTCCTCTTCCACGATACCGCCGACATTGCGGCGGCGCGGGAGGAGTTCCTGCCCCGGTACTATCTGGACGACGAGCAGATCCCCAAGGTCATCGCTGTGGACGAGCTGCCGCCGGACAGCGACGTGCTCCAACAGGCGCTGACCGACAAGCGGGGGAGCGAGGTACAGCTCTATGTCCCTCAGCGGGGCGACAAGGCCCACCTCATCGAGATGGCCCACACCAACGCCGTGGAGCGCTTGGCGCGGGAGAGCGGCCGCTACGCCCGCGAGGAAAAGCTGCTGGACGAGCTGGCGCAGGTGCTGGGGCTTTCGAAGCCCCCCCGCACCATCGAAAGCTACGATATCTCCAACTGGGGCGACGGTTCCAGCGTCTGCGGCATGGTGGTCTTCCGGGACGGCAAGCCCTACAAGACGGGCTACCGGAAGTTCAAGATGCAGACGGTGCCGGGCACCGATGACTACGCTTCGCTGGCCGAGACGGTCTCGCGCCGGGCGGCGGCCTACGAACGGGTTCATGAGCTGGCCGCCCATGGGCAGGCCAGCGAGGATTACTTCGGCGAGAAGCCGGACCTGCTGCTGATGGACGGCGGCAAGGGCCAAGTCAGCGCGGCCAAGGCGGCGCTGGCGGGCACCAAGCTGGCGGATGTGCCGCTGTTCGGCATGGTCAAGGACGACCACCACCGCACCCGCGCCATCGTGGACAGCGACGGGCGGGAGATCGCCATCAACATGAACCGGGGGACATTCACCTTCATCACGGCCATTCAGGACGAGACCCACCGGTTTGCCAACGCCTACCGCAAGCAGCAGATGAAGAAAAAGAGCTACGCCTCCGCCCTGACCGAGGTGCCCGGCGTGGGGCCGAAGACAGCCAAGGCGCTGATGAACCAGTTCAAGAGTGTGGCTGCGGTGCGGGAAGCCAGCACCGCAGCGCTGGAGAATACGCCCGGTGTGGGGCCGCTGTTGGCGCAGACCATTTACGAGTATTTTCACACCTAACAAAAAATCGGACGACCGAAATGGCCGTCCGATTTTTGCTTGGTGAAGAAAAGTTAGTTTTCAGAAGAGATATCTTGACCGAAATATTTTTCGCTCAGCTCTTTGAGGGTGCCGTCGGCGCGCAGCTCGTCGATGGCGTTATTGACGGCCTCCAGCAGGGTGGCGCTGGCGTCGGCCTTGCGCAGGGGGATGGCGACGTGGGAAGCTTCCTCGGTCTGGGCGACGATCTTGAAGTCGGCGTCCGGATGGACGTTCAGGTAGTCATAGAAGGAGACATCGGCGTTCAGGGTGGCGTCGATGCGGCCCGCGGTCAGGAGCTGGATGGTCTCTTCCAGCGTGTCGATGCCCTGCACAGTGGCGCCGTAGCTTTCGGCCAGTTCCATATAGGTGGAGGCGAGGCTGTTGGCGGTGGTCTTGCCATTCAGGTCCTCGAAGGTCTTGATGTCGTCGTTGTCCTTCTTGACGGCGAGGGCGGTGTGGATGTAGCCGTAGGGGGTGGTGAAGTCGTAGGTCAGGGCGCGCTCGTCGGTGACCTCGACGCCGTTGCAGACCATATCATAGCGGCCCGCATCCAGACCGGCGAACAGGCTGTCCCAGTCGCTTTCGACGTACTCCGGCTCGACGCCCAGCTTCTCGGCGATGGCGCGGGAGACCTCGACGTCATAACCGACGAGGGTGTCGCTCTCATCGTGATAGCTCCACGGCTGCCATGCACCTTCCAGCGCAACGACCAGCTTGCCGTTGGCCTGAATGGTGGCGAGCTGGTCCGCCGCAGCGGAGTCGGCAGAAGCAGCGCCGGAAGCGGTGGTGCTGGTGGAACTGCTGTTGGAGGAGCAGCCGGAGAGCGTGAGCACACCGGCGGCTGCCATGACGCTCATCAGGGAAATAAAGGTTCTTCTTTTCATACTATACCTCTTAATTTGTATGTTCAATTTTACGTAAAAACTCTCTTGTACGTTCTTCCTTCGGCTCCTCAAAGAATTTGCGGGAGGGAGCCTGTTCGATCACCACGCCGTTTTCCATGAAAACGGTCTTGGAAGAGACGTTGCGGGCAAAGCCCATCTCGTGTGTGACCACGAGCATGGTCATGCCCTCCTCGGCCAGCTGCCGCATGACGGCGAGGACTTCGCCGGTCAGCTCCGGGTCCAGCGCCGAGGTCGGCTCGTCGAAGTAGATGATCTCCGGGTCGGTGGCAAGGGCGCGGGCGATGGCGACGCGCTGCTGCTGGCCGCCCGAAAGCTGGCGGGGGTAGTAGTCCGCCCGGTCGGCCAGACCGACCTTTTCCAGCATCTTCCGGCCGATGGCGTCGGCCTCCTCCTTGGGCGTTTTGCGGGCAACGATGAGGCCCTCGGTGACATTCTGGAGGGCGGTCTTGTTCCGGAACAGGTTGTAGTTCTGGAAGACGAAGGCCGTCTTTTTGCGCAGACGGGCGATGTCGGCTTTGGTGATCTTGCCGAGGTCGAAGGTCTCGCCGTCAAAGACGAGGCGGCCGCTGTCGGCGGGCTCCAAGAAGTTCAGGCAGCGCAGAAGGGTGGTCTTGCCGGAACCGCTGGGGCCGAGGATGGCCACAACGTCGCCTTTTTCCACGGTCAGGTCCACGCCGCGCAGCACATTCAGGGTGCTGGCCACCCGGCGGGCGCTGCCGCGGGGGAAGGGGCCGAGGTGGAAGCGGGGCTTATCGTCGTAGGTATAGAACGATTTGTGGATGTCTTGAATTTCTAACATAGCCATGCTGCTTCCTCCTTTCTCACTGGAAGCCGTGGGCGTTCAGATGGCGCTCCAACAGGCTTTGCAGCTTGGTGACCACCGTGCAGAACAGCAGGTAGACCACGGCGACTTCACAGTAGATGGGCAGGAAAATGTAGGTGCGGGCCGCGACGCGCTGGCCGGCCATGAACAGCTCCGCCACCGTGATGTTGGATGCCAGCGAGGTATCCTTGATCATGCCGATGAGGGAGTTGGAGAGGGCGGGCACGGCGGTGCGCAGCGCCTGCGGCAGCACGATGCGGCGCATGATCTGCCACCACGTCATGCCGACGCAGTAACCGGCTTCGAGCTGGCCCTGCGGCACGCTTTCCAGCGCGCCGCGCATGGTCTCGGCACAGTAAGCCCCCTCGTTGATGGCGAAGGCGATGACCGCCGCCGGGAAGGCGTCCAGCATGATGCCCACACTGGGCAGACCATAGAAGATGATGAACAGTTGGACCAGAAGCGGGGTGCCGCGGATGACCCAGATGTAGAACCGGGCCACCTGCCGCAGCACCGGAACATTGGCGTACTGCACCAGCGCCACCACCACGGCCAGCACCATGGCGAGGGAGAAGGAGATGAGGGTCAGCGGGATGGTCATGGTGAGACCCGCCGACAGGATACGGGGCAGCGCTTCCCACAAAACGCTGGCCGTGCGGTTGGAAAGGATCGTTTCGAGCATTGAAAATCTTCCTTATTTTGACAAAAAGAAACTGCGGAGTGTCTATTATATACCTTAAAGGCCACTTGAAGTCAAGTGAAATCCTATAATTCCTACCAGAAAACTATAACATGAATTTCCAGCGGACGCAATTTGTTTGGGCAATTCCCCTGTTATTACCAAAAGCGCGGGGAAACCTGCGCTAACTTTGTGCAGTCTGGCAAGGAGTTGACGTTGACGGGAGTTTCGTGTACAATAGAAACTGACAAGCTCCCGCCAAATTTGCGGGGAATATGCCAGCGGCGCGAAAGCCGCGGCGGATTCGGAGGATATGAACGTGACGAAACGGAATATCGGGGTTCTGGGTGCAGGTACTTGGGGCATGGCACTGGCACGGATGCTCTGCGTGAGCGGGAACGATGTGCAGGTCTGGTCGGCCATCGAAAAGGAGATCGACAGCCTGTCGAGCACCCGCGTACACCCCAATCTGCCCGGAATGAAGGTCCCGGACGAGCTGCACTTTACCAAGAGCATCGAGGAAGTGTGCAAGGACAAGGACGTGCTGCTGTTTGCAGTGCCGTCGGTGTTCGTGCGCTCCACGGCAGCCAAGGCGCGGCCCTATGTGGCGGATGACCAGATCATCGTGGACGTGGCAAAGGGCATCGAACCCGATACCCTGTACACCATGACCGAGATCTTGGCCGACGAGCTGGGCAAGGAGGGCGGCCCGAAGGGCGTCCGTCTGGTGGCGCTGTCCGGCCCCACCCACGCCGAGGAGGTGGCGGTGGATCTGCCCACGACCATCGTATCGGCCAGCTCGGACATGGAGGCGGCCAAGTTCGTGCAGGAGGTCTTCTCCAACAGCGTCATGCGCGTGTACACGAATGAGGACATCAAGGGCGTGGAGCTGAGCGGCGCTATGAAGAACGTCATCGCGCTGGGCGTCGGCATCTCCACCGGCCTTGGCTACGGCGACAACGCCCGCGCTGCCCTCATCACCCGCGGCATCGCCGAGATCGCCCGGCTGGGCGTGGCGATGGGCTGCAATGTCCACACCTTTGCGGGTCTGGCGGGCATCGGCGACCTGATCGTGACGGCTACCAGTATGCACAGCCGCAACAACCGCGCCGGTATCCTCATCGGCAAGGGCGAGACGCCGGAGAACGCGGTCAAGGAAGTCGGCATGGTGGTGGAGGGCATGAACGCCCTGCCCGCCGCACTGGAACTGGCCGAGCAGTATCGGGTGGATATGCCCATCGTCCAGACCGTGAATGCCATCGTCAACAAGGGCATGGGCGCGGCGGAGGCCGTGCGCACCCTGATGGACCGCGACCCGAAGAATGAATTGAAGTGAGGCAATGGCTGTTCGGAAGCTGCTTTGCGGCAACCGAACAGCTTTTTTTACAAAAGATATCTCAAATATTTTACCAAAATAATGCCCGAAAGGGTAGCAGAGGGAAAATGTTTCTGGTATACTAGCTTCGTATGAAAATCGTAAGGGGGAGTAAATATGCCTTCTACTTATGCACACCGCCGGTTCGGGGCGGATGTTCTGGCTCGGCTGCCGGAAGAGCTGCGGGACAAGATTGAGCCTTACCGTGCGCTGTATGATCTGGGGCTCCACGGGCCGGACCTGCTGTTTTACTACAAGGCACTGCAGTCGAACCATGTGAACCGGCTGGGCGGCGCCATGCACGAGCAGCCGGGTGCGGTGTTCTTCGAGCGGGCGCGGGGCGTCATCCGCAAGGCCAAGAACAAGGATGCCGCGCTGGTGTACGCGCTGGGGTTCATCTGCCACTTTGCGCTGGACAGCACCTGCCACCCGTACGTGGAGCAGTATGTCCGCTCCAGCGGGGTGAGCCACTGCGAGATCGAGACGGAGTTCGATAACATGCTGCTCCGCCGGGACGGCCACGACCCGATGCACTACCTGACGGCCAGCCACATCCAGCCCAGCCGCATCTGGGCGAATGTTGTGGCTCCGTTCTACGAGGGCATCAGCGTGGACGAAGCCTATCAGGCCATGACCGGCATGGTCTTCGTCCACAAGATGCTGCTGGCCTCCAACCCGGCAAAGCGCTGGGTGGTGCTGAGCGCCATGCGGCTGGCGGGCAAGTGGGAGTTCATGCACGGACTGGTGGCGAACCCCAAGCCGAACCCGGACTGCGTCGAGAGCGGCTGCGGGCTGGATGCCTTGTACCAGAAGGCCATCCCGCTGGCGGTACGGCTCATCACGGAGTATGTGGACGGGCTGAGCACGGATGCACCGCTGGATGCGGCGTATCAGCACACCTTTGGAGAGAATTGAGAGGAATCAATGGAACAGAAGGAAAAATTCCGCCTGACCGGGCTGGAACGCGCGTGGATCTTATACGATGTCGGCAATTCGGCCTTTGTGCTGCTGGTGGCGACCCTCATCCCCATCTTTTTCAATGCACTGGCGGAGGAAGGCGGCCTGAGTTCGGTGGAGTATCTGGCCTACTGGGGCTATGCGGCCTCGGCAGTGACCGTCATCACGGCCATCCTGAGCCCCATCCTCGGCACGCTGGCCGACACCAAGGGCTTCAAGAAGCCCATCTTCATCCTCTGCCTCGTGGTGGGCGTGGCCGGCTGCTGCGCCATGGGGCTGGCGAAAACGTGGCTGCCCTTTTTGCTGATCTTCATCTTCGCGAAGGTGGGCTTCTCCGGCAGTCTGGTGTTCTATGATGCGATGCTGAGCGACGTGACCGAACCGGAGCGGATGGACGTAGTGTCCTCCCGCGGGTATGCGTGGGGCTACATCGGCAGCTGTGTGCCCTTCCTAGTCTGCCTTGCGCTGGTGCTGGGGGCCGGGGCCATCGGCCTGAACCAGATGACGGCGCTGAACATTTCGCTGTTCATCACCGCCGTATGGTGGCTGGTGACGACCCTGCCGCTGCTGAAAAATTATAAGCAGGTACACTATGTGGAGGTGAAGGAGCACGCCATCCGGCAGAGCTTTGCCCGCATCGGCCACACCATCCGGCATCTGCACGAGGACAAACAGGTGTTCTGGTTCCTGCTGGCCTTTTTCTGCTACATCGACGGCGTGTATACCATCATCGACATGGCGACGGCTTACGGCACCGCGCTGGGGCTGGACACCACCGGCTTGCTGCTGGCGCTGTTGGTGACCCAGATCGTCGCCTTCCCCTCGGCGCTGATCTTCGGGCGGCTGTCCTCCCAATACCCGTCCACGACGCTGATCCCGGTCTGCATCGCGGCCTATGCGGGCATCGCGGCCTTCGCCTTCTTCCTGACTCAGCAGTGGCAGTTCTGGGTGCTGGCCGTTATCGTGGGCATGTTCCAAGGCGGCGTACAGGCGCTGAGCCGCTCCCACTTCGCCAAGATCACCCCGCCGGAAAAGTCGGGCGAATACTTCGGCCTGTTCGATATCTGCGGCAAGGGGGCCTCCTTCCTCGGCACCATGATCGTCAGCGTGGGCAGCCAGCTGACCGGCAGCGCCAATGTGGGCGTCGGCTCGCTGATCGTGCTGTTCATCATCGGCTTTGTGCTGTTCAAGTTGTCTTGTAAAGAGTAAACCTCTCAGTCGGGCCATTCGAAATCGGCTCTGTCTGAAAATCGGAAAAGCGTTTGCGCCGACTGGCGCACCGCCCGATTTTTTGACAGGGCCTTCTTCTTTGGGGTTATTAGGGGCGAGCAGCCCCTGATTCGTGCCTCCCGCGCCTCGAAAGTAGCGGGTGCTTTTCTGGTTCTCTTTTGGCACGCAAAAGAGAACATCTCCTCCGTAACATTGTTTGTTGCGTCTTACAAGAGAGCGTGATACAATAAAACAAAACCCAATTCAGAAAAAGGAGAATCCCAATGAAGCAATATCCCGGTTATACGGTCGTGCGGAGCGAAGACTGCCCCGAACAGCACGGCACCCTGACCGTGCTGACCCACGATATCAGCGGGGCGACCGTCCTGCTGGTGGAGAACGAGGACGTGAACAAGGCCTTCGGCATCGGCTTCGGCACCTTCCCCTCCGACGATACGGGCGTGTTCCACATCCTCGAACACTCGGTGCTGGCGGGCAGCGAGAAGTACCCCGTGACCTCGCCGTTCTTGCAGCTGCTCAAGAGCAGCATGGCGTCCTTCCTCAACGCCATGACCTTCCCGGACAAGACGGTGTACCCCTTTGCGACCCCGAATGAGACGGACTTCAAGAACCTGATGGACGTCTACCTGAACGCGGTATTCTGCCCGCTGGCCATGGTGGACAAGGCCGTGTTCGAGCAGGAGGGCTGGCACCGCGACGCCGACGGCACCGTGAGCGGCGTGGTGTACAACGAGATGCAGGGCGCGCTGGCAGCCCCGGACGCTCAGCTCGAAGATGCGCTGGAGCGGGCCATGTTCCCCGACACGGCCTATGGCTTCGTCTCCGGCGGCGACCCGGCGTCCATCCCGGCGCTGACCTATGAGAAGTATCAGCGGGTGTACCGCCGCCACTACAGCGCCGACAACTGCTGCGTGACCCTGTACGGCAAGATGGATATGGCCGAGAAGCTGGACTTCCTCGACAGAGAATACCTGAGCAAGATGCCCAAGGGCACCAGCCAGCCCAAGCTGACCTTGCAGAGTGAGCAGCCGGGCGTCTGCGTGAAGATCCCCTACTACACCGAAAAGCCGGAGGCCGACGAGGTGCAGTGCGCGCTGGCGTGGTACACCGGCGCCTTCGCCGACCGGGAGCGGCAGCTGGGCGTGGAGATTTTGCTGGACGCGCTGCTGGGCACCAACCAGTCCCCGCTGAAAGCGGCTCTGCTGGAAGAAAAGCTGGGCGCGGATATCGATGTGGGCTTCGATGACAGCACACTGCAGCCCGTTCTGGAGCTGGTGCTGCGGGGCGCGACCGAGGAGACGGCGGAACAGTTCGCCGCAGCGGTCCGCCGCGCGGTGGACGGCATCCTTGCCGAGGGCATCCCGGCAGAGCTGCTGCTGGCCAGCCTGAACGCGGCGGAGTTCGCTTCGCTGGAGCGGCCGGGCAGTCTGCCCGACGGCGTGCTGGACGCCATCCACGCCGCGACCGGCTGGCTCCACACCGGAGACCCGGCCCTGCTGCTCCACACGGATAAGCTCTTTGCCGCCCTGCGGGAGAAGCTGGACAGCGGCTGGTTCAACGAGCTGCTGCGGGAGCTGTTTGCCCCCGCGCCGGTGCAGGTCATCCAAGTGCCGACCCTGCCCAAGAAGGACGACGAGAACGCCGCCCCCACCCGCACCGACGGCAAGCTGGTGCTGGACCACCCGCTGACCGTGACCGACCTCGGCGAGGGCAGCCCCAGCGCCGAAGGCGTGGTGGGCACAGTGGCCGGGGCAGAGCTGCTGCACCACCCCTCCAAGGGCAGCCTGTACCTGAATCTCTACTACGACCTCGGCGGGCTGAGTGAGGAAGAAGTGCAGTATCTGGACATCCTGACCGATATGCTGGACGAGCTGGACACCCCGCGCCACACGGCCCGCGAGCTGAACACCCTGCGCAGCACGTGGCTGGGCGACAGCACGGCGTGCATCGCGTTCTGGACCGGGCGGCAGGAGGAAACCCCCTGCCACGCAAAGCTGGTGTTGAGCATGAGCTTGTTGGAGCGCAGCCTTGAAAAGGCCATCGAGCTGGGCGGGGAATTCCTGTACGAGACCAAGCTGACCGGCGAAAAGGCTGAGGCGGCGTTCGCCCGCGTGCTGAGCCAGCAGAAGCTGAACATGGAGCAGCAGTTCATCCAGATGGGCAACCAGTATGCGATGGTCCGCGCCATGAGCCATTATGCAGTGGAATATGCGCTGAGCGAGGCTTGCAGCGGCGTGACCGGGTACAAGTTCCTCTGCGGTCTGCTGGAACAGGCCGACTGGGCGGCGCTGGGCAAAAAGCTGGAAGCAGTGCGGGAAAAGGTGCTGCACCACGCGGCACTGACCATCAGCCTCCACGGCAGCGAAGCGGCAAAACAGAAGCTGGAAGCTCTGCTGCCCGGCAGTGTGTTCGCGGAAGAAGCCCGCGGCACGGCCAAACCCTACACGCAGGAGCTGACCGCCCCGGTGAACGAGGCCTTCCTCATTGACGGCGGCGTGAACTATGACATTCTGGCATGGCCGCAGGAGCGCAAGCCGGAGCGCCGGGTGCTGGCCCGCGTGATGAGCTACGAATACCTGTGGCACAACATCCGCGAGGTGGGCGGCGCCTACGGCACCGGGATGCTGACCCGCGCCGGGGCGGAGGCCTATTACACCTACCGCGACCCCCACATGGCCGAGAGCTACGAGACCTTTGCCAAGGGCCCGGCGGAGCTGGCCGCCCGTAGCTACACCGAAAAGGACCTGACCGATTCCATCGTGGGCACCGTTTCCGAGATGGACAAGCCCATGAAGCCCTGTGCCGAGGCGAAGGACCTCGACCGCCGGTACTTCTGCGGCATCACCGACGAGATGCTGGCGGCGGACCGCAGGGCGCTGTGCGGCGTGGACGAAGCGGCGCTGAAAGCGATGGCGGCAGACCTCGGCAAGGCCGCAGAGCACGGCACCCGCGTTGCTTTTGGCAGCAAGGAAGCTGTGGAAGCGGCAAAGGAACTGTTTGACCGCGTAGAGACGTTATAAATTTGGAAAAAAGAAAAGGCTGACATGGCCGCTCCGGGTGGAGCAGAGGCTGTGTCGGCCTTTTTTGCGCAAAAAATTGGATGCTACCACTCAAAAAATTGGAGGTTTGATTCCCTGTCTGCGAAAAAAGAACGCGGGCAGGGAACTTTTTATGCGCTTGGATTATACAAACGGGATAACAAAAAGCAAAAACTACTCTGTGGGCCTGCAAAAGGACACACTGCCGGACAAGACAAAAACGTGGTATTCTTTTGCCAAGCCAAAACGAAAGGATGTGAAACAAACCGAATGGCGCAGAAAAAACGATCCGCAGAGGGCAAGTGCCTTGAAAACCTTTACCGCGCCGCCGATACCCTGAGCGCGATGCTGGCGCTGGAGGTCAAGGAGCTGAGCGCCCGCCAGAAAACGGCGCGGCGAGACGGCACCGAGACCAGCGGCATCGTGAAGGCGATGAAGGAGATCACGGCCATCCTGAAGGATGTGGCTGCTGTGACCAAGACCGTGAACGAGCAAGGGGCAGAGGCCGAGGGCGGAGAGTGCGGCGTGGTGCTGCTGCCGAAGGTGGAGGACGTATGAAGACTGGAACGAATGCAGCCGTGGTCTGGCGGCCCCAGCCGCGGCAGATGGAGTTCATGCGCCGGCCGGAGCCGGAGGCCCTGTACGGCGGGGCCGCAGGCGGCGGAAAAAGCGACGCGCTGGTGATCGAGGCGCTGCGGCAGGTGGATATCCCTCACTACCGGGCGCTGATCCTGCGCAAGACCTTCCCCCAGCTGAGCGACCTTGTGGACAAGAGCCAGCTCTACTACCGCAGGGCTTTCCCCGAAGCGCAGTACAACGCCACGAGCCATGTCTGGGTCTTCCCCAGCGGGGCGAAAATTTATTTCGGCTCGATGCAGCACACCAAGGACCGGACGAATTATCAGGGCAAGGCCTTCGATTTCATCGGGTTCGACGAGCTGACCCACTTCGAGTGGGAAGAGTACAGCTACATGATGAGCCGCAACCGCCCCACCGGCCCCGGCACACGGGTGTATCTGCGGGCCACCACCAACCCCGGCGGCGTGGGCCACGGGTGGGTGAAGGCCCGGTTCATCACCCCGGCCCCGCCCGGCACCCCCATCGTGGAGGAATATCCCATCCGAATGCCGGACGGCAGTGAAAAGCGGCTGAAGCGGGCGCGGGTGTTCATCCCGTCCAGCATCTTCGACAACCCCGCTCTGCTGGAAAATGACCCGGACTACCTCGCCAGCCTTGCGTCCCTGCCCGAAGCGGAAAAACAGGCCCTGCTCTACGGCAGCTGGGACAGCTTTTCCGGGCAGGTGTTCACCGAGTGGCGGAACGACCCCGGCCATTACTTCGACCAGCGCTGGACCCATGTGATCGAACCGTTCCCCATCCCGAAGCACTGGAAAATTTACCGGGGCTACGACTTCGGCTTTTCCAAGCCTTTCTCGGTGGGGTGGTACGCGGTGGACGAGGAGGGGCGGCTCTACCGGATCAAGGAGCTGTACGGCTGCACCGGCCGCCCCAACGAGGGGCTTCGGATCGACCCGGTGGAACAGGCCCGGCGGATCCGGGAGGCCGAGCAGAACGACCCGGTGCTGCGGGGGCGGGTCATCCAAGGCATTGCCGACCCTGCTATCTTTGACGAGAGCCGGGGCGAGAGCATCGCGGCCATGATGGAGCGGAGCCCGAACTTCCTGCACTGGATGCCCGGCGACCACACCCGCCTTGCGGGCAAGATGCAGTTCCACTACCGGCTGGCGTTCGACGGGGAGGGCAAGCCGATGTTTCAGGTCTTCAACACCTGCAAACACTTCATCCGGACCATCCCGAATCTGGTCTACGACGAGAGCAATGTGGAGGACATCGACACCCGGCAGGAGGACCACATCTACGACGAATGCCGATATGTGCTGATGGAAAAACCCATCTCGCCGCCCCGCCGCACCGTGCGCCCCCCGCAGCCGGATGACCCGCTGGAACTGCATCAGAGGGCGCGATTTTACCGGATCTAGCCCTCTCAGCGCGCAGTCCGCCTGACGGCGGAGCTGCTTGCAGCTCTCCCAAAGGGAGAGCTCTGCTTAGAGGAACCTCTCAGACGCTGCGCGTCAGCTCCCCGATGGGGAGCTTTGAGCGAAAAGATGAATCTTAAGGAATCGAATAAAAGCTCCCACTTTGGGGGAGCTGGCAAAGCCGTTAGGCTTTGACTGAGAGGGCAAGGATGCTGACGGAAAGGAGAACCTATGAAAGATGAGATTTTGAACAATACAGAGCTGCGGGAACTGCCCATCGGCCCGGAGGAGGTCGCAGAGGCGGCAGCCATCTTGCAGAAGTACAAGGCGGGCAAGGCTGCGCTGGACAAGCGGCTGGTGGACAACGAACTGTGGTTCCGGATGGGGCACTGGAAGAACTACCAGAACCCGATGATGGAGGGCAAGCCCCAGACGTCGAGCGGGTGGCTGTTCAACTCCATCGCCAACAAGCACGCCGATGCCATGGACAATTACCCGGCCCCCAACGTGCTGCCCCGCGCGGCAGATGACGAGCAGACGGCGCGGGTGCTGTCCAGCATTCTGCCCGTGGTGCTGGAACAGGCCGACTACGAGCAGGTGTACAGCGACACATGGTGGCGCAAGCTCAAGCAGGGCACCGGCGTCAAGGGCATTTTCTGGGACCCGGAACAGCACGGCGGCGTGGGCGAGATCGCCATCCGCCCCATGAACCTGCTGATGCTCTACTGGGAGCCGGGCGTGGAGGATATTCAGGCATCGCCTCACTTTTTCTCCCTGAACATGGAGAACACAAAGCAGTTGGAAGCCCGCTGGCCCCAGCTCAAGGGTCACAGCGCCAGCGTGTTGGACGTGCCCCGCTTCATCCACGACGGCGGGCTGGACACCAGCGAAAAAAGCGTGGTGGTGGACTGGTACTACAAAAAGCCCGATGAGAATGGCCGGGTGCTGCTCCACTACTGCAAGTTCTGCAACGGCGTGGTCCTCTACGCCAGCGAGAACGACCCGGCGCTGGCCGGGCGGGGCTTCTACGACCACGGCAAGTATCCCTTCGTGTTCGACCCGCTCTTCATGGAGGAGGACAGCCCGGCGGGCTTCGGGTACATCGACGTGATGAAGGAGTGCCAGAACGCCATCGACCGGATGAATCACGCCATGGACGAGAACGTGCTGCTCTCCTCGAAACAGCGGTATGTGCTGAGCGACACGGCGGGGGTGAACGAAGAGGAGCTGGCCGATTTTTCCCGCGATATCGTGCATGTGGTGGGGCGGCTGAACGACGACAGCTTCCGCCCCTTGCAGACGGCGGGCTTGCAGGGCAACAGCCTGAGCTACCGCGCCAGCCGGATCGAGGAGCTGAAAGAGATCTCCGGCAACCGGGATATGACCCAAGGCGGCACTGCGGGCGGCGTGACGGCGGCTTCGGCCATTGCGGCCCTGCAGGAGGCAGGGTCGAAGCTCAGCCGCGACATGCTGAAAAGTGCCTACCGGGCCTTTGCCAAGGAGTGCTACCTCATCCTTGATCTGATGCGGCAATTCTACGACGAGGAGCGGGTGTTCCGCATCGTGGGCGGCACTGGCGAAAACGAGTTCGTGCCCTTTTCCGGCGCGGCGCTCCGCCCGCAGCCCGGCGGCGTGGTGGGCGGCGTGGAACTGGGCAGCCGCGAGCCGATCTTCGACATCGTGGTGAGCGCCGAGAAGAAATCCACCTTCAGCCGACTCTCTCAGAACGAGACGGCCAAGGAGTGCTACCAACTGGGCTTCTTTGCCCCGGCGAACGCGGACGCGGCCTTGGCGGCGCTGGACATGATGGACTTTGAGGGCATCGAGAAGGTGCGCCAGCGGGTACGGCTGAACGGGACTCTCGCGCAGCAATTGACCGCCCTGCAGACGCAACTCACCCGGATGCAGCAGATGCAGACCCGGCGGGCCCCGCTGACCGGCCCGGCCGACAACTTGACGACAAAGGCGGTGGCACACGCCATGGGCCTTGGAAAGGAACAGTAAATGATCAAAGTGCTCTACAACGAACTGGACGGGCCGGAGGGGGTGACGCTCCGGCTGGAAGCGGCGGGCCACGCGGGCTACGCCCCCGCCGGGCAGGACATCGTCTGCGCCGGGGCAAGCACCCTGATGCAGGCTCTGGTGAGCTTGCTGGCCGGGGAGGAAAGCACCCGCAGCGACGCATGGGACGAGCCGGACGGCCCCCGGCTGGCGGTGGTGGCCGATGCCCCGCAGAAGCCGTGGGTGGAGGGAGCCTTCGAGCTGGCGAAAACGGGCTTTGCCCTGCTGGCCGAGCGCTACCCGGACAACCTCCGCTTTGCCGACGTGAGCCGCCGGGGCGAACGGGGGATGATGGACCTGCAGCTCTTCGCGGAGGGCGGCGAGGGCGCTGCCCCGGCCCTGAGCGCGGCCCAGACCCAACAGGCCGTTGCCTCCGGCACCATGAAGCCGGGCGGTGCAAAAGCCGACGAGGCGGCACCGCCCGCACCGGAGGAAACGACCGAAGAAACCGGCGGGGAAGGAGGTGAATCAGAATCCAAGCCGCAGCCGGAGCCGCCCCGCCCGCCGCTGCCGGAACGGTTTCCGGGCCGGGAGGTCGTGGACGGGCTCCACAGCCGCTGGGCCACAGAGGAAGCGCTAATGCGCCGGGTGGTGCCGGAGTTCTCGCTGAAAGAGGAACTGCGCAACCCCGAAATGCGCCGCTTGATGCAGCTGCCCGGAATGCGGATGGCAGACGCCTACCGGCTGGCCCACTACAATGACGCGCTGCGCCAAGCGGCCCACGACGTAGAACAGGGCGTCGTGGAGCGCATCCGCCAGCGCGCTGCCCGCCCGGCGGAAAACGGCACCCGGCCCGGCAGCGCGGCGGTGACGGGAGCCGATGTCTCCCGGATGAGCCGCGCCCAGCGGGAAGCCTTGGAGCGGAAGGCGCTGCACGGCGAACGGATCGTATTTTGAGGACCTGTCACCGCAGCGATCCGCCACCGGCGGCGTCTTGCGAAACTCTCCTGATAGGGGAGCTGAGAATCTATGAAACAACAAAGAAAGGGAAAATGTTATGAAAAAGCATGAAATGATCGACCTCCAGCTGTTCGCCGACGCATCTGCCGCGCTGAACAACACCACCAGCACCTCCGGCATGACTGCCGAGATGAAGACCTTCTATGAGAAGCGCCTCATCGATCAGGCCGAGCCGCGCCTCGTCCATGACCAGTTTGCGGATTACTACCCGGTGCCCCAGAACGGCGGCAAGACCATCGAGTTCCGCAAGTACGACAGCCTACCCAAGGCGACCACCCCGCTGACCGAGGGCGTGACCCCCAACGGTCAGGCCCTGAACGTGACCACCATCACCAGCGACCTGCACCAGTACGGCGGCTGGACCCCGCTGACCGACCAGCTGCAGATGACCGCCATCGACAACAATGTGGTACAGGCCACCCGCGTGCTGGCCAGTCAGGCGGGCCGCACCATGGACAGCATCACCCGCGATGTGCTGGCCGGCGGCACCAATGTCATCTATGCGCCCAAGGTGGCGGCGGACGGTACCGAGTCCGTTGTGAAGAGCCGCGCCAATCTGGACAAGACCTGCACCCTGACCCCGAAGCTGTTCTTCCGAGCCGCCGCCCAGCTTGGCGCGATGAACGCCGACCCCATCGGCGACAGCTACATCGCCATCATCCACCCCTACGCTGCCTACGACCTGAAGACCAGCAAGGAGTTCATCGAGGTGCACAAGTACGCGGACCCGGAGGCCATGTTCCGGGGTGAGATCGGCAAGCTGGGCAACATCCGCTTCATCGAGACCAGCGAGGCGAAGATCTGGAAGGACGCCACCTGCCCGGCGGGTCTGGCCGTGTTCGGCACGCTGGTGCTGGGCGCCCACGCCTACGGCGTGACCGAGCTGGAAGGCGGCGGTCTGGAGCACATCGTCAAGCAGCTGGGCTACGGTGATGACCCGCTGAACCAGCGTGCGTCCGTGGGCTGGAAGGGAATGCGCGCCGCCGAGCGTCTGGTGGAGCAGTACATGATCCGCATTGAAAGTGTGTCGAGCTACTCGGCCAGCGCATCCGCGAACTAAGTGCCCTCTCAGCGCGCAGTCCGGCAGAGCCGGAGCTGCTTGCAGCTCCCCCAAAGGGGTGAGCTCTGCTTAGAGGAAGAACCGTTGGGCCCTGCGGCAAAGGGCAGGAAGGAGTACTATGAAAATCAAGCTTTTCAAGGACAACAGCCGGTACAAGGAGGATCTGTTCGTCAGCGTCAACGGGGTGAATTATAAGATCCGCCGGGGCGTTGAGGTGGAGGTGCCGCCGGAGGTGGCCGAGGTGCTGGAGCACAGCCAGATGCAGGACGAGCGGACCGCCGCCCGCATCGCGGCTGCCGAAAACGGCGTACAGTAACAAACAGCGGCCCGGCCGGGAAGATCGCCCAGCCGGGCCTTTTTCGAAAGGAGCGATGAGATGACCGTTAGAGAAGCGCTGGACCGCGCCGCAGAGCTGCGGCCGGGGTGCAAGCTTTCGGACGAGACGCGCAGACGCTGGCTCTGCGAGGAGGACGCCATGCTGCGCAAGCTGTATTTTGAGAAAAGCGGCGCGGCCGGGTACGAAAAAGTCGGTGCCGATGCGGCATGGTCTGGCAGCACCCTGCCGGACAGCACGGAGCTGCTGGTGCCGGTGCCCTACGACACCCTCTACCCCCATTTCCTCTGCGCCCGCATCGACGCGGCGCTGGGGGAGACCGACCGCTACGCCGGGGAACAGGCGCAGTACAACAGCATCCTGAGCGGACTGGCCGCCGGGCTGCGGCAGGAGAACCTGCCCCACCGCCGGGTGCGCTGGCGCTGGTGAGGAGGGAAAAACCATGGCACTGGCAAACCGTGCGGGGCTGAAAAACACCCGCACCCTGCTGCGGGCCTTCGGTGGGCTGAACGAGACGTACAGCTGCACCGAGGCCGAATGCAGCAGCGGCAAGAATTTCTCGGCCCGGAATTTCCCGGCGCTGAGCACCCGCATCCCCCGCCGGAAGCTGCGGACGGCGGCCCCCGTGAACGGAATGTACCACCTGAACGGGCTGCTGGTGGTGGAAGGGACGAATCTCTGCTACAGCACCGACGACGCCCCGCAGACGGTGCAGACCGTGGAAAACGTCGTGACCGACAGCAAAAAGGTGCTGGTGGGCATGGGCACCAAGATCATCATCTTCCCGGACAAGGCGGCCTTTGATACGAAAGACCTGTCCGTGACGCCGTTGGCGGCGGCGTGGACGAATGGGGACGCGGATGTGGTGCTGACGCCCTGCGACGCGGCGGGGAAGACCTACACCGTCAAGAACCGGGGCCCCAAGGAGCCGACAGACCCCGCAGACGGCGACCTGTTCCTCAAGGTGGTCAACTCGCAGGTGCCCTACAGCAGCGAAAGCATCCTCGAAATCTACAGCGAGGCTTCGGGCAACTGGTCGGCCATTGAACTGAACTGGTGCCGGATCGAGTGCAAGGGCATCGGGGCCGATTTTGCAGTCTGGGATACCGTGACGCTGAGCGGCATCAAGGACGACGATGGCGGGTATTGGAAGGGGCTGAAGGGTGACCGCATCGTCTACGCCCGCGGCGAGGACTGGGTGCAGGTCCGGGCCGAGCCCGGCGGCGATTACTTCTACGGCACCCTGACCAAGAGCGGAGACGTCGTCCGCTGGAAGAGCATCGACGGCAAGGGCAGCGGCTTGGAGGGCAGCCCCGACCCGTTCCGGCTGGAGCGGCGGGTGCCCGACCTCGATTACCTGACCGAGTGCGACAACCGGCTGTGGGGCTGCTCCAAGGCGGAAAATGCCATCTACGGCTGCAAGCTGGGCGACCCGACCAACTGGTTCTCCTACCGGGGCATCGCGGAGGACAGCTACGCCGTGACCGTGGGCAGCGACGGGGATTTTACCGGCGCGTCCACCTGTCTGGGCTATGTGCTCTTTTTCAAGGAAAACTGCATCCACAAGCTGTACGGCTCCAAGCCCTCGGACTTTCAGCTCAGTGCCATCCGCTGCCGGGGCGTGGCGCGGAACGCCAGCCGCAGCCTCTGCGTGCTGAACGAGACGCTGTACTACCTCTCGCCGGACGGTGTGATGGCGTGGGACGGCAGCGTGCCCAGCAAGGTATCCGAAAAACTGAACACCGCCCGGCTGTCCAATGTGCGGGCAGCAGTGGGCGGTGCGCTGGATGGACGGTATTACCTGTATCTCGTGCGGGACAGCGGCGGGGAGAAGCCCGAAGAGCGGCTGCTGGTCTACGACACCGAGCGGGGCCTGTGGCAGGAGGAGAACGGCTGCTCCTACGAGATGGCCAGCACCGGCGGCCAGCTCTACCTCTGGGACGGGGCGGACATCTGGGCTGCCGACCCCAGCCGCGAAAGCGACTGGCAGACCACCGAGGGCGTGGAGGCGACCATCCCCTTTGAACTCATCACGGGGGATATCGGGTTGGATGGGGCGGAGGACCGCTACCTCTCCCGGCTGACCCTCCGGCTGGACGCCGACTGCGCCAGCACCGTGGCGCTGGAAGTGAGCTATGACGGCGGCGGGTGGGAGCCTGTGGCTGCGTGGCAGGTGAGCGGCCAGCGGAAGAACTTTGACCAGAGTTTTGTGCCCCGCCGGTGCAGCACGCTCCGGCTCCGGCTGCGCGGCGAAGGGCAGATCACCCTGCGCAGTCTGGCGCGGACCATCGCTTCGGCGCGGGGCGGCATTTTAGAACAGGAGGTGTGACGGATGGCAAGTGTTTCCGGTTTGGGCAAGCTGGGACTGCCGAAACTCAGCGACAATATGGACCCGGAGGATGCCCGCGCACTGCGGAATTACCTCTACCAGATGCAGGAGCAGCTGCAATATGTGCTGACCAATCTGGACATCGAAAACGTATCGGATGAGCTGGGCACCAAGCTGCGCAGCCTGTGAGGAGAAAGGAGAACCTATGGCGAACGACGAAAAGAAGAGATCCTATTCCACCGAGGGGCTGAACAGCCGGCAGGAGGTGCAGAACGCGCTGGCCTCGGCGGGGTACCGCCCCTCTGAGAGCGTGACGGCGGCGGGCAATGCCCTGAAGGAACTGCAGGAGAACCGCCCCGGCGACTATGAAAGCAAATATCAGGACCGGATCGACGCGGCGCTGGACGACCTGAGCGGGAAGAAGGACTTCAGCTACAATTACGTCAATGACCCGCTTTACCACCAGTATGCACAGGTGTACACCCAGAATGCCCACAACGCCAGCGCGGACGCAGCGGCACAGGCGGCGGCGCTGACCGGCGGCTACGGCTCCAGCTACGCGGCCAGCGTGGCCCAGCAAGCGTACCAGCAGCAGATCGGGGCGCTGAATCTGGCCATCCCGACCTTGTACCAGTTGGCACTGGACACCTACGACAGCAGCGGCGATGCCCTTGTGACTCGGCTGGACCAGCTCAGCGCGCAGGAACAGAACGCGCAGGGGCTGTACAACCAGAAACTTTCGGATTACTACACCCAGCTTGAACAGTTGGGCAGCGCCTACAACAGCGCCTACCAGAAGGATTACGGCCGGTATCAGGACTACCTGAGCCGCCTGAACACCCTGTACGGTTACTATTCCCAGCAGGAACAGCAGCAGGCGGCCAAGAAGCAGCAGTGGTTCAACAATGCCGTCACGGCGCTGGGCGTCGTGGGCGACGCGGTGCAGCTTCTGGTCTCCGGCACCACGGGCCTCGGCTCGCTGGCCGGTTCGCTGCTGAACACCGGGTACAACATCTACGCCAACAACCGCGATTACGAGGCCGACCGCGCCGACACCGCGTGGAACCAGCAGATGCAGGAGAAAAAGTATCAGGACGGCCTGACGCAGCAGCAGTTCGACAACACCCTTGCCCAGCAGCAGTATCAGGACAAGCTCCGCCAGCAGCAGTTCACCAACGATGTGACCAGCCAACGGCTGAACATCGCGAAGGGGGAATGGGCGCTGAAGCAGTCGAAGGCGGCGCAGCAGGTCCAAAAGGCCAGCGCGGATGCGGCGGCGAAAAGCAGCACCGGCCAACTGGGCAGCACCGGCGGCCTGACCGTGGGCAAGAGCGGCGTTTCCTCCGGCGGCACCGTGCCCTACACCGCCGCCCGGATGCGCAGTCAGGGCAAGAATGATGCGGCCATCCGCACCGAGCTGCTGAAAGAGGGGTACAGCAGCGGGGAGGTGGCGAGAATCATGAGGCAGCTCAACAGCTAAACAAACAGCCGCAGTGCAGGAGATGCTTTTTCCTGCGCTGCGGCTGATTTTGTTTGAACGGGAAGAACAGAATACAGGCTTTGGGACCCGGCTGCTTTCATGAGGGAGCAGCCCCGGTAGACACTCCTAGGGGTCTAGGACCCGCGGGCTAAGCGACAGCCCAGTGGGCTGATCGCTTGCGGTGCAATGCACCGCCGCCCTGTTCGAGCCCCACAAGGCACTG
>QWCB01000932.1_pt1 | contig 33803 bp, 32 predicted proteins | sample 1972511 | NCBI WGS metagenome assembly QWCB01 (sample SAMN09866719, study PRJNA288562) | Human gut metagenome isolate term5_stool, whole genome shotgun sequencing... | isolation source: gut | host: Homo sapiens | place: USA: California | reverse complement strand
TTACACAAATCTTGGTATGTCAGTTATCAGCAGCGGAAACTTAAATATCAGACAGGAGGCTTCGACAGACAGTGAAGTGGTAGGTATCCTTACCAATCATAATGCCTGTGAGCTTCTTGAGGATGCCGGAGACTGGTACAAGGTTACATCAGGCAAAGTGACAGGATATGTAAGCAAGCAGTATCTTGTGACAGGAGATGAGGCAGAGTCTATTGCAGAACAGGAGATTAAGACGGTTGCCACAGTAAATACGGAAACACTGAATGTGCGTGCAGAGAAGTCAACAGAGGCTGAGGTGCTTTCGCAGGTTGGAAATTCAGAGGCATTCACGGTTAATTCTGTCGCTGACGGATGGGTTGAGATAAATGTGGATGATTCGGTAGGATATATATCACAGGATTATGTGACACTGGCACAGGCACTTCCTACAGCAAAGACTATAGAGCAGGTGAAGTATGGTGACGGCGTATCAGATGTAAGGGCATCTGTTGTATCGTATGCGTTACAGTTTGTCGGAAACAGATATGTGTGGGGTGGTACAAGCCTTGAGAATGGAATTGACTGCTCAGGTTTTACAATGAGAATACTTGGAAAGTATGGAGTTTCGTTACCGCATTCATCAAAAGCACAGCCTTCATGTGGCACAAAAATCAGCGCATCTGATGCAAAGCCGGGAGATTTATTCTTCTACGGAAGTGGAAGCAGCATCTCACATGTTGCAATTTATATCGGAAACGGACAGATTGTACATGCCAGCAACAAGCGTGATGGAATCAAGGTTTCAAATGCATATTACAGAAATCCGATTTGTGTCACAAGATATTTGCCGGATTAATAAAAAAACAGTTTACAACAAATGCTTACTATGCTATACTGCATAGGTATGGTTTTGCCCATGTTCGGTAGTTGGACACTCCGACCTATTGCTGAGCATCATACAGTTATCAGGGCGCATTATAATATAAGGAGGATCAACAATGATCGCAAAGGAAAAGAAACAGGCTATTATCGCAGAGTACGGTAGAACACCAAATGACACAGGTTCACCAGAGGTTCAGATTGCAATTCTTTCAGCAAGAATCGCAGAGTTAACTGAGCATTTCAAACAGAACCCAAAGGATCATCACTCAAGAAGAGGAATGTTAAAGATGATCGGTCAGAGACGTGGATTACTTGCATACCTTAAGGAGATTGATATCGAGAGATATCGTTCACTTATCGAGCGTTTAGGACTCAGAAAATAGTATTTTCTTTAGAGCGGAGTAATTATTATTCCGCTCTATTATTGTTTTTATTATTGTTTTTTGAAAAGCAGAAGTAAGCCGAGACCACTAAAGAGTGCATGAGCGTACATGTATTGTTTAGTAGTTTCGGAAGAGGAATACACTTCTGCAAAAGAATTTTAAGGAGAATTAATATGTACAAAAGTTATTCAATGGAACTTGCCGGCAGGACTCTTACTGTAGATATCGGAAGAGTAGCAGCTCAGGCAAACGGAGCTGTTTTTATCAAGTATGGTGATACAACAGTCCTTTCAACAGCTACAGCATCTGACAAGCCACGTGACGGTGTGGATTTCTTCCCACTCAGCGTTGAGTTCGAGGAGAAGATGTACTCTGTAGGAAAAATTCCGGGTGGTTTTAACAAGCGTGAGGGAAAGGCATCTGAGAACGCCATCCTTACAGATCGTGTAATTGACCGTCCTATGAGACCTCTTTTCCCAAAGGATTACAGAAATGATGTTACATTAAACAACCTTGTCATGTCAGTGGATCCTGAGTGCCGTCCTGAGATAGTTGCAATGATCGGTACAGCTCTTGCTGTTCATATATCAGATATTCCGTTTGACGGACCATGTGCCATGACACAGATGGGACTTGTTGATGGAGAGTTTATCGTAAACCCTTCACAGAAGCAGTGGGATGAGGGCGATTTACAGCTCACAGTTGCTTCTACAAAGGAAAAAGTCATCATGATTGAAGCAGGAGCCAATGAGATTCCTGAGGATCAGATGATTGAGGCAATCTACAAGTGCCACGATATCAACCAGACAGTTATCGCATTCATGGATCAGATCCGTGATGAGATTGGCAAGCCAAAGCATGAGTATGAGAGTTGTGCTATTCCTGAGCAGATGTTCGAGGATATCAAGAAAATTGTTACTCCTGAGCAGATGGAGGAGGCAGTATTCACAGATGAGAAGCAGAAGCGTGAGGAAAATATAAGAGCTATCACAGAGCAGTTAGAGGAAGCCTTCGCTGACAATGAGGAGTACCTTGCAGTACTTGGTGAGGCTATTTACCAGTATCAGAAGAAGACTGTCAGAAAGATGATTTTAAAGGATCATAAGCGTCCGGACGGCCGTGCAATCAACCAGATCAGACCACTCGCAGCAGAGGTTGATTTGATTCCTAGAGTTCACGGCTCTGCAATGTTTACCCGTGGACAGACACAGATTTGTGATGTTGTAACACTTGCTCCTTTATCAGAGATTCAGAAAATCGACGGACTTGATGCAAATATCACAACAAAGAGATATATGCATCACTATAACTTCCCTGCATACTCTGTAGGAGAGACAAAGGTATCACGTGGACCGGGACGTCGTGAGATTGGACACGGAGCACTTGCTGAGAAGGCTCTTGTTCCTGTACTTCCAAGCATTGAGGAGTTCCCATATACTATCCGTGCCGTATCTGAGACATTTGAGTCAAACGGCTCTACATCAATGGCTTCAACATGTGCATCATGTATGTCACTTATGGCTGCAGGTGTTCCGATTAAGGCTATGGTTGCCGGAATCTCATGCGGACTTGTAACAGGCGATACAGATGATGATTTCCTTGTACTTACAGATATCCAGGGTCTCGAGGATTTCTTCGGAGATATGGATTTCAAGGTAACAGGTACACATAAGGGTATTACAGCTATCCAGATGGATATCAAGATTCACGGACTTACAAGACCTATCGTTGAGGAGGCAATCGCGAGAACACGTGAGGCACGTCTCTACATCATGGATGAGGTCATGAGCAAGGCAATCGCTGAGCCTAGAAAAGAAGTAAATGAGTGGGCTCCAAAGATTGAGCAGATTACAATCGATCCATCAAAGATTGGTGATGTTGTCGGACAGAAGGGTAAGACAATCAACGAGATTATAGACAGAACCGGTGTCAAGATCGATATCACAGATGATGGCGCTGTTTCAGTTTGCGGAACAGATAAAGAGATGATTGCAAAGGCAATCGACATGATTAAGATTATAACAACTGATTTTGAGCAGGGACAGGTCCTTGAGGGAACAGTTGTAAGCATCAAGGAGTTCGGTGCTTTCATCGAATTTGCTCCTGGCAAAGAGGGAATGGTTCACATTTCTAAGATTGCAAAAGAGAGAATCAACAGAGTAGAGGATGTACTCACACTTGGAGACAAGGTTAAGGTTGTTTGCCTTGGCAAGGACAAGATGGGAAGAATCAGCTTCTCTATGAAGGATGTAAAAGAGGATTAATTAATATACGTTAAAGTATGACAATAATATCCAAGTAAAGGGCTGCACGCAGGTGCAGTCCTTTTAAATTATAGTAATGAGGTTTGAGTTAGGACAAAACAGGTGCGTTTGTGTCATATTGTGAAAACGAATCATATACTAAATTAAAAAATAAAATAATAATGAAAAATGCGAAATATAGTATAAATGCAAATCTGGTATATAAAAATGGATATAGTGGTAAAAATGTCAATATAGCAGTGCTTGATACGGGTGTGTTTAAACACAAACAGCTTGATGGGTGCATAAAGCACTTTATGGATTTTGTGGGTGGAAAGGAGACATGTTATGACGATAACGGGCATGGTACACATGTGTGCGGTATATTATCGGCTGCAGATATAGGCATGGCTCCGGGGGCAGGACTATATGTGTTTAAGGTGCTTGATTATCTTGGCATGGGACAGACGTCGGATTCAATTCGTGCACTTAAGTATATAAAAGAAAACTGTGTCAGACTTAATATAAAAATACTCAACTTCTCTGTAGGATATCTGCCATGTTCTGATACAGCAGAGCGTGTTAAGATATTGAAGCTGATAGATGAATTGTGGGATATTGGAGTGGTAGTTGTTGCAGCAGCGGGCAACTACGGCCCGGCACCGTTTTCTGTAACTGTGCCGGGAATTTCAAGAAAAATAATAACAGTCGGAAGTTTTGATGATATAAGAAGTGGCAAAGGTCCTACCGACTGTTGTATTGTAAAGCCTGAGATTCTGGCTCCCGGGCATGATATCATAAGCCTTGGAACGAGGGATGGCACATATGTAAGAAAAACAGGTACTTCAATGGCTACACCGATTGTGTCAGGTGCCATAGCACTTCTATTGGAAAAAAATCCAAATATGAGACCGGAGGCGGTTAAGCTAGCCCTGTATAATACATGTGACAGGGCAGGGGATAGTCACAAAGGCTCGTGGGGGATTATAAATGTTGATAAATTGGTGGGAATATTATAATATGTATTAGAGATTTATTATAGAAAATATAGGAAATATTAGGTTGTATAATAATAGTAATTTCGTGGTAGGGCTTAGATGAGGAAAATATTACAAAAACTGCTTTCAAAGCTATTTATCGTTTCAACAATAATAATCATACAGATGATATGGTGGTTCTTTTTGTTTTATACGGCATCTGTTGCCAGCAGGGTGTTTCAGGATCTGCTGTATGTGGCAGCCATATTGCTTTCGCTTTATATTGTCAACAGGCGGATGAAAATGTATATAAAAATGTCATGGATATTTTTGATACTGAGTGTTCCAATCGTTGGTATTCCGTGCTATTTCTTTTTCGGAAGACCGGAGCTTACGTCGAAGACACAGAAAAGAATGGCAAGAATTGTGGAAGCATATGCGCCGCTTCGGCCTGAAAACGAGCTGCTAAATGAGACACTCAGACTGACAGACATGGATGCATACAGACAGAGCAGGCTTATCACTCAAAATCAGAAATATCCACTGTATGCGGAGGACTGCACAGAGTACTTTAAATCAGGTGAGGAGGCTTTTGAGAGCATTTTAAAAGATTTAAGGTTAGCTGAAAAGTTTATCTTTATGGAGTATTTCATAATCGGCAGTGGCGTTATGCTTGATCAGATACTTGATATACTCAAAGAAAAGGTAAAGCATGGAGTTGTGGTGAGAATCATATATGATGATTTTGGCAGCATAAATGCCATTCCGCCACATTTTATAAAGGAGATGGAGAGCATCGGAATACAGACCAGACGCTTCAATCCATATAAGCCCATGCTTTCAGTAATTATGAATGACAGGGATCATAGGAAGATACTGGTGATAGACGGACGTGTGGCGCATACCGGTGGTTACAATATAGCAGATGAGTATATCAACAAAAAAATCAGGTTTGGTTACTGGAAGGATGCCGGTATCCGTGTGGAGGGAGAGTGTGTAAACAGTTTCACGACGATGTTCCTTGAGATGTGGAATTATATCAATAAGGACAATGCTGTGCATGATGAATATCTGAATCCACACAATACCTTCAGCCAGTCAGAGAAAAGCGGTTTTGTCCAGCCGTTTTGCGATTCACCGCTTGAGCATGATGATGTAGGAGAGAATCTGTATGTGAGTATCATCTCAAGAGCTAAAAAATATGTTTATATTTTTACACCGTATCTGATACTTGGAACAGAGCTGTCACATGCTATGATATCGGCAGCCAGGTCAGGTGTTGATGTGCGTATTGTTGTACCTAAGATTCCCGATAAAAAGCTCATTTATCTGCAGACAAAAGCCAATTTCAGACCACTTATCGAGGCGGGGGTAAGGATATATCTATACACACCCGGCTTTATACATTCAAAGTGTATAGTGGCAGATGATGATACTGCGATAGTTGGCACATGCAATCTGGATTTCAGGAGCATGTACTGGAATTTTGAGGATTTTGTATACATGTACAGGACTCAGTGCATCGGAAAAATAAAAGAGGATGCGATAGAGACGTTTGCGGTTTCAGAGGAGGTGTATGAGGAAAGCACAAATGATATCTCATTTGCAGGCAGGCTGCTGCAGAGTATTTTGCAGCTTTTTGCACCGCTTTTGTAAATGTGTCTGTAAAGCGTCTGATAAAAATCTGTTGAATAATGTTACAAGTTGTAATATAATAATCCAAGCGATAGCGTAAGCGACGCACGAAGAAACTGAATATGTAGCATAAAGGTGTCGGAGCAGACAAGCATTTGAATCTGATTTATGACAGGCGATGTGAAGCTGGCTCCGGTGAAAAGGGAAACAGGTGCAAATCCTGTACGAACTCGTCACCGTAATTAAGGAGTGACGGCCAATAAGTCACTGGGCAACCGGGAAGACGGCCGAAGCAATGATATATAAGCCGGGATACCTGCCTTTGTGTTGTACGGAAACAATAGTGTTTCAAGCCACGAGTAACTGGCTGTACGTGATGAAATAATTATAATTACAGACAAGGTTATGATAGCCGTATAGTCTGTGTTAGAAGGATTTTGACATGTATAGCTCTTTGACATAATAGTACAAAGAGCTTTTATTTTTGACGCTTTAAATGTTTTCGTCTTACATATTTAAAACATGTGCAGCTTAATAGCTGCAAGGAGAATGAAAAGGAGAAAACATGAAAAAGAAATTAGTAGTAGTACTGATGGCAGCAGTTATGGCTATGACAGCAGTGACCGGCTGTGGCAGCAAGGCAGATGATGCAAAGAATGATACACAGGCATCTAAGGCTTCAGAGAGTGAGACAAGCGCAAACGCAGATCAGGAGGCAGCAATGCATGTGGCAGATTTAATCGATGCAATCTACGTGCAGGAGAGAACAGATGATACAGACAAGCAGTGCAAGGAGGCTAAGGAGGCCTGGGACAAGCTCACAGACGCACAGAAGGAGCTTGTAGAGGGAGAAAATGCTGATCCTGACTATTTCGGCAGAGATACAGGCGATGCTTCAAAGGATGATCCGAGAAACCAGGATGATATCGGCGAGAACGAGATTCTTGTAGTAAGCTTTGGTACATCCTTCAACGACAGCCGTGTGGCTGATATCAAGGGTGTGGAGGATGCAATAGCAGCTGCAAATCCTGACTGGTCAGTCAGAAGAGCCTTCACAGCACAGATTATCATCAATCATGTACAGGCAAGAGATGACGAGAAGATTGACAATATGGATCAGGCACTTGAGCGTGCAGTCAAAAATGGTGTAAAGAATCTTGTGGTACAGCCTACACACCTGATGCATGGTGCAGAGTATGATGAGCTTTCAGAGGCTGTAGAGAAGTATAAGGATAAATTTGAGTCTGTAAAGATTGCAGAGCCACTCCTCGGTGAGGTTGGAAGTGATGCAACAGTTGTAAATGAGGATAAAAAGGCCGTTGCAGAAATTCTTACAGAGGAAGCTGTAGAAAAGGCAGGCTATGACAGCCTTGATGCTGCAAAGGAAGAGGGCACAGCATTTGTATTTATGGGACATGGAACAAGCCATACAGCAAAGATTTCATACAGCCAGATGCAGAGCCAGATGACAGATTTGGGTTATGAGAACGTATTTATCGGAACTGTAGAGGGTGAGCCGGAGGATACATCATGTGAGTCTGTCATTGAGAAGGTGTCAGCCGCTGGTTACAAGAATGTCATTCTTCGTCCGCTTATGGTTGTTGCAGGAGACCATGCCAACAATGATATGGCGGGAAGTGATGATGATTCATGGCTTTCACAGTTTAAGGCATCAGGAAAGTTCGATAAAATCGATACACAGATTAACGGACTTGGTGAAATTGAGGGTATCCAGAAGCTTTATGTTGAGCATACAGCGGCTGCTATGAGCAAGTAGCAGTTACTTAAATGTATAGTGGGGAAGCTATAAAATAACAGGAGCAGTATATCAGACATGAGAAAATTATTCAGAAACAAGTTTACTTATATCGTTGCAATGACACTGGTTTGTGCCATGAGCCTGGCAGCCTGCGGTAATAAGAATGCAAAAGCTGAAACAGAAAGCAAAAAAGCAGTGCAGGACGCGACAGAGAGCACAAAAAAGGCTGAAAAAACAGAAAAGATAGCACTTTCAGATGGTACATATACAGCAGAGTTTACTACAGACAGCTCAATGTTTCATGTGAATGATGCATACGACAACAAAGGTACACTCACCGTGAAGGATGGCAAGGCAACAATACATGTTGCTCTTACATCCACACACATTGTAAATCTCTTTTTGGGAACAGCAAAGGATGCCTCAAAGGACAAGGCTGAGCTTTTAGAGCCAACTGTCGAGACTGTCGATTATGGCGATGGCACAACTGAGGAGGTCAATGCGTTTGATATACCGGTTCCTGTTTTGGATGAGGAATTTGACCTTGCACTTATCGGTACAAAGGGCAAATGGTATGACCACAAGGTAAAGGTTTCAAATGCCACACCTGCGGACGCAGATGCAAGCGTATCTGAGAGTGCAGGAAAAGAGCTTCCTGACGGAACATACAATATCAATCTCGATTTCGAGGGCGGAAGCGGTAAGGCGAGCATTGCATCACCGGCTGAGGTGACTATAAGCGGTGGAGCCGCTACTGCAACAGTGCAGTGGAGCAGTCCAAACTATGACTATATGATAGTTGACGGACAGAAATACATGCCTGTAAATACAGACGGTAATTCTGTATTTGAAATTCCGGTTAAGCTTGATACACCTATGCAGGTTATCGGAGATACAGTTGCTATGAGCAAGCCGCACGAGGTTGAGTACACACTCACCTTCCATTCAGATTCTGCTACAGAGGTGCTTGGTGAGGATGGAGAATAATTAAGCTATGCATGGAAGAAAAAAGATAATTATATATATATTGATATCAATTATAGGACTGTTCTGGCTGTCAGGCTGCGACAGTCCTTCTTCCGATTCAGGGAATACCGAATCGAAGGCTGAGGCAGAGGCACAAAATGGTCTTATATATAAGAGCAGCATGAAGCTTTTATATGCAAAGAATTTTTCTGTTGACTATTATGAGGGTGGATACAAGATACTTACTACAAAGGACGGTACCCAAATACTTACCGTGCCAAAGGGCAGAAAGACTCCAAAGGATATTGACAAGGATATCATTGTATTGGAGGAGCCTGTAAGTGATTTGTATCTGGTCGCATCAGGGGTGATGGATATGTTTGACAAGCTTGATGCAGTGGACACTATTAAATTTTCGGGGCTTGACAGTGATGGCTGGTACATTGACAGTGCAAGAAAGGCTCTTGAAAGTGGCAGAATGCTATATGCCGGCAAATATTCAAAGCCCGATTATGAGCTTTTGGTGTCAGAAAACTGTTCACTTGCCATAGAAAATACTATGATTACCCATTCGCCGCAGGTAACGGAAAAGCTTAAAAGCTTTGATATCCCTTCAATAATCGAGTACTCAAGCTATGAGGAGGAGCCGCTCGGCAGAGTGGAGTGGGTGAAGTTTTTTGGAGCACTCACAGACAGGGATGAAAAGGCCGATGAGCTCTTTAATGAGCAGGTGGATATTGTAAATCGCATCGAAAAGACAGATACTGCTGCAAATGCTGATAGCAGACCGACAGTTGCATTTTTCTATATCACGTCAAATGGACAGGTTCAGGTGCGCAAAAGCACAGATTATGTGCCAAAGATGATTTCGCTTGCCGGCGGAAAATATATTTTTGATGCATCAAATGACGACGATACAGGCAGGTCAACCATGAATATGCAGCTAGAGGATTTCTACAATGGGGCAATAGATGCTGACTATCTGATATATAACAGTGCGATAGACGGCGGTGTGAAGAATCTGAATGAGCTTTTGGACAAGTGCCCGGTGCTTGCTGATTTTAGGGCAGTCAAAGACGGCAATGTATTTTGCACCACGAACGATATGTATCAGCAGTCTATGTCCATCGGGTATATGATTGATGATATGCATTCGATGATTACAGGTGCACCCGACAGCGATATGAAATATCTGTTTAAGCTCAGATAACTGTGATTTGTGGAATGTGTGTGGTGGGCTGAATTGTTACAGGATATGACAGAATGCAGGAAAATCAATAGCACAAAAAGATAAAAATCGGAGCTATAACATGGAAAAAACCAGAAAAATAAGGTGTTTTACAACATTTATTATTCTTATAATCTTAATTATCATATTGCTTATCATGAATGTGTGTATAGGAACTGTACACATATCGTTTAAGGCTGCATTTGCGACACTTTATGACCACTCAGACAGGGTAGGACGTATTGTGTGGGATATCCGCATGCCAAGAGCTATCGCAGCGATGATACTGGGCGGGGCGTTAGCGCTTGCAGGCTATCTTTTGCAGACTTTTTTTCATAATCCAATCGCGGGACCTTTTGTGCTTGGTATATCATCGGGAGCTAAGATGATTGTGGCACTTGTTATGGTATTTTTACTTGGAAATGCCATACGTGTGAGCTCACTGGCCATGATTGCAGCAGCGTTTTTGGGAGCAATGCTTTCAATGGGTTTTGTGCTTATCATTTCAAGAAAGGTAAGCAGCATGTCAATGCTTGTGGTGAGCGGTGTCATGATTGGCTACATATGCTCTGCGGTGACTGAGTTTGTGGTGACATTTGCAGATGATTCCGACATAGTAAACCTGCATAACTGGTCAAGGGGGAGCTTTTCGGGTATGACCTGGGACAGCGTCGGGGTGATGAGCATGGTGGTGGGAATCACATTTGTTTTTGTTTTTCTCATGTCAAAGCCCCTTATGGCATATCAGCTCGGAGAGTCATATGCCGTAAATCTGGGTGTAAACATAAAGCGCATCCGGGTGCTTCTGGTATTGCTTTCAAGCCTGCTTTCCGCATGTATAGTGGCGTTTGCGGGACCGATATCGTTTGTCGGAATAGCCGTGCCACACATAGTAAAAAGCATGCTAAAGAGCACAAAGCCCATATATATGATACCGGCCTGCTTCCTTGGGGGAGCGGTGTTCTGCCTGTTTTGTGATTTGCTTGCGAGGATGATGTTTGCGCCTACGGAGCTTAGTATCAGCACAGTTACGGCAGTATTTGGTGCACCGGTAGTGCTGTTTATCATGATAAGACGCAGCAAGGAGAAAAATGTCTGATGGAATATTATTTTACCGCACAAAAGCTGGCCGTTGGATATGATAACAGGCCGCTTATTGAAAATATTGATTTTTCCCTTAAAAGGGGAGAGATTCTCACATTAATCGGGCCAAATGGTGCCGGTAAATCGACTATTTTAAAAAGTATTGCAAGACAGCTTTCGCTTGTGAGTGGTACGATATATCTTGATAAAAGTGATGTAGTGACGATGAATGGCAATGAATTTGCAAAGAAAATGGCTGTTGTGCTCACCGATAAGCTAAAGACGGAGCTTATGACCTGCTATGATGTGGTTGCGACCGGCAGATATCCATACACAGGCCGGTTCGGAGTACTTTCGGATGAGGACAAAAAGGCTGTGGATGAGGCGATGGAGCTGGTCAATGTATCACAGATAAAAGATAAGGATTTTACAAAGATAAGCGATGGTCAAAGGCAGCGGGTTATGCTGTCACGGGCTATATGTCAACAGCCGGAGATTATAGTGTTAGACGAGCCTACCTCGTATCTTGATATAAAGTACAAGCTTGAGTTTTTATCAATACTCCAAAGGCTTAAAAGACAGAAGAATCTTACGGTTATCATGTCGCTCCATGAGCTTGATATGGCAAAGCGTGTGTCAGACCATATTTTGTGTATAGATGGCAGATATGTGGACAGATACGGAACTCCCGAGGAGGTATTTACTGACCAATATGTTTCAGGGCTTTTTGGAATTACGGCAGGAAGCTTTGACGAAACAGGAGAGGATTTAGAGCTGGAAAAACCGGATGGAATGGCGAGGGTATTTGTCATAGCAGGAGGGGGCCTGGGCAGAAAAAGCTTCAGGAGCTTACAGCGAAAGGGTATCCCGTTTGCGACAGGAATCATCTATGAAAATGATCTGGATTATCCTGCGGCAAAGGCGCTTTCTGCTGAGATGGTCAGCGCAAGAAGCTTTGAGCCTGTAGACGATGCCCTTATTGAAAAGGCAAAGGAGCTTATTGATGCATGCGAGGGCGTTATATGTGACAGAACAGAGTTTGGCACGTATGAGCAGTTTAACAGCAGACTTTATGAGTATGCAGTCTCTACAGGAAAAATTATAAAAATTCCTTTTCATGAGGAACAATTGGCACAGCTCTAAGGAAGTTACTGTTCAAACTACAGTTTAATATTCATGATAAAGCAACAGACTACCACATAAATTCAGACAGCAGGTATATATATGGCAAAGGTAATTATGGTACAGGGTACAATGTCCAATTCAGGCAAGAGCTTTCTTGTCGCGGGCTTGTGCCGTATTTTCAGACAGGACGGATACAGAGTGGCACCGTTTAAATCACAGAATATGGCGCTCAACTCTTATATAACAGACGAAGGACTTGAGATGGGACGGGCCCAGGTGATGCAGGCTGAGGCAGCAGGCATTAAGCCTATGGTCTGCATGAATCCTATTCTTTTAAAGCCCACAAATAATACAGGCTCACAGGTGATTGTAAACGGAAGGGTGCTTAAGAACATGCCGGCGAGAGAGTATTTTGCATACAAGAAAACTCTGATACCGGATATAAAAAAGGCGTTTAAAAAGCTTGAGGAGTATGCTGATATCATAGTGATTGAGGGCGCCGGAAGCCCGGCGGAGATAAATCTGAAGGAAAATGATATTGTAAACATGGGGCTTGCGCATATGGTGGATGCACCGGTGCTGCTCGTGGGTGATATCGACAGAGGTGGTGTTTTTGCGCAGCTGCTTGGTACACTTATGCTTTTAACCGATGAGGAAAAGAATCGTGTCTGCGGGCTTATTATCAATAAATTCCGTGGAGACAAGACGATCCTTGACCCGGGGATACAGATGCTTGAGGAGAGAGGCGGAGTGCCTGTCACCGGAGTGGTGCCATATATGGATGTACAGCTTGAGGATGAGGACAGCCTGACAGAGCGCTTTGACAAAAAGACAGATGGGCTTATTGATATAGCGGTAATCAGATATCCGAGAATATCAAATTTCACGGATTTCAATGTCTTTGAGCAGATGTCCGAGGTAACAGTGAGGTATGTGTCAACAGTAAATGAGCTGCGTCATCCGGATATCGTATTTTTGCCGGGAAGCAAGAATACGATGGGGGATCTTTTGTGGATGAGACAAAACGGACTTGAGGCCGCTGTCAAAAAGCTCTCCTGTGAGATTCCGGTTTTTGGAATATGCGGAGGCTATCAGATGCTTGGGGCTTCAATAGCCGACCCCGATGGTGTTGAGGAGGGCGGATATATGCGTGGCATGGAGCTTCTTCCTATAGATACCGTTCTAAAAGACAGCAAGACACGGCTTCAGACAAGCGGTGAAATAGCGCATGTAGATGGTGTATTGAGCAGGCTTTCAGGCTGTCACTTTCTTGGCTATGAGATACATATGGGTAAGAGCGCATATAGCGCAGCTTCAGATGAGCAGGGGGCTTGTGCTGACAGGAAAAATGAGTTAAATAATGTCATATCTGATGGCAGAAATGTGTATGGCTCGTATATCCACGGTATTTTTGATACTGCAGAGGCCGCAAAAGTGATAGTGGATTATATTGCAGATAAAAAGGGCATTGATGTGAATGACAGCGCTATTGTAAGCTATAAGAGCTTTAAGGAAAAACAGTATGACAGGCTTGCGGATACACTGAGGGAGTATCTGGATATGGATGCAGTGTATGGCATGCTTCGTGAGGCAAAATATGATTGAAAATAATATTATTTCTGACCATTTTACAGTTGAAGAATTAAAAAAATTAAAAATAACGCCACCTGATGCAAAAATGTACAAAAAAATCCGTTCAAACTGGGATTCGGTGGCAAAGCCGCTCGATGGCATGGGTGATTTTGAGCTTTTAACGGCTAAGATCGGCGCTGTTTTGGGAGATGAAAATATAGATATTTCAAAAAAGGCGGTCATAATGATGTGTGCGGATAATGGTGTGGTTGCTGAGGGCATCAGCCAGTCCGGACAGGAGGTGACACTTGCAGTTGCAAAATCCATGGCAAGGAAGGCTTCATCTGTCGGACGCATGGCAATGACTGCAGGGGCTGATACAATTCCTGTGGATATAGGAATAAACAGTGACGAGAGTGTTAAAGGGCTGCTTCAAAGAAAGGTGCGCAGGGGCACGAGAAACTTTGCAAAAGAGCCTGCCATGACAAAGGCTGAGACACTTGAAGCGATTGCAGCAGGTATAGAAATAGTGCGTGGGTGTAAGGCAGACGGCTGCAGAATTATTGCAACTGGTGAGATGGGTATAGGAAACACCACCACCAGCGCGGCAATGGCAGCCGCTATGCTAAGGTGCGATGTGGCCACAGTGACAGGAAGAGGAGCAGGCCTAAACGACAGTGGGCTTGAGAAAAAAATCCGTGTAATTGAGAGCGCAATAGAAAAGTATGATTTATATAATAAGGACACCTTTGAGATACTTATGACAGTCGGAGGACTCGATATTGCAGGACTTGTCGGAGTATGTATAGGTGGTGCATTATACCATATTCCTGTTGTGCTCGACGGAGTGATAAGCATGGTTTCAGCGTTGGCAGCAGAAAGGCTTCTTTCCGGAGTTACTGATTTTATCATTCCATCCCATGAGGGCAGGGAGCCTGCAGTGGCGCTTTTGTGTGAGGCACTTTCCGTAAAGCCTGTCATAAGAGCATCCCTTGCGCTTGGAGAGGGAACAGGTGCCGTGATGATGTTTGCGCTTTTGGATATGGCACTTAGCGTATACAAAGGCCGGACAACCTTCGACGATATCTCGGTATCACAGTATGAGAGGTACGTATAGATGATTACACTTATAACAGGCGGCAGCGGCAGCGGCAAATCAGCATATGCAGAAAAGTATATTTGTCACGTGTCAAATGAAAAGGGATACAAAGAAAAATATTACATTGCCACTATGCAGGTATTTGATGATGAGGGGCAGCGGAAGATAGACAGGCACAGAAGGCTTCGTGTCGGAAAAGGCTTTATTACCATCGAGCAGCCTCGTGATATCAAAAATGCGGTTTCTAAGCTGCAATCTGAAAACTGTTTAAAAACCGGGCGGTCAGCACTGCTTGAGTGTATGTCAAACCTTGTGGCAAATGAGATGTTTCCACCTGTAGATGCTTCCGGTATACAGGCTGCCGAAGCCGAAAAAGAGGCTTTGGATGCCCCTGAAAATATGAAGGATTATGATACTGCTCAAATCAGCCATGTGAGTAAAAAGGTGTTAAAAGAGGTAAGTATCTTAAGTGAAAATGTTGCTGAGCTTGTAATTGTGACAAACAATGTATTTGAAGACGGAGTCAGCTATGATCAATCAACGATGAATTACATAAAGGCAATGGGGATTGTAAACAGAGGGCTTGCTGCGATGGCAGAGCGTGTCGTTGAGGTGGTTGTAGGCATTCCGGTGACGGTTAAGTGAAGCAGTGTGGAGGTCAAGTGTATTATGAAGTTAATAAGGTCGTGCATAGTATCTTTTTCCATGTATTCAAAGATACCTATGCCACAATTTAAATGGAATGATGATGACATGAAGTACATGCTGGTATTCTTTCCGTGGATAGGAGCTGTGATTGGATTGCTTCTTATGCTTTGGAGATATATATACTCTCATTTTGGAGTGATGGATATATGCTATGTATGCATAGGCGCACTCATTCCGATAGCGGTTACGGGAGGCTTTCACATAGATGGTTTTATGGATACAATGGATGCGTTTCATTCATACAAACCGCGGGAGGAAAAGCTTGCAATACTTAAGGATTCACATATAGGAGCGTTTGCCGTTATAATGCTTGCAGCCTACGGATTATTATTCATGGGAGCTTTTTCTCAGATAATGAATGATAAAGCATTTATTGTTTTTTGTGCAAGCTTTTTCATCTCAAGGTGCTTAAGCGGAATAGCGGTTGTGTCATTTAAATCGGCAAAAAGCGATGGACTGTTATTTATGTTTGCGGACACTGCACACAGAACGATTGTCAGGGCAGCACTATACATCCAGCTTGCACTGTGTATGGCTGTTTTATTTATTGTGTCACTGCCTTATGCGGTGGCCATGATCATTGCGGCAGCACTTAGCTTTTGGTATTATTATGTGAAAACAAAAAAGGAGCTTGGCGGCATCACAGGCGATACGGCAGGGTATTTTGTGTGTATATGTGAGTGCGCCATGGCAGTGGCTTTGGGTGGTGTCTCTTTTATTATTTAGTATATTTGTTTTGAATATAGGAATGGTACGGATAAGAATTTTGATAAAAGTTGTACTATGAATTTTAAACTTTGGAATTGGAGAAAATATGAAGCTTGTGATAGGCGGAGTGGCACAGGGAAAGCTTGATTATGTGCTCGAAAATATGATAGAAAAAACAGAAAAATATGATGTGTACGACTGCTTTTTTCTAAAAGATAATGCCTGCAATGATAAGGCATCAAACATGGAATGGCCGTGGGATTTTGCAGTTGATGATGAGCGGATATTAATAATTGATAAATTCCATTATTTTATCAGGGCTGTGCTTGAGAAAAATCTTCCATTGCAGGAATATATTTTGAAATTTATGCAATTTGCAGAGAAAAATAAGGATACAATAGTCATTGCTGATGAGATTGGAAACGGCATAGTGCCTCTTGATGCGTTTGAGAGAGAGTACAGGGAGCAGACAGGCAGAGCAGAGATACTGCTTGCAAAAAAGGCAGACGAGGTAGTTCGCGTAATATGTGGAATCGGTCAGAAAATAAAATAAACTGTATTTTTATAAGACACGGCTGCACTGTCTCAAACAGAGAGCACAGATATCTGGGCAGGACAGATGAGCCACTCGATGAAGCCGGAGTTTTTGAACTAGAAAATGCACTAAATAATGGTGTATACAAGGCTTTGGAGGAAAATAGCTTAAAGGAGCAGATAATTATTACCAGTCCAATGAGGCGCTGCAAACAGACGGCAGAGATTATTTTGCCGGTCGCACAGCACCATAAAATTCATACCGTAAAAGAGTTTGCAGAGATGGATTTTGGTGAATGGGAGCTAAAAAGCTATAAGGAACTTAGCACAGATATCCGTTTCAGGGACTCATATCAGGCGTGGATTGACAGTGGTGGAACACTTGCCTTTCCAAACGGAGAGAGCAGAAAAGAGTTTTGCAAAAGAAGTATATGTGGCTTTGAGAGGGCGCTCACACAGGCATTAGAGCTTAAGAGGGCTATGCCTGATAAAGAGATACAAATAGTATTTTTTGTGCATGGAGGGACTATCATGGCGATAATGAGCCATTACTGTGATATGGATTACTATGATTACCAGGTGAAAAACGGCTGTGGCTACTCGTGTAAGGTGGCGGTTGAGGTCAATGAGATTGTGTTTAATGAAATAGTGCCCATATCGCTATGATTTATTTAAGAAGGACTAACATATGTGTTATCATATTTTTGCATTTATAGCAGGCTTTGTGCTTGATTTATTAATAGGAGATCCGCATTTTATACCGCATCCGGTCAGGCTTATCGGCTCACTCATTTCTTTTCTCGATAAGAGGCTTAATTGTGATGCCGGATATAATATCTCTGAAAAAAAATTAAATCTAATAAAATATAAAAGAGGTATGCTTCTTGCTTTTACTGTAATTTTTGCAACTTTTGCAATGTCGGTAATTATTATTGTGGCAGCATACAGCATAAATCTGTATGCCGGGATAATAGCAGAGGCTGTCATGACGTGGCAGATTCTTGCCACAAAGTGTCTTCGTGTGGAGAGCATGAGGGTGTACGATGCGCTAAGGACAGATGGAGTTGATGCAGGAAGAAGGGCTGTTTCCATGATTGTTGGCAGAGATACATCTGTGCTTGATGCAGCAGGCGTCACAAGGGCGGCAGTTGAGACGATAGCTGAAAATACATCTGACGGAGTGATTGCACCTATGCTTTACACGGCAATCGGTGGGCCGGTGCTTGGCTTTGTATACAAGGCTGTGAATACGATGGATTCGATGCTTGGCTACAAAAATGATAAATATATGTATTTTGGCAGATTTGCGGCAAGGCTTGATGATGTGGTCAATTTTATACCGGCAAGAATCAGTGCATATCTGATGATTGCTGCGGCATTTATCGGTGGCAGGCAGTTTGATGGCAAAAATGCATACCGCATCTTTAAAAGAGATCGTTTCAATCACGCAAGCCCCAACTCAGCCCAGACAGAGTCCGTATGTGCGGGAGCTTTAAGGGTGCAGCTTGCGGGTGATGCAGTGTATTTTGGGAAGCTTGTGAAGAAAAAATACATAGGAGACGGTCTGCGTGAGATAGAGTACGAGGATATAAAGCGTGCAAACAGGCTGATGTATATTACTGCGTTTTTGTGTGAGCTTTTATCTGTGGCGGTTATGAGTTTTGTTTTAATATTGCTTTGAATATGGAAGAATTGATGTAAGAATAGATGGAGGACTTGAATGAAAAGCATCCATGGCGGTGACATATACAACAATAAAGTAAATATGGATTTTTCGGTAAATATCAATCCTCTTGGCATACCGCATTCTGTTAAAGAGGCTATGAGTGATGCACTTTCGCATGCAGACAGATATCCCGACATGGCATGCAGTGGCCTTAAAAAAGCGATATCAGAGTATTTCACACAGCAAGGCAGCAGCATACAAAGCGAGGATGTAATTCCCGGAAACGGAGCTTCAGAGCTTTTTATGGCGATAGCTCATGCCATAAAGCCCCAAAAAGCAGTGCTTCCGGCCCCGGGCTTTTTCGGCTATGAGCATGTGCTTCGTGCAGTCGGCTGTGATATCGGATATTTCATGCTGGATGAGCAGAGTGATTTTTCTCCTGCTGCACGGCTGGATGCTTTAATGGATATGCTTACAGATGATACAGATATATTTTTTATCGCAAATCCAAACAATCCGACAGGGTATCTTGCAGACAGCGCTTTCATGAAGCAAATAATAGGGCATTGCAAGGAAAAGCATATTTATGTGGTGGCAGATGAATGCTTCATGGGCTTTTGTGAAAAAAATTATTCTGTTTTGTCACTTTTATGTGACTATGGCAATCTGATTGTTGTAAGAGCCTTTACCAAGCTTTTTGCTATTCCGGGAGTAAGGCTTGGATATATGCTCAGTAAAAATGAGGCAGTAAGACAAAAGGTTCAAAGAAATCTGCCGGAGTGGAACGTGTCTGTCCTGGCACAGATGGCAGGAGAGGCATGCATTATGGAATCAGAGTATATTAAAGAAACGGCATCGTATGTGAGCGGACAAAGAAGGCTGCTGTCAGATGGACTAAAAAAGCTTGGTTTTAAGGTATATAAAAGTGATGCTGATTTCATACTGTTTTACAGCAAGCTTCCATTATATGATATACTGCTTAATAAGGGAATACTGATACGGGACTGCTCCAACTATGTGGGGCTTTCACAAGGGTATTTTCGAGTGGCGGTAAAGACATTTAATGAAAATGTAAGATTATTGAAAGTGATAGGTGAGTGTATTGAAAAAAATTAAACAGTTAGAGCCGATGGAGATTGAAAAGAGGAGCTTTGAGATAATTTCACATGAGCTGTCTGAAATGCAGATTACGCTGCCTGCTGATCAGGAGATGATAACAAAAAGAGTCATACACACGAGTGCTGATTTTGATTATATACAGACGCTTAAATACTCTAAGGACGCCGTTGCTATCGCAAAAAGGCTGATATCAGAGGGCGCTGATATAGTGACTGATACCAACATGGCTCTTTCAGGCATAAATAAAAAATATCTGGCAAAATTCGGCGGACAGGCGCATTGCTTTATGGCTGATGATGAGGTCGCTCATATTGCAAAGGAGAAAAAGACAACGCGCGCGGCAGTAAGCATGGAGTTTGCATCAAGGATAGATAAGCCTGTGATTTTTGCGATAGGAAATGCACCGACAGCGCTTATAGAGCTGTACGATATGATAGAAAAAGGAATATATAAGCCTGCATTTGTAATCGGTGTGCCGGTGGGCTTTGTCAATGTGGAGGCAGCCAAGGAGCTTATTATGGAGACCGGCGTGCCATACATAGTAAATGTCGGACGAAAGGGCGGCAGCAATATTGCGGCTGCCATATGCAATGCGCTGATTTACAGTCTGGTTGATAGAGGCTGATTCATGAGGAAATTTAGTGATTATGAGATATGGATTTACCACAGGAAGCTGTGCGGCGGCGGCATCAAAGGCGGCGGCATATATGCTTTTAACCGGAAAGGCTAAAAACAAAATAACGATTCAGACACCTAAGGGAATAGCTTACACGGCTGATATCACCGACATAAAAAGAAGTGAAAATGAGGTAAGCTGTGCCGTGATAAAGGACGGAGGGGATGACCCGGATGTGACCACCGGAGCCTATATATATGCTTCTGTACGGATTTTGCATTCCGATACCTGTGCTTTATGCAAAAAAAAGCAGGATTTGGTTATCATAAATATTGACGGGGGTGACGGAGTGGGAAGAGTCACCAAACCCGGATTAGACCAGCCTGTCGGAAACGCGGCTATCAATCATGTGCCGCGTGAGATGATTGAAAAAGAGGTAAGGGAGGTCTGTGAGCTTTTGGATTTTAAGGGGACACTTGACATCTCAATCTCGGTTCCAAAGGGAAAGGAGCTTGCAGAAAAGACCTTTAATCCAAGGCTTGGGATAGTTGGTGGTATATCAATTCTCGGCACAAGCGGTATTGTTGAGCCCATGAGCTCACAGGCTCTTATTGATACGATAAGGGTGGAGCTTAAGCAGAGATATTCGTTTGGGTATGATTATGTGGCGGTTGCGCCGGGAAATTACGGTCTTGACTTTATGAAGGAAAGCTATGGCTATGATCTGGACAGGAGTGTCAAATGCTCCAACTTTATCGGTGAAACAATTGATATGGCAGCCGATATGGGCTTTAAGAGGATGCTTTTGACAGGACATATAGGAAAGCTTATAAAGGTAGCAGGAGGCATCATGAACACTCATTCGAGGGAGGCAGACTGCAGGATAGAGCTTTTGACGGCATTTGCGTTTAAGTGCGGTGTAGCGCCCGAATACATAAAGCGCATTATGGACAGCCTTACGACAGAGGAGGCCCTGGCGGCACTTAAGGAAAGCGGCAGGCTGTATGAGGTAATGGATTATGCGATGGAGCGCATATGCTTTTATCTGGACAAGAGAGCAAAGGGCAGACTTGAGATAGACTGTATCATGTATTCAAACGAATTTGGTGAGCTTGCAAAAAGCAGAAAGGCAGAAAAATGGTTTACTTTGTTGGCGCAGGAACAGGCGCAGCAGATTTAATAACAGTACGCGGAATGCGTCTTTTACAAAAGGCAGATGTGATAATTTATGCGGGCTCGCTTGTCAATCCAGAGCTTTTGGACTATGCAAGGGAGAGCTGTGAAATATATAACAGTGCAAAAATGACACTGGATGAGGTCATCGCAGTCATGAAAGCTGCTGAGGCAGACGGAAAAATGACTGTGCGCCTGCATACGGGAGAGCCAAGCATATACGGGGCAGTGCGCGAGCAGATGGATGAGCTTGATACCCTTTTAATACCATATGAGAGCTGTCCGGGCGTGAGCGCGTGCTTTGGCGCTGCTGCATCGCTCAACATTGAGTATACGCTCCCCGGTATTTCCCAGTCGCTCATCATCACACGCATGGAGGGGCGCACGAAGGTGCCGCCTAAGGAGAGCATAGCAAGTTTTGCCGCACACCACGCTTCCATGGCGATTTACTTAAGCACCGGGCTTTTAGAGAAGCTTACGGAAAGCCTTATTGAGGGAGGATACGTGGCAGATACACCTGCTGCAATTGTATACAAGGCAACCTGGCCACAGGAGGAGGCATACGTGTGCACTGTCGCTACACTGGAGCAGACAGCGAGGAAGCACAATATAACAAAGACAGCGATTGTGCTTGTGGGGGATGTCATAGCTCACCGGCATTACGAGAAATCAAGACTTTACGCACCGGATTTTTCGACAGAGTATCGCAAGGCTTCTGTAGAGTCAAAGGATAACGATTGAAAAAAGGCGTGAATATATAAATATGGGAAATATGTGGGAACTGAAAATATGAAAATTTGCATTGTAAGCTTCACAAAAAAGGGCTATGAGCTGTCATGTGACATAGCTTATAAGCTTGAAAAAAGTGCATATGAGGTGGAGGTTTTTACCAAGTGCTCGAGATTATCGGATGAGAATATTAAAAATTCCACCGATGAAAATTATAGAAATACCGGCTACATATCACAAAATATATCAGACTGGACAGCTGCACAGATGAGTGAAAAAAAGGCTTTGATTTTTATCGGGGCATGCGGTATTGCAGTGAGGGCTATAGCTTCTTCTGTTAATAACAAGCTTAAAGACAGTCCTGTTATTGTGATAGATGAGCTGGGGAAGTTTGTTATTCCGATTCTTTCAGGGCATGTGGGAGGTGCCAATGAGCTTGCTGTATTATTAGCAGCACTGATGAATGCCACACCTGTTATAACAACCGCTACTGATATCAATAATAAATTTGCAGTTGATGTTTTTGCAAAGAAATGCAGGCTTGCAATAGTCAATAAAGATGGCATCGCCGGAGTATCATCAAAGGTATTGGCGGGGGAAGTGGTTACGATGTCGGTCGACTGGGAGCACATCCCGGCTAAGCATAGAAGCATTATAAAGGCATTTTTAGATGAAGCTGATATGAGTGCTGATGCAATAAAAACAGTGGATTTTACACCTGCTTGCGGTGCTGATATTGTAGTATCATGCGAAAAAGCAAAGGACCCTAAAAATGGCAGTATTTACTTAAAACCCACACAATTTGTACTTGGTATTGGGTGCAGAAGGGATACAGCGTTTGAAAATATTGACAGGGCAATCAGACAAAGTCTTTTAAAGCTACAAATAGATATTTCGGATATAGACATGATTGCATCAATAGATGTGAAAAAAGATGAACCGGGAATAAAGGAATTTTGCGAAAGAAACAGGATAGATTTTGTCACTTATACCGCGGATGAGCTCATGGCGGTGCAGGGAGAATTCAGTGCCTCGCAGTTTGTCAGGGAGCATGTTGGAGTGGACAACGTGTGCGAGCGTGCAGCAGTGCTTGCATGCAACAGGGAGTGTGATAAAGCAGGAGAACTTATTTATGAAAAACATAAATATGACAGGGTAACGGTTGCGGCAGCAAGGTATCCTGATTAATCATAAATGAGGGGCAAAATACCTTTTGACCCTCATATCATTAAAAAATTGCAAATAGCTGCATGGTTATATAAAATTAGTAGAGATGGAGATTAACATGAATAAAATTTACATAGTAGGTATGGGGCCGGGCTTTGAAAGCATGATGACAAAGCAGGCGATTGACGCCTTGGAAGCGAGTGATGTCATAGTGGGATACACCGTATATATAAAGCTGCTTGGAGAAAAATTCCAGACAAAAGAGCTTTTGACCACTCCGATGCGTCAGGAAAAACAAAGATGTCATCTGTGCTTTAAAAAGGCACTTGAGGGCAAAACAGTCTCCCTTGTATGTAGTGGCGATGCCGGAATATACGGATTGGCCTCTCTTATGTATGAGATTGGGCAGGAATACGATAACGTAGAGCTTTCGGTAATACCCGGCATTACAGCGGCAAACAGTGGTGCGGCAGTGCTTGGAGCACCATTAAACCATGATTTTTGTACCATCAGCTTAAGTGACCTGCTCACGCCGTGGGATAAGATTGAAAAGCGTCTTGTGGCTGCTGCAGAGGGTGATTTTGTCATAGCACTGTACAATCCGTCAAGTCACAAGAGAAAGGACTATCTGATGAGAGCCTGTGATATTCTGCTTCGTGCGATAGAGCCGGATAGAGCCTGCGGCTATGTCGAAAATATCGGACGTGAGGGAACAAGCTATACGGTCTGTACCCTCGGTGAACTCCGCAGTGCACAGGTCAACATGTTTACGACAGTATTTATCGGCAATGAGGGTACACAAATAATTGACGGAAAGCTTGTCACAAGGAGAGGATATCAGATTGAGTAAAATACTGATTTTTGCAGGAACAACAGAGGGACGTAAGCTATCAGAGCATCTGTGTGAAAGAGGCATAGAGCATACGGTTTGCGTGGCAACAGAATACGGTGAAATCGTGCTGCATGAAAATCCGTTCGCGCATGTTCATATGGGGCGTATGGACAGCGAAGGCATGAGAAGCTTCTTTGCGGAACAAAAATGTAAGCTCATAGTGGATGCAACCCATCCGTATGCAGCCATTGTTACCGAAAATATAAAGCAGGCAGTTTATGCGTTTAACGAGGCACATGCTGTTACAGACAATCAGGCGGATAGCAGCATATCAGAAAATATCGAATATGTGCGTCTTAAAAGAGATACGGATATATCAGCAGATTACGATAATATCCGCTATTTTGAGGACAATGAAGCATGTGCAAAGGCACTTAACAATACAGACGGAAATATACTGCTCACAACAGGAAGCAAGGAGCTGTCAGTGTATTGTAAAAGCTCAGACGTCAGGGAAAGATTGTATGTGCGCGTGCTTCCGGGGCTTGAGAGCATAAGCTTATGCATGCACAATGATATTACAGGAAAGCACATTCTGGCATTGCAGGGACCGTTTAGCACACAGCTTAATGAGGCACTTATTGACCAGTATGATATCAGATGTCTGGTCACCAAAAAAAGCGGTGCGGCCGGGGGCTTTATTGAGAAAATAGCTGCCGCAAAAAATAAAAATATTCCGGTCTATATTGTGGGACAGCGTGTGCAGGATGATGGAATGTCATTTGAAGCTGTTTGTGAATATATTGACAGTAAATATAACAAGCTTCATATCATGCTTGCCGGCATTGGAATGGGAAATGATGCTTGTATGACAAAAGCTGTTTCAGATGCAATAGAAAGCGCTGATATTATACTTGGCGCAAGCCGCATGATAGAAAAATACAGTGCGAAGATAGACAAAAAGCCGTATTATCTTGCAGAACAGATTATTCCTTATCTATATGAAATTGGTGCAGATACTGTAAAAATCAGTAATGTTCTTATATTATTCTCGGGAGATACGGGCTTTTACAGTGGAAGCAAAAAGCTGTATCTGGCGATAAAAAATGAAATATCTGAAGGAAAATTAAATGCGGATGTGTCAATCTTTCCTGGAATTTCATCTGTGTCATATATGGCGGCAGCAGTCGGTGAAACCTACAGCGATGCATATATATGCAGCATCCACGGAGTAAAGCTTTCTAATATCACATCACGGATTAGCCATCATGCAAAAACGTTTATGCTGATGTCAGGTGTAAAGGATGTGAATATGCTTGGACACCTATTAAGCAGTGACGAAAGGTATGGTTTACAAAAATGCTCGGTAACTGTGGGATACCAGCTATCATATCCGGATGAAACTATATCGCAGCTTTCGCCGCAGGAGTGCACAAAGCTTAAAAGGGAGGGACTGTATATCTGCATGATAAAAAATCCCAATCCGGTTGCAAAAAATGTTACACCGCAGCTAAGTGATGCAGCATTTATCCGTGAAAAGGTTCCGATGACCAAAGAGGAAATAAGGCATGTAAGCATCTGCAAGCTTCATTTGAAATCGGATTCAGTGCTTTATGATGTGGGAAGCGGAACCGGCTCCATAGCGGTAGAGGCCGCATCACTTTCCGATGATATGGAGGTCTATGCCATCGAGCAGAAGGAAAATGCCGTGCAGCTTATCACGCAAAATAAAGAAAAGCATGGACTTGAAAATATCCATGTTATAAACGCAAAGGCTCCTGACGGGATGGACAATCTTCCGGTGCCGACACACGCATTTATCGGAGGCAGCGGTGGCAATCTAAAGGAAATAATAGAGGCTCTTAAAGCAAAAAATCCACATATCCGTATAGTGATAAATGCAATTTCCATGGAAACAATTTGTGAGATAAAGGAAATATTGTCGGCATATGATGTGAAAAATGAGGATATCGTGCAGCTGCAGGTCAGCCGCTCAAAGCAGATAGGACATTACCATCTGATGCAGGCAGAAAATCCGGTGTGGATATGTTCGTTTGAATTTTAACAGGAGCTTTTTATGTTGCACCTCTATATTAAAACATCGAAAATAAAGCATTAAAGGCTGATATTTTTAAGGTATATGATGAAATAAAGGATGAAAACATGAAAATAAATCGTTTTATGATAGCCGCACCCAAAAGCGGCAGTGGAAAAACAATGATAACCTGCGCTTTACTGCAGCTATTAAAGGATAGCGGAAAAAACATATTGTCATATAAGTGCGGACCTGATTATATTGACCCAATGTTTCACAAAAAGGTGCTTGGCGTACCATCCAAAAATCTCGATACGTTTTTTACGGATGAAAAGACAACAGTGCAGCTTTTCTTAGATGAAAGAGCCGATGGTGATTTTGCGGTGCTTGAGGGCGTGATGGGATTATATGACGGGCTTGGCGGAATATATGAGCAGGGGTCGTCATACCATCTGGCAAAGGTGACGCAGACTCCGATAATACTCGTGGTGGACGCAAAGGGAATGGGAAAGTCAGTGCTTGCTCTTATAGCCGGTTTTTTGCAGTATGACACGCACCACTTGATTAAGGGGGTTCTGCTCAATCGGATGTCGAAGGGCTATTATGACATCATAAAGCCTCTGATAGAGAAGGAGCTTTCCGTAAAAGTAGTCGGATATTTCCCGGAACAGAAGGATATTGGGCTTTCAAGCAGACATCTGGGGCTTGTCATGCCGGATGAGCTTTCAGATATAAAAAAACAGCTCAATGAAACTGCCGACAGACTAAAAAAGACAATAGATATGGATTTGTTTATAGATATAGCAGAAGCGGCAGATGAAATTGGTGACAGCGGAAGTGCAGATGTATATAATGAAAAAAATATAGGTAATTGTGATCAAAATGAATTTTCGCAAAATAAAGCAATAAATACCGTAAACATAGCTGTTGCCATGGACGAAGCCTTTTGTTTTTACTATGAAGATAACCTAAGAATGCTCGAAAAATGCGGTGCAAAATTACAGTATTTTTCACCGCTTCACGATACCAGGCTTCCAAAGGATTGTGATGCAATGCTGCTTGGAGGCGGTTATCCGGAGCTGTATGCAAAGGAACTGAGTAAAAACGTATCTATGCTGAATGCCATAAAAAAAGCTTTTAGAGCCGGAATGCCGACGGTTGCAGAGTGTGGTGGATTTATGTATCTACACAAATATATACATGATATCTGTGATGATAATGATGAGCAAAACAAGCCTGATGTACAAAATAAAGCAGATATACAAAATGATATGAATAAGTCGAAGCTTGTGGGGGCACTGGATGGTGGGTGTCATTTTAAGGGAAAGCTGGTCAGGTTCGGATATATTGAGCTTGCGGAAAAGCATAGCAATTTTTTAGCGCCAAATGAAAAAATAAAGGCGCATGAATTTCATTATTACGACAGCACCGATAACGGAGCCGATTGTATTGCGACCAAGCCGGCCACAGGCAGAAGCTACGACTGCGTGATAAGCCATGATAATTACTGGCTTGGGTTTCCGCACCTGTATTATCCGTCAAATCCGCATTTTGCAGAGAGCTTTGTGAGAAAAGCATATGAATATAGAAGGAATAAAAATGGAAAACTCTTATAAATACTTTAAAAACACAGATTGCAAATATTTTCCGTGTCACAAGGGACTTTCGGATGACTTTAATTGTCTGTTTTGTTATTGTCCTATGTATAGTATGCCAAACTGTCCCGGAAGTAAGACTTACATAGAAAAGAATGGCAAAAAAATCAAGGTATGCACAGACTGTACGTTTCCACACAGACCGGAAAATTATGATAAAATCATACAGATTTTGATTAGGAATAATAATAACTGATTTAAGGATTTCAGCCGTTCAGATGTTCCCCAACATATGAGTTTGGCAATTCAGCTGTGGATGTTTTGAAAGCCTTTATGATCTATTGAACAATATTTTATGTGAAACTAGTATTGCTATTGTGCTGACATTTGCATATAATAAAGACAGATAAAATACTGCTCATGAAAGGAGATGTTTTATATGGCTACAAAATCAGCAAATTTATATGCAAGGATTGAACCGGATGTCAAAGAGAAGGCAGAAAATATTCTGGCTACACTTGGTATCCCTGCTTCCAATGCTATCAATATGTTTTATAAGCAGATTATCTTACAGAGAGGTCTTCCGTTTGAAGTAAAAATACCATCTGCCAGACCTGTTGATATCAGCGCATTATCAGAGGTAGAGTTCAATGAAGAATTAGAGAAGGGATATGCGGATATGCAGGCTGGACGGACAAAAAATGCTAAGAAAGCCTTTTCTGATATTCGCAAAGATTATGGCTTATGATATATGAAATAGAAGTATCAGAACAGGCTGACAGTGATTTGAGAGGAATTTTTGAATATATTGCTTTTGAATTACAATCACCGGAAAACGCAAGCGGACAGCTCGATCGTTTGGAGGAACAGATATTAAGCCTGGATAAGATGCCGGAGCGTTATCGAAAATATGAAAAAGAACCATGGAAAAGCCGTGGACTTCGTGTATTGCCGGTAGATAATTATCTTGTTCTTTATATTCCGGATAATGATAAAAAGGTTGTAACAATACTTAGAGTAATGTATGCAGGACGGGATATAGACAATCAGCTAAATATACACACAAAGCAATAAGAAGCATGGGGATTATTCTGTCCTTGCAGATTCTGAAAATCCTGAAACAGTTCAGGGCTTTTTGAACAAGCAAAACAGAAAAATCGTTATGAATCCGAATTATCCGCAATGTTATTGTAATGCGCTACTTAATTTTATTGGACAGAATAAATATAAAGAAGCTCAGGATAAAGTGAAAGGAATTGAGGTACTTCAAAGACTAAAGCAATTACATGATTCGGATGTAGAGGAATTTGAGATAATGAGAGCAGGTGTAGAATCAGAAAAAGCTCATTAGATAAGGTGGTTTTCTATTCGTATGGTGAGCCACCAAAGAAATTGCCATTGACTAAAACATATGAATTTGCAGATATTAAGCAGTTATGGAAGTCATTGGATGCGAATCAGCCACAATATAATTGTGGTAGAAAATATCCGTCTACTTTTTATTTGATTTTAATAGATAATTTTTTAAAATTATCGTAAAAGGAGGGCTTGCATATGATAACGGATGAAAGAATCAAAAATTCCAGTGAGCTGGAGTTTGCTGTATTTTGTATTGAAAATGTAGCAGCAAAGCTGGGTGTGGATGCAGAGCGTGTCTATCAGGCATTTACCGAACAAAGCGATATTCTGAACAGTTATATCGTGCCGGAATATGAAGTGCTGCATACCCAGAGCCGGGAATATATCGTTGATGACCTCCTTGATGTGATGAAAGAAAGGGGTGTGGAAGTATGATTCTTTATCATGGTTCTTTCTTAGAAATTGCAAAGCCGGATTTGGTTCATTCACGCCCCAATGTAGACTTCGGGCGTGGCTTCTATGTCACGCCGCTGTATGAACAGGCGGCGAAGTGGTGTGGTAAGTTCAAACGCCGTGGGAAAGATGGTATTATCTCCAGGTATGAATATGATGAAAGGCGGGAAGCTGAACTGAAAACGCTGAAATTCGATTCTTATTCCGAAGAGTGGTTGGATTTCATTCTGAACTGTCGCAGCGGAAAAGATTCGACGGATTATGATTTTGTTGTGGGTGGTGTTGCCAACGATAAGGTGTTTAATACCGTGGAGCTGTTCTTTGACGGACTGATTGATAAAACGGAAGCTATCAACCGCCTGCGTTATGAAAAGCCGAACCTGCAAATATGTTTCCGCACAGAGAAAGCACTGTCTCTGTTGCATTTTGAAGGGAGTGAAACATTATGACAGCAAATCCGATTTTGCTTCAGAAAAAATATAGCCGTGTTATCGAATGTTTTGCTAAACAGCAGGGACTTTCACTGGATGTGGCAAACAGGAATATGAGGAGAAAGTGCCTGAAAAAGCGGTAGTAAAGGAGAAAATAAAGTGAGACATAATATTTTTGATTCAATACCATCAAATATAGTTTCTGGAAAAGATAATGTATTTGCAAATTTTTTGCAAACAGCTGGGATTTATAAGTCAATGAAAATAGATGAAGACAATATTGAAGATTTAATTCTTTTACTTGATGGAAAAGTTCGAATAAGTGCTTATTGCAAAGAATGTAAAGAAGAGCGTGTTTTTACAATGAAGCCTTATATATATATTCAAGATAAGGATAATAAATGCTATTCAAAAAAACTTTCAGAAGAAGTTTGGAGAATTCAGCAGTTGTATATTCTTAAAAATACACCGACGGTTGGAGGACACATAGAAGAACAAAATACGGTATGGAAGTGGAAAGAATCACAAATTGAAGAAGTGTCAAGGATTTTGGTATTCAAATTTATTTGTAGCATGAATGAGGAACATCATCTTGATTATATTGTTCTAACAACAGATAAGTCAATGATGAAAATTGGACAGTATCCATCTGTTGCAGATATGACATTCCCAGAATTAGATGCATATAAACATGTAATTTTGAAGGAAGATCGTAAGGAACTTGGAACCGCAATAGGACTTTTTGCAAATGGTGTTGGTGCTGGTTCATATGTTTATTTGAGACGAATTCTTGAAAGACTTGTTTACAAAGCAAAAGAAGCTGCGGCTGATGTGATTGATAATGAGATGTTTGAACAGGCGAGAGTTGCTGAAAGAATTAAGATGTTGGAAGGATATCTTCCAGATGTACTGGTCAAAAATACAACTATTTATGGAATTTTGAGCAAGGGAATTCATGAGTTAAGCGAAGAAGAATGCCGAGAGTATTTTCCTGTTGTGAAAGAATGTATTTATACTGAGTTCAATTTCTTCATCAATCAAGTAAAAATATGGCAGTAAAGGCTACCAAAGAGAGCGAGGTGTTATGATGACCATAGAAGAAATTCTTGCAGGGGAATCAAAGAATGTGGAGTTTAAAGAGAACCTGCCGGAGAAAAGCATTCGTGAGTTGATTATCAATGCTATGGTACATCGCAGTTATCTGGATCATGGTACGATACAGGTAGCGGTATATGACAACCGATTAGAAATCACTTCTCCAGGAAAGCTGCCAATGGGACAAACGATGGAGCGTATGAAAGAAGGCTATTCCAAAATCAGAAATGAAGCCCTTGCCCATGTGTTTGCTTACATGAACCTGACCGAGCATTGGGGAAGCGGCATTCCGAGAATTATTGATAAAGTAAAAGCTGCCGGGCTGCGGGAGCCGGAGTTTATTGGTGGTGAAGTTGATTTGCGTATTAATATTTATCGAGGTCAGGTTGCTACCAATAACACCATGATTAACGCCAATGGCACCAAAAATGGCGCTAATGGCGTTAAATGTGGCGACGATGATGGCACTAATAGCGCTGAAGTGTCGCTTAATAAGGAACAGACGCAGATAGAAAAATTGTTGCAGATTATAGAGAAGAATCCGTCTGCAACACAGGCATATTATGCGGAAAAAATGGGTATATCGAAAAGAACGGTTTCTCGAATGTTCGTTTCTTTACAGGAAAGATGTAATTGGAAGTGACTGCATTGCTATTAAGTTAGATGGAAAAGTAGGCACAGTCTATATCAAGGAATTATCCGCACCAGCAGGATATAAAGTGGATAAAACTGTATATTCCTTAAAGGTTGAAGCTGGAAAGACAGCGACCTTGAAAGTATCAGATACACCAAAAGTAACGGACACTTTGATTGAGCTTTTCAAGATTGATATGGAAACACAAAAAGACAGTCCGCAGGGAAAAGCTTCTTTAGCAGGTGCGGAATTTACATGGAAGTATTATGCAGGCTTCTATACTAAAGGCAATCTCCCTGCCGAAGCTACTCGTACATGGGTTACAAAGACAATCGCTGAAACAGACAGCGACGGGACAACTCATTACATCACAAAATTAGCGGACGCATACAAAGTATCTGGCGACAGTTTCTATATGCAGGCTGGCGATAAGTCCGAACAGATAAAAGGCTTATACCTTACACAGATTACCGAGGACGGCGACCTTGCCGTATTATCTGGGAGTAACCAGTTTTCCGTGCGTGATGTGTTCTTACAGAATGAGGACGGGACACAGAGTACCCAGATTAAAAAGCGTATTTATGATTTGAAGTGCAGTCTGCATGGTGGCATTATCCCCGTGTCTGTACCGCCAGAAGTACCATTAAGGGAATTTCCGTACAATGCAGTCGTGGAGCTTGTCAATCCCGTAGCTGATACGGTATCACGAAAAACCTATACGGGTGCAGATGTGGACTGGTATGTAAAGGCAGAGGATATTGTGTTGAAGAATAAAGGCAATCAGAACGCAGGCAGTCCACAGTCCCCTACACCGCAGGGACAGCCGAAAAAATAAAAATTACACCGCAGGGACAGCCGAAAAAATAAAAATTCTCCTCATAGGTTAGAAAAATAGCGGTACTCTCCCGTTAGTAGATTGCCTACCTTATCGTAAATGGTTAAAATAACGATAGGAGGTGGCACAAATGTATCAAATCAACAATGAAAAATTCGGACACTTTTTAGCCGAAGTGCGAAAAGAAAAACAAATGACACAAAAGGACTTAGCAGATAAGTTGTTTGTGTCGGATAAAACAGTTAGTAAATGGGAACGTGGAAACAGTATGCCAAATGTTACATTACTTATCCCTATTGCTGATGTACTTGGTATTACAGTAACAGAACTTTTACAAGGAGAAAAATTAAAAGAGAACAAGACATTAAATAGTGATGTGGTAGAAACTCTTGTTGTAAACTCGTTAGACTTGTCGTTGCGTTATACAATTCGTCAACGAAAAAAGAACTGGATATTTGCATTTCTTATCTCAATCGGTTGCAAACTGGGGATATGTATTAACAGTATTTAGAGTATTTACATTAGGAACTGCTATTCTATATCCTATTATTTGCTATATCAGTTTTTTAGTTGGTGGCATTTCATTATGGAATACTGTAAAATATTCAGCTATAATTATTTTGCTGATAGGAATGTTAGTAACAACCTATATTGTTGGGAAAAAATACGAATAATGATATAAGCAGTTAGTCTTAGGATTGACTGCTTTTTTCATACCCAGAAAGGGGTGATTGATTTATGCGTAAGATTTGGAACAAAGGACACCGTATCAGAGCCAGCGACAAACACCTTGTCTATCATTTTTCCATAGGGACGCTTCTGTTTTTGTTCGTGGCGGTTCTTCTGCTACTGAATATAAAACAGCTCATGTGTACCGACTGGGAACATTTCATCTTATTAGAAAACGGCTTGACGCTTTCCCCTTACAACTTCATAACCATACTGATAGCGATTGGTGTTTGTGCATAGGTCGCTTTTCTGTACTACCGCTTCTGTTACGACAGTTTCAAGAAGCTCCTGCACCGTCAAAAGTTGGCAAGAATGGTACTGGAAAACAAGTGGTATGAAGCCGATACCGTACAAAACAGCGGTTTTTTTACTGACCTGCAAAGCAGATCAAGGGAAAAAATCGTCTGGTTTCCAAAGATTTATTATCAAATGGAAAAAGGCTTGCTTCATATCC
>QWCB01000774.1_pt1 | contig 33803 bp, 35 predicted proteins | sample 1972511 | NCBI WGS metagenome assembly QWCB01 (sample SAMN09866719, study PRJNA288562) | Human gut metagenome isolate term5_stool, whole genome shotgun sequencing... | isolation source: gut | host: Homo sapiens | place: USA: California | reverse complement strand
GACGATCTGTGCGCCCACTTTCATGGTGGGGTTTAAACTGGTCATCGGATCTTGGAAGATGGTAGCAATCTTGGCACCACGAATACTTTCCCATTCTTTATGAGAAGATAAGGCTGTCAAATCTTGTCCACGGTAATTAATACTACCTTGTGCAATACGACCATTTTCTTCCAACATTCCTGTGAATGTTTTTGTCAAAACTGATTTACCTGAACCTGACTCTCCAACTAAAGCGAGAACCTCTCCCTCAATCAGATCGATGGAGACACCTCGAATAGCTGTCAAAATCTTGTCACGAACATCAAATTCCACGACAATATCTTGAGCAGTCAAAATTACATTTTTTTCTTTTGTCATGTCTACTCCTATCTATGTGTACGTGGATCACTAGCATCCGCTAGGTTTTGACCTACTACGAAAAGGGACAAGGATACCAAGACCAAAGTTGTCAATGGAATCCAGAAGAGGTATGCATTGGTCGTTACGTTCTGAGAGTAATCTGAAATCAAACGACCCAAGCTTGGAACTGTAATTGGCAATCCAAGTCCAAAGAATGAAAGGAAAGCTTCATATGAGATAAAAGATGGAAGCATTTGCGACGTACTCGTAACAATAACAGATACCAATTGGGGCATAATGTTTTTCATAATAATTTTGTAACTTGGTGTTCCCAAGGTACGTGAAGCAAGGTTGTACTCTAAATCACGGTAACGTAACATTTGGATACGAATTGAATAGGCAACACCAATCCAAGTGGTTACACTCATGGCAAAGATCAAATTCCAGAAACCTGCACCGATAGAGTAAGTCAAAACAATAACGATCAAAAGTGATGGAATATTGTTGATAACGTTGTAGACTTCCATCATGATACGGTCAACTGATTTTGAGATCCCCCAAATCCCACCAATGATAACACCAATAAAAAGGTTGACAAAGGTCGCAATGACAGAAATCAAGATAGAGTTACGAGCTCCAAACCAGACACCATCAAAGAGAGATTTACCATTACTGTCTGTTCCGAACCAATGCTCAGCATTTGGTTTAATGTAACGAGCGCTAAAATCATTTACCTTACTTACATCATTGAAGTCAAAATCAGAGAACATTGGGTAAATGAAACTCATCAAAACAACTGCAATCAAGATACCTAGCATGATTACTGTTGATTTTTTCTTCAAAAACTGTCTAAAAACAGAACCCCAGTATGAGTAGGCAGGAGCATCAATTGCTTCAGAGGCATAATCATCACGTTTTACAAACTGAAATTTTTCATTACTAATTGTAGACATTATTTGCCTCCTTTCTCTGTCAATTTAATACGTGGGTCAATCATGGTCATCCAAATATCTCCAATAAGGTTTGAGAAGATTGAGACACAAGTGAAGATAAAGACGAGACCAACTACCATATTATTGTTTGAAGCCTTTACAGAGTCGATCAACATTTTACCCATACCTGGGAAGGCGAAGACTGTTTCAGTAAGAGTTGCTCCACCAATAACACCAATGATAGAACCTGGGATACCAGAAACGAGTGGTACCATAGCATTTTTAAAGATGTGCTTATCAGAAATCTCTTTCTCAGACAAACCTTTAGCACGAGCAAAACGAACGAAATCTTGTGATTGCAAGTCAATCATATAACGGCGAATCCAAATTGCCATAGTAGGTGCTCCTAGCAAGCCCAGAATCACTGCAGGAAGGACATAAGAACGCCAATCACCAGCACCCAAGATTGGGAATGAATCTGGGAAGCCGATTGAAGAACCAATCAAACGAATAATATAGACTAGGGCAATCGTTGGAAGAGCCAACAAGAAAGTTAGAGTCCCTGTAGAGAAACTATCGATCCAAGTGTTTTTGAAACGAGCCATTGCTGAACCAAGAGGAATCGCAATCGCATATGAAATCGCAAGACCAATCAAACCAGTGATAGCAGAACTTGCAATCATAGATGGGTACTGATAGTTGCTTTCAGTTGCTGTATACGGATCATCTTTACCGTAGTTGGCTACTTCACGAGCATCAGCTTGACTCGGAGATTTATAAGTTCTTGAGTAAATATTAACTGATGATGTTTTCTTACCAGTTGGGAATTGAACTTCAGAAGTCTTGGTTTGTCCTTGTCCTTGTGTAATTACTTGAAGAACAGGAGTATTGGCATAAGTTGGATAAGAATCTCCTAGGTTCAAGTTGACAAAGTTTTGGTGAACAAACGGGAACTGACTATTGAAGTACAAGAGGTATTTGTGTTTAGTACCTGAACCCACAAGAGACCAACCGATAGCAGGGTCATTCTCAAAGCGCAAATAACGCTCTAAGTTAGGATTCTCAGGATCTTGAATCTTGTTTGTATGGTCAATATCAAGCAAGTTTGCATAGAATTTGAACACACGCTCAAAAATAGGAATTTCACGTGTAGCGTAGAATTGACCACTCTCTGTAAACTCACCTAAAGTCCAACCATTCCCAAGTTGTTGGATATATTTTTCATAGATTGCTTTATTTGTATCATTTGCATCTACTGTAACAGAAGAGTCAATGCTACTAGCTTTTTCCTGCAACTCTTTCGTATCGTAATATTCGATATAACCCATACGCTCAAAGACAGTATTTTCATAGTTATCTCGTTTATCAGCCGTGGTTGCAATTTTATTGTAGTTAGTATCTTGTTTGAAGATCAACTTCCGTGGAACCATCGTATAGATGATTGTGTAAATCAAGGTCGTTACTAAGAAAATAGAAACCAACGACCGCAAGATACGCATAAAAACATATTTTTTCATATTATTTCCTTTAAAATCCCAAAAGAACCTTCTCCTTTAGGAGAGAAAGTTCTGATGAGCATTATTTATTTCACATGACTCGCTAACTCTTTTTGAGCTTTTTTGTTTGATTCAGCTTTTTCTTTGAGCCATTTTTCACGAGCTTCTTTGTACTCTTTGGTTGTTACAGTGTTAGCTTGCAATTGAAGATATTTGAAGTAAATATCTGAGCCTTTATCACCTGATTGAGTATAAGATTCTGAGAATGGTACTACGCGTGAAATAACTGGAGCAGCACCAGTAGACGACATAGCTGGAAGGAAGAGTGAGCTATCTGTCAACCAAGCTTGAGCTGCTGCATATTTCTCATAACGTTTGTTAAGATCACTTGTTTCACTAGCTGCATCATCAACTAATTTGTCGTAATCTTTCAAACCAACTTGAGCAACCGCTGGATTTGATGGATTATCATAGCCCATGTAGGTCTTAGTTGTTTCACTATTAGTTGATTTCAAGATATCAAGGTAAGTTGATGGATCATCATAGTCTGGATTCCATCCAACAGCACCTGAAAGGTCCCAATCTTCTGCTGCCGCACTAGCAGCGTAGTATGTGATATTGTGTAATTCATCCGTAGTGATTTGTTGGATATCGATAACTACATTATCTGTACCCAAAGCGGTCTCAACAGATTGTTTGAAGGACTGAATACGCGCAATGTAGTTCTTAGCAGTTTGGTCAACTGGAATATCCAAGTGGATTGGGAATTTTACGCCATCTGCTTCAAGGTCTTTTTTAGCTTTAGCTAATTCTGCTTTCGCTTTGTCTGCATTGTAAAGTCCATCTTGAGCATCTGCAAAGTTTACATCTTTCCACTCATCACCATAAGAAACAACTTTCTCAGTGACCAAGTCACCAAATGTTTTTTCACCTGCTGAAACAAATTCTGGTTTTACGAAGAGGTTACGAACAGCAAGTGCTGCTCCATCTTTACCATTAATCTGAGCCGAATATGCAGTGCGATCAAATGCAAAGTTCAAAGCTTGACGGAAATCTTTATTAAGAAGGGCTTTCTTAGTAGAAGTTTTTTCTTCGTCAGTTGTTTTTGAAGTATACTTATAGCTTTGGCGATCAATATTGACACCCAAACCAGCAACACCAGAACCTTGTGGGTTATAGTAGATATTATCTTTATATGTTTCTGCTACCTTAGAATAGTTCGAGCTAGTAGGGAAGAGACGGGCATAGCTGTATGCACCACTTGTAAAGTTACGCTCGATTGATTCTTGGTCCGAACCATCATAATAAGCAAGCGTTACAGTATCAATATGAACATTGTCTTTATCCCAATACTGTTCATTCTTCGCAAACTCGATAGAAGACTTAGCTGTCAATCCTTTAAGCAAGAACGGACCATTGTAAAGCAATGATGTTGGATCTGTCGCCTTACCAAAGTCTTTTCCTTTTGATTTTTCAAACTCTGCGTTCAAAGGCCAAAAAATTCCGTAAGACAGTTTAGAGTTCCAGTATGGTTCTGGTTGGTTCAATGTATATTGAAGAGTGTAATCATCGACTGCTTTAACACCTACTGCAGAGAAGTCTGTGTTGTTTCCTGACAAGTAGTCAGCCAATCCTTTAACAGAATTTTGTGCTAGGTAAAGGGCGGCTGATTTATTGTCGGCTGCGTGTTTCAAACCTGTAACAAAGTCATTTGCAGTTACTTCTGCATATTCTTCACCATCAGATGTGAACCATTTTACACCTTTACGAATTTTATACGTGTATGTTAAACCATCTTGAGATACTGACCAATCTTCAGCGACTGCAGGAGTAAGGTTACCATACTTATCATTCGTAAAGAGTCCATCGATACCGTTTGAAGTGGCAACTTTTGTACTTTGTTTACCAGAGATAAGGTAGTCCAATGTTTCTGGATCAGCAGTGTATACATAACCATATGCTTTTGGTGCTTCAGCATTTGATGATTTTGAAGAACCACAAGCTGCGAGAACGCCTGTTGCAAGTAGGGCAACCCCTGCTACCGCAAAAATCCGACCTTTTTTCATGTTTAGTTAACTCCTCTATTAAAATTAATGAGATACTGTTAATTATACCATAATCCCTTTCAAAAGTAAACGAATTTTCAGAATATTTTGTCGCATACCATCTGATAAGCAGGATAACTTACATTTTCAGAAAAGAAACTATTGACGAGATTTAATTTAAAAGGTATAATAATAAAAGTTAAGGCGGTATAGCCAAGTGGTAAGGCACGGCTCTGCAAAAGCTTGATCGTCGGTTCAAATCCGTCTACCGCCTCTATATTATCAAAGGCTCCTATAGGAGTCTTTTCTTTTTAACTACTAGAAAAGCTTTATCAGTTCTGCTCTAATAAAGCTTTTGTTTTATTCTGTTTCTTCTTCTGATTCGAGTTCTTGGATTTGAACCTTAAGCTTGGTTACACGTCCATTTTTGACCTTATCATTGGTTAGAGTGATATGCTTATTGCTACTTTCTAACTCATAGCTAAGTTTTTCTGATGTTGGAATAGTTCCCACACCAGTCAGATAGTAACCTGCAATCGTATCTACATCGTCACTTTCAAGTTCAACATCAAAGTAGTCATTGAAATCATTTAAATTCATTGTCCCTTGGACGATATAGGTATCTTCTCCAATTGTATGAACATAGACTTCAGCTCGGTCAGTTTCATCATCAATCTCACCGACAATCTCCTCAAGGAGATCCTCTAGCGTAACTAGACCAGCCATACCTCCATACTCATCCAGTAGGATAGCCATCTGTCTTTGAGTATTTCTCAACTCTTTTAATAAATCATCCACAAAAATGGTCTCAGGTACAAAGAGTGGATCTTGTAAGATTCGCTTCCAGACAATATTGTCAAACCCGCTGGCAAAGGCTTCTTTAAGGAGACTCTTAGTATGAATCAACCCAATAACATTATCCTTATCTCCATCATAAACAGGAATACGAGAAAAATTCTGTTTTAAGATACTTTGGATAATGGTCTGAGTGTCATCTTGAATATCTACCATGAAAGCATCGGTTCGAGGAACCATGACTTCACGTGCCATGAGCTCATCTAGCGAGAAAATCCCTTGTAACATTTCAATTTCATCAGCATCCAAGGTTTCTTCACTCTTAGACAACATGTACTCAATCTCATCACGAGTCATTTTTTCATCTGCATCGTCAAATGTCATCGGTGTCAATTGACTCAAGAGATTAGTTGATGCCGAGAGCATCCAAACGAAGGGACTCACAATCTTACCAAGAGCAATAATAAACGGTACTGTTCTGATAGCCAAGGCATCCTTAAGATTTAGAGCAATTCGCTTAGGATAAAGTTCGCCAAAAACAATAGAAATATAGGTCAAGAAAGCCAATGATAAGAAGCTAGCTACCGCATAGGCAGTCTCGCTATTTCCCATCCAAGAGGCGATCAACTCTCCAAGTGAATCTGCTAGTTTAGCCCCTGACAAGATCGTAATTAAGGTGATACCAACTTGAATGGTTGATAAAAAGTGATTCGGGTTTTCAAGTACCTTTAGTAAACGGATATAGCGTTTATCTCCCTCCTCAGCTTTTTGCTCAACACGTGAACGACTAAGTGAAACCATGGCCATTTCTGTTGCAGAGAAAAAGGCATTTAAAAAAGTCAAAACAACTAATAAAACAAATTGCAGTAACAAATCCTGACTGCTCGGGTCTTCCATTTTCCTTCTCCTAAAAAGTATAATTGAAACTATTATACCATATTTTCCAATTTCTACACATTAATTTTCAATTTCTATGATAAAGGGTCGCTGAATAGAGTTCTGCAATCCAAGTCTTGATGCTTTAGTTCCAGCCCCTTGTGAATCTTCAAAAAAGCTCTTTAAAATCAAAAGAGCAAAAAACAAGCAAGCCTGTCAATAGTTCATGACTAATAAAAAACAAGGTTGGGATTTTCCCTCAACCTCTTGATCAATTAGTTATTTTTTGTGACTGTGACCTCACCTGTTCGGTAATCTAACTGAATTCCCTTTTGGACATTCGGAATGACGACGTTAAACTCCAACTCTCCATCAGAGGACTTGGCTTCAATCTGAGAAGCTGATGGTACCAAATCTTCCTCAGTAGCATAGAGTAATGTCACGCGGTAACGAACTCGTTTGTTTTGATCTAGGGCTTTTCGAACCAAGCTCTCATAGTAGTTTTGGCCTGTCGAATCTTCGGCACGCGCCTGGTTAGACCAAGCTGTCTGAACAGCGATATTTTTAGGATTGCTAGTAGAAGCATCAAAGCCATCTAACCCACCGATCAAGGCATAGCCCAACAAATGCCCTCTATCGACCGCATGGTTGTAACTTCCCTTTAGATTCTTAACCTGATGCCAGCCTGCTGGCGTCCAAGAAGTCGAGCCATTCCCAGTCTCTTCACGATCCTTGTATTGTCTGGTCGCTTTTGACATAAGGGCATTGGCTACTGTGGGAACTGTCTCTCCTCCTACAGTTTTTGTCTTGTTATCAGCATAGGGTTTGCTTGAAACCTTTGCATCCAAATTTGTCTTATTACCATTGACGATAAAGGCTCCTGCTCCATTCCACTCAAGAGAACCCTTAATTTGTTTTTTGATAGACTCTGTTAGGACACTTTCAGCCAGTTCTTGACTTGGAGTATCAGACGACTGTGATTTTTGTTTTACTTGTGTTTGTGGTGCAGTGTTGGAAGACTGCATTTGTTTAATATAGTAGCTTCCTGCTGACAAGAGCAAAAAGAGCAAGAGACCAATTAGGGCCTGCCTTGTTTTTTTGTTCATACTTTCTCCTTCATTTCACTTCCTAGAAAAAGACTGGTCTCCCAGCCTATTTTCCTGTAAATTTTGCGATGAGTTCTTGCCATTTTGCTGGTGCTAAAATAGCCCAAGGATCTTGCCCTTTTCCTAGAATACCATAGCCAATCATCAAACCAATAGCAAGAGCTAAGACTCCTAGTAGTAATACTACAATTACTAGGATAAAGCGACGTAAGACATATTTGGATTGTTTATTCATCTTCATCAGCTTCCACACTTACCCGTTCAATCTTAGCTCCTAACTGGGCTAATTTTTCATGAAAACGGTAATAACCTCTATCTAAATGGACAAGCTTTCCTACAACTGTTTCGCCTTCAGCTACCAAGCCTGTCAAAATCAAGGCTGCACTGGCACGTAAGTCTGTCGATAGAACTTCTGCACCTTGGAGAGGCTGTCCTCCGATGATACGAGCTGTATCACGGATGATTTCAGAGTGCAAACCCATACGACGCATTTCCTCTAAATGTTGAAAACGATTCTCAAATACAGTTTCTACCATAGTTGACTCACCTTGAGCTACCGTCATCAAGGCCGTAAACTGAGCCTGCATATCTGTCGGAAATCCTGGATGTGGAAGTGTCTTAACATGAACAGCCTTTAATTTTTCACGTTGAGAACGAATACGAATTCCTTCGTCCTCATCGATGACTTCAACACCCATTTCCAATAATTTAGCAATCAAGGGACGATTGTGTTCCCAGATGGCATCTTGAATCAAGACATCTCCACCAGTCATAGCAGCTGCTACCATGAAGGTCCCAGCTTCGATTCGGTCTTGTACAACATTGTGAGTCGCACCGTGCAATTTCTCAACACCCGTAATGGTAATAGTTTCTGTACCAGCACCTTTGACTTTGGCACCCATTTTATTTAGTAGAACAGCTAAGTCTACAATCTCGGGTTCACGCGCCGCATTTTCAATGACAGTTACGCCCTTAGCAAGAGTTGCTGCCATCATCAAGTTTTGAGTGGCACCTACACTTGGGAAGTCCATGTAAATATGAGCACCTTTCAAGCGTTCCGCCTTAGCCTCAATATAACCTGCTGTCTGAGTAATTTGAGCCCCCATTGCTTCGAGTCCCTTTAGGTGAAGGTCGATAGGACGACTACCGATAGTACAGCCACCTGGCATCGAAACTTTAGCATGTCCCACACGAGCCAAGATTGGCCCCAATACTACAATAGAAGCACGCATCTTGCTGACATACTTGTAGGGAGCTTCTTCTGTGATATCCCCAGTTGCATCAACTTCGACAATATGAGCATCCTGATCAAAATCAACTTGAGCATGCAATCCACGAACCACTTGGTTCATGGTAAAGACATCTGATAAGATTGGAACATTTTTTAAAACAGTTTTTCCTTCACTTGCTAAAATAGTTGCCGCTAGCAGAGGCAAAACTGCATTTTTTGCGCCCTCGATGGTGACACTTCCAACCAAGCGATTATCGCCACCTCGAACTACAATTTTTTCCATAAAATATTTTCCTTTACTTACAATTTTAGAATAGCGCTCTAATTGCTTCTTGCCAGAGTTGGTAGAGATTTAGGAAAAAGGAACTAATCAGATATCCTAAACCGATACTACACAATACTACCAAGAGTCGAATCTTCCCCGCATTGTCCTTGGTCACCTTTAAAATCTGATCCCATTTAACCAGGTCTTTCAAAAGTTGAAAGACTAGATAGACAAAGAACATATGACTACTAAGGGTTAAAAATAATTGAAACATCGGCCTATTATACCATCTTCTCTTTTTCTACGCTAGTTTATGGACTCACACCATATTTTAGGGATTATTTTTCAAATAGTCAATCGCATCCTGAAGTGTTTTTACTGGAACAATCTTCATGTCTGTTTTAATCATTTCTGCAGCTTCTACAGCCGTATCATAATTACTTTTTGCATGTGGATTGGCCTTTTTAGCTTCTTCAGTTACTGGATTGTTAGGAGCAAAGAAGACTGTTGCTCCTTTTTTAGCTGCTGACACAACCTTTTTATCAATTCCACCAATATCACCCACATTGCCATCTCTGTCAATGCTTCCTGTACCAGCTACGATACGACCATTCCGAAGAGTTGGTTCTGCAATTTGTGTATAAATAGATAGACTAAACATGAGCCCAGCACTCGGCCCACCAATTCCTGCTGTTGAAAAACGAATTGGGATATCACTAGTCACTTCTGTGCGGTCAATCAGGCCAATCCCGATTCCGTTTTTCCCATTTTCCAGAGTAATAATTTTCCCTTCGGCAGACTTGATTTGTCCATCTTCTTCATAAGTGACCTTAACCTTATCTCCCAGAGCTTGAGAATTGACATAGTCAACTAAATCCTTAGAACTTTCGAAAGTTTTATCATTAACCGCTGTTACTGTATCAGCAATATTGAGAATCCCTTTAAAGGTCGAATTATCAGTCACAGTTAAAACATAGACCCCAAGGTAGTTAAGCTCGATCTCTTTTCCAGCAGCCTTCAAACCTTGGTATTTAGCCATGTTCTGCGAAGTTTCCATGTAGAATTGATTGATGCGGACAAATTCTGCATCTGATGAACCACCTGTCATTTCCTTAGCACTATGAATATCTGTGAAAGGTGTTAGCCAAGCATAGATTAAATGCGCTAGTCGAGCACGCTGAACACCAACTGTTACAAACTGGTAAGAACCTTCCTCTTGATCAGGCTGATTATTTACCTGTAATACCTTACGAATATCCTCTGAAGTCCCTGGCACTTCGATATAATAAGGCAGGGGCACTGTAAAAGCAACAAAGGTAATGATAAGTCCCACAATCAGGTATATGGGCCATCTAGTCTTTTTCTTCATCTTCTAATTCCTCCAAGACAGTATTTGGCACATATCCACTGATATCTTGACCAAATTTTAATAGTTCTCTGACAGCTGAAGAGCTAATATGTATATGCTCCAAACGACTATGGAGATAGATCGTCTCTAGTTCACTTGCCAGCTGGTGATTGTAATAGTCAAAACTGGCTTCATACTGGAGATCCGCAGCATTGCGTAATCCTCGCACCAAGACCTGAACTCCAAGTTTTCTAGCAACGTCAACTACCAATTCATCGTGAGAAGCCATCACTTCCACATTTTTGAGATGTCCCACTGCTTTTTCAACAGTCTTCTTTCGACTCTCTATCGGTAAAAATCCCATTTTGTGTGGATTATAAAAAATCCCGACATACAATTTATCAAAGAGCTTACTTGCACGCTCGATGAGATCCAAATGTCCGTTAGTCATCGGATCAAAGGAACCTGTAAATAGCCCAATCTTATCTGACATAAACCGTCACCTTACTAATTCCATATATTTTTTCCTTCCAGATACCCAAACAAGCAATTTCTTCTGGAAGTTCTACTGATTTATCGGTCTCACATACCACCATGACATCTTCTGAAAAAAGATTTCTCTCCGCCATTTTTTCAATGTCGGATACGATCTGTTCCTTTGCATAGGGAGGGTCCAAGAAAATAAGATCAAAGACTCCATCCACCTGCTCCAAAGCACGACTGGATTCCATTTTCAATAATTGAAATTTAGAGGTTTCCTTAGTCATCCGAATATTTTCTGCGACAATACTCTGGGCCCTGCGATCTTTCTCAACCAGTACTGCACTGGACATTCCCCTTGAGACAGCCTCGATGGATAAACCGCCACTACCAGCATAAAGATCTAACACACGTCCACCTTCAAAGTAGGGACCAATCATATTAAAAATAGCGCCCCTGACCTTATCTGATGTCGGTCTAGTTGTTTTCCCGTCTAGCGTCTTTAATGGACGCCCTCCGTAGATTCCTGATACGATTTTCATACCGTATATTATACCAAATTCTTATCAAAAAAAGAAAATCGAACCTTACGGCTCGATTGATTAAAGAATATTTTCGTAAGTATCTCTCACTTCTTGAGGCCAGACACTGGTTTGGACTTCACCAATGTGCTTTTTACGAAGTAGGAACATAGCCATACGAGACTGACCAATCCCCCCACCGATTGTAAGAGGGAAGAGGCCATTTAAGAGAGCCTTATGCCACTCAAGTGCTAGACGGTCTTCGTCTCCTGTGATAGCTACCTGACGGCGAAGAGTGTCTTCATCGACACGAATTCCCATTGAAGATAACTCAAAGGCTGCACCAAGATTCTCATTCCAAACTAGAATATCCCCGTTCAGACCCTTATAGCCATTTTCAGATTCTGTTGTCCAGTCATCGTAGTCTGGTGCACGACCGTCATGAGGTTTTCCGTCTGATAGCTCTCCACCTATACCGATCAAGAAGACCGCTCCAAATTCCTTACAAATGGCATTCTCACGTTCTTTTGGTGTCAAGTCTGGATAGCGTTCCACCAACTCTTCTGTATGGATAAAGGTAATCTGTTTTGGTAAGATAGACTCAATATCGTAGCGTGCTTCGACTGCGAGTTCTGTCAAACGGATGGCCTTATAAATCTTTTCTACTGTTTCTTTAAGATAGGCAAGATTGCGTTGTCCGTTTGGAATAACTTTTTCCCAGTCCCACTGGTCCACATAGACTGAGTGAGTTGCATCTAGCGAATCTTCATCTGGACGAAGAGCTTTCATGTGAACAAAGAGACCTTCGCCTTCACCAAAACCAAATCGAGCCAGGGTATGGCGTTTCCACTTAGCAAGTGAATGCACCACTTCATAAGTTGCATCGGGAATTTGGAGAACCTTGACTTCCACGGCATTCTCCACACCTGATAAATTGTCCTGCATCCCATCCCCAACCTTACTCAAGATAGGACCTTGTACCTCAACCACTTCTAACTTATCTTTTAAATACTGGGTAAAGGTGTTTTTTACAAAGGAAATTTCTTCCTGTTGATGGATAAAACTTTTCTTCATACATCTCTCCTTTTGAATAATAAGATGATTATACCCTTTTGCCAGTAAAAATGAAAGTAAAAATTAAAAAAAGAGCTCATTTGAGCTCTAAAAGTATTAATCGTCACTTCCAAAGATACGCAAGAAGCTGAGGAAGAGGTTGATAAAGTCGAGGTAGAGGCTAAGCGCCAATGAAATTGCCCAACCTGTAGCGACTTGACCACCTGATTCCTCATAAACATAGCGAATCTTTTGGTTATCCCAGGCAATCAAACCTGCAAAAACAAGAACCATGACAATACTGATAATGTAGTCGAAGAGACCACTGTTTAAGAATACATTAACAATCATAGCCAAGATGAGACCTACCAAGGCTCCAATCAAAGCACGTCCGATACCACTCAAGTCCTTTTTAACCACAACTCCGATAAGAGCCATCACAAAGAAAAGGGCTGCGCTAGAAATGAAAGCCGTTAGAACTGTTCCTGGTAGATAGAGCGATACGATGAAACTCAGTGAAAAACCGTTCACTACTGAATAGATGAGAAACATCGGAAGAGCTGCTGGGCTATTTTTATAAGCCATATTACTGGCCGCAATGACAAGAGCAACTTCAACTACTCCTGTCACGATTAGCCATATGCGGGCATTAAGCATCAACTGTACAAGAAGGTCTTGGAAGGTTGTTAACATGAGTCCTGAGACAAGGGCTGATAAGCCAATTCCCAAACCTACAAAAGCATAGACTTTTGCATAAAATTGATTCAAGCCAGAACGTTCTTGAATAATTGTTTGATTCATATCTTTTTCTCCTTATGAAATCTTTTTACTGATTATAACAAAAATCAAGTCATTTAACCCAAATAAAACATGAGTATGCCTGCCGCAATGGCAACATTGAGACTTTCTGCCCGGCCCTTCATACTGATATGAACCAGTTGGTCCGCCTGATCTGTCATGAATGGACTAATGCCTTGACCTTCATTCCCCATGACTAAGACAAAATCTTCTAGGCAAGCCAGTTCACGATAATCTTTAGAATTTTGAGACAAGGTAGTTGCCAGAATCGGTAAATCACTATTTTTAGCCTTTTCTACAAATGTTTCAACAGACATGCGATAAATCGGTAAATGGAAATGACTTCCTTGCATAGAGCGAAGAGTTTTGAGGCTATAGATGTCTGCTGACTTGCTTGAGACAATGACTCCCGAAAATCCTGCCGCATCTGCTGTCCGGATCATTGTGCCAACATTTCCAGGATCCTGCACGTCTTCCAAGAAAAGATATTTTCCAGAAGTAAAATCCGGCAACTGCTCCTCTTCCTTTTGAACAATGGCAACAATCCCCTGAGGAGTTTGCGAATCTGCTAAATCAAGCAAGATTTCTTCAGTAACAAAGACAGTCTGGGAATAGTCCATTAATTTTTCGCCATACTCTGCAAGGGCAAATATTTTCTCAATCTTTGCACCAGCCTGAACAGCTTCTTCAAACAGGTGCCAACCCTCAATCAGGTAAGAGGTTTTCCGATATTTTTTTTGATGTAATTTTTTGGCATTTTTCACCACAGAATTGGCTTTAGAGGTTATAATAGTCATAGAAATATTATAACACAATCAAGGAGGTTTGGTATGCAAAAGGTTAAAATGATCGCTCAAGGTCGCGTCCAGGGAGTGGGCTTCCGCTGGGGTGTCTATAGTCTGGCTCTAGAACTAGGTGGCATTACGGGTCGTGTCTGGAATAACGATGACGGAACCGTTGAGATTCTGGCCCAGGCGGAGTCTTCAGCCATTATGGCTAAGTTTATCCAAGAAATTCGAAAAGGCCCTACACCTTTCTCTAAAGTAACCTACCTAGATGTGCAAATGAGTAACTTCCCATCCTATTCGGATTTCAAAGTCGCAAATTAGGTCTCTAGAACTATTGTATATTTTCCAAAAAAACAGTAGAATAGAAAGGTATAATTTTTAAAGAAGGAATAAAAACAGTGAAATCAATTAAACGAATCGCTCTCTCAGTCATGGGAGTGGCTATGCTATTAGTCTTAACAGGTTGTGTCCAGGTTGATAAATCAACAGGACTCCCAACTGGACCTGTTTGGGAGTTCTTGGGCGCTCCGATGGGAGAAGCTATCAAGTACTTCGCCAATGATCAAGGCCTCGGTTTCGGTGTTGGAATCATCATCGTAACCATTATCGTTCGCTTGATTATCCTCCCACTTGGCATCTACCAATCATGGAAGGCAACGCTTCACTCTGAGAAGATGAATGCTCTCAAACATGTCCTTGAACCTCATCAGACTCGCCTGAAAGAAGCAACAACTCAAGAAGAAAAACTAGAAGCTCAACAAGCTCTCTTTGCTGCTCAAAAAGAGCACGGCATCAGCATGTTTGGCGGTGTGGGATGTTTCCCTATCCTCATTCAAATGCCTTTCTTCTCTGCTATCTACTTTGCTGCCCAACATACTGAAGGAGTTGCCCAAGCAAGCTACCTAGGAATTCCTCTGGGCTCACCTAGTATGATTTTGGTTGCCTTTGCTGGTATCCTTTACTATCTTCAATCACTCCTTTCTTTACATGGAGTTGAGGACGAAACTCAAAGAGAACAAATCAAGAAGATGCTCTATATGAGTCCTCTCATGATTGTCGTGTTCTCTGTCTTCTCACCAGCCAGCGTTACACTTTACTGGGTTGTCGGTGGTTTCATGATGATTCTCCAACAGTTTATCATCAACTACATGGTTCGTCCAAAACTTCGTAAAAAAGTACGCGAAGAATTTGCTAAGAATCCACCAAAAGCAAGCAAAACTTCAGGCGCTCGTAAAGATGTAACCCCTGAACCAGCAACAGCTATCACAACTTCTAACAAGAAGAAAAACAAAAAACGCAATTCTGGAAAACAACATTCTAGATAAAAAATAAAAGGCTTAGCTTAAATGCTGAGCCTTTTCTATAGTCGAAAAGAGGCCGAGAAAAAAAACCGACCTCTTCTTTCATTTTATCCATGTACACGTTTCATGTAATCTTGATAGCTTTCTGTATCCATTAGTTCCTTAGCATTCTTCACACGCTCTGCTGTCGGGGGTTTAACCCCTTCAAGCGAATACGGAATCCCAAGTTCACGCCATTTGAACTCACCCATGGTGTGGTAAGGCAAGATTTCAAACTTATCAACATTTTTGAGAGTTTTTACAAACTTACCAAGTTCAATCAAATCTTCATCACGGTCTGTCAATCCAGGTACAAGAACGTGACGAATCCAAACAGGTTTACCGATTTCTGACAAGTACTGAGCACAAGCCAAGATGTTTTTATTTGTTTGGCTGGTTACAATCTTGTGTTGTGCTTCGTTGATTTCCTTGATATCAAGGAGAACCAAGTCTGTCACGGCCATTAACTTGTTGAACTTTTCTAGATAGCGTGGTTTGTTACGGAATGGAAGGGCACAAGTATCCAAGGTACAGTGGATACCTTTTTCCTTTGCCTTAGTAAAGAGGGCAATCAAGAAATCAATCTGCAAGAGGGCTTCTCCTCCACTGACTGTGATGCCTCCCTTGTCACCCCAGAAACCACGATAACGAAGCGCTTCTTCTAGAACATCATCTACTGTTCGTACACGAGATTTATTTGTTTCCATAGCCCAAGTATCTGGGTTATGGCAATATTGGCAACGCATCTGACAGCCTTGCAAAAAGACAATAAAACGAATTCCAGGGCCATCTACCGCCCCAAAACTCTCTGTCGAATGCACCATTCCTGTCACTTGTCCATAGTCAATTATTTCCTCAGACATATCGTTACCTTCCTTGAAAACGTTTTATAATCTTTATTATACCATGACTGAAAAGAAAAACCACAGATTTTGCCTATTTTTTAGAAAACAATCTGTTTTTCACTTTCAACTTTCATGATTTTCAAAATATTTATTAATCCTTATCAAAATCAAAGCCATAGAGAGTCGCAAAATAGTCCTCTGGTCGCTCTGCTCGGCGGATCAAGCGTGCTCCACCGTCCTCTGTATAGAGAATTTCTGCCGAACGAAGCTTGGCATTGTACTGGTAACCCATAGAGAAGCCATGCGCACCTGTATCATGAATGACTAACAAATCACCAATTTCTGTTTGAGGTAGTTCACGATTAACTGCAAACTTATCGTTGTTTTCACAAAGAGAGCCAACAACATCAACTACTTCAGTCTGACCATCAGGATGCATCATATTAGTAATGTGGTGATAAGCACCATACATAGCTGGTCTCATAAGATTGACAGCTGACGCATCTACTCCTAGATAGGTACGGTAGGTTTTCTTTTTATGAGTTACTTTTGTGACTAGAATTCCATGAGGTGCCAACATAAAGCGACCTAGTTCTGTAAAGATCTTAACCTGACCAAGACCTGCTGGTGTCAAAACCTCTTCATAAACCTGACGAACTCCCTCACCAATCAAAGCAATGTCATTAGGCTCTTGATCTGGGCGATAGTTAACTCCAATACCTCCAGAAAGGTTGATAAAGTCCAGCGAAATACCCAACTTATCCTTGATTTCTACAGCCAATTCAAAGAGCTGGCGAGCCAATTCTGGATAATAGAGGTGGGTCACTGTATTGGACGCTAGGAAGGAATGAATTCCAAAGGTTTTAGCTCCCTTTTCTTTCAAGATGGCAAAGGCTTCAAAAAGCTGTTCCTTAGTCATCCCGAACTTAGCTTCACCAGGATTATCCATAATGTCCGTACCCAGTTCAAATACGCCACCAGGATTGTAACGGCAAGAGATGATTTCTGGGATGCCTGCTGCGCGTTCCAAATGCTCGATATCTTCAAAGGCATCTAAATTAATAGTCGCCCCCAATTCTCGCGCATAAGCATACTCTCTATCTGGGGTGTTATTAGATGAAAACATCATATCCGCCCCTGTAAACCCAAGCTTGTGACTCATCAAGAGTTCGACATAACTAGAACAATCCACTCCACATCCTTCTTCTTGTAAGATTTTCAAGATAGCTGGGGTTGGCGTTGCCTTAACTGCGAAGTATTCTTTAAAGCCCTTATTCCAAGAAAAGGCTTTATTTACTGCTCGTGCTTTCTCGCGAATCCCTTTTTCATCGTAGAGGTGAAAAGGTGTTGGAAACTCCCCAACAATCTTTTCTAAGGCTTCACGTTTAATAAATGGTGTTTTCATAGGACTCCTTCATATTCATTATCAAAGAAAGGCTGGGACGAAAGTTCCAACCTTTGTATTTCAAGTCAATTCTTATTTTTCTGTATCGAAGATATTTCCAACTTCAACAGCAATTTGTTGGTTCTTCACATCAATGTTCGTGACTCTCAAGAGTGACTTGTAGTCGAACTGTTGTTCACGGTCTTCCTGTGCATTATCAGCAAAGACGGCTACTCCAGCCAACTCTGAATCAAACTCAGACAAGAGGCTAATCATCCCGTTAATGGTTCCTCCACCCTTCAAGAAGTCATCGACGATCAAGACACGACTTCCTGCTTTGAGGCTACGTTTTGAAAGGAACATCTTTTCGATACGGTCACTAGAACCTGAAACATAGTTGACACTAACAGTTGAACCTTCAGTGATTTTCAAGTCGCGACGGACAATGACAAATGGTACGTTGAGGACATTTGCTACCGCATTCGCAAGCGGAACCCCTTTGGTCGCAACAGTCATAACGGCATCAATCTTCTGATCCATAAAGCTCTTAGCAATAATGCGACCGATATTTTTCAAAATAGCTGGAGTGCTCAATAGGTCAGATAAATAAATGTAGCCACCTGGAAGAATGCGGTCACTCTCTGAAAGTTTATCACGAAGCTCTTCGATAATCGTTTTAGACTCGATGTCAGATATTGATGGTGTAAAAATAACACCACCACCAGCACCTGTCACCGTTTGAATATGCCCGATTTCAATTTCTTCGAAGGCCCGTTTAATGATGACAATGTCTTCAGAAATAGACGATTTGGCAGATTCATACTTTTCCGCAAAGGTGTTGAGACTGGTTAATTTGTATGGATTGTTAATCAAGTAATTGGAAATGACAACCATCCGATCACTTCTTCTTAATTTCATTATATTTTTACCATTCTTTTTTATTTAGTCTTTTTCTCATTATATCACACTAAAGCAAAAAAACGAACTTTATTGCCTAAATAAAGTTCATTTTTTTAGTTTCTAGTCTAATTTCGGCTTGTAGAAGGAACGATTGTCCATAGCAAAGACTTTATTAGTCATTTCTCCCTCATCAACAAGGGCCAGAGCTGTTGTCATCATCATCATGCTGGCATCCAAATTATCAATCATATGAATAATTTCTGCTTCCATCACTCGAGGACGAACTGGACTACCATACTCAAGGAGACCATGGTGACTGAGAATGACATGGCGAAGAAGTACAACTTCTTCTCTGGTATCATCAACGCCAAGTTCCATTACCGCTTTGGTAATTTCGCTATCAATCAGAGCGATATGACCGATAAGATTTCCTCTTACTGTGTACTCTGTCTGGTCAGGACCTGTCAACTCAATAACCTTGGCCAGGTCGTGCAACATAATTCCCGCGTAGAGCAAGCTCTTATTGAGCTGAAGATAAATATCTGCAATTGCTTCTGCCAAACGAACCATAGTGGCAGTATGATAAGCAAGACCTGTTTCAAAAGCATGATGGTTGGTCTTAGCAGCTGGATAGGAGTAGAATTCCTTGTCATACTTTGTGTAGAGATTCCGAACAATTCGCTGCCAAATTGGATTTTCAATTTTAAAAATCATCTGCGCCATATACTCACGAATCTCTTTGGCATCTACTGGAGATTTAACCTTGAAGTCCGCTGGGTCATTTGGTTCGCCAGGTTGTGGTAAGCGAAGGGTGATTTGATTAACCTGAGGCGTATTGTTGTACACTTCACGACGACCTTGCATATGGACTACTTTCCCTGCTGTAAAGGTTTCAACATTGTGGGGTTGAGCATCCCAGAGCTTCCCTTCGATTTCTCCACTATCATCTTGGAAGGTGAAGGCTAGGTAGTTTTTCCCAGCACGTGTCTGTCTCAGGTCAGCTGACTTAATCAGGTAAAAGCCTTCAAAAAGCTCATCTTTCTTCATGTGACTAATCTTCATATTCTTCCTCATCTTCTTGGATTTGTAGCAAATCAAGCGCAGGCTCACCTTCTGATAACTCAATGTGACGAAGCGTTCGCTCGATAGCTGTAGTACGACGGTTTAATAAATCATCAATATTGCCAGAGGCATGTTGGAGATGTTTTTGTGTCTTGACCAGAATCCCTCCAAACTTGCCAAATTCTGTTTTGACACTAGCTAGGGTTTTACTGATATGGTCAGCACTCTTTTGGATATTGAGGGTCTTGAAGCCAACAGATAGGGAGTTCAGAAGGGCTGACAAGGTACTTGGTCCCGCTACGATAATCTGCTCCTCCCGTCTCAAACCATCAAAGAAAATCGGATTTCGAACAATTTCCGAATAGAGTCCTTCTGTCGGAACAAACAAGACTCCAAAATTGGTTGTCCGAGGTGGCGCCAAGTACTTACTCTTAATATCCTTAGCAAAACGCTTAACGCTTGCTAGGAGAGACTTACGACAGCGCTCAATCTCGTCCTTGTCACCTGCTTCATAGGCTTCTTCAAGGCGGTAATAATCTGCCAGTGGAAACTTAGAGTCAATCGGTAGATAGACATATTCCTGGTCACCTTGTCCAGGCAACTTGATGGCGTATTCCACACGTTCACTAGAGTTTTCAACCGTTGCAAATTCTCGTTCATACTGGGTAGGTGTCATGATGTCTTCAATAATCTGCCCCAGTTGTAATTCACCTAGAATTCCTCGGGTCTTGGTTCCAGAAAGAACTTTATTTAGCGCACCGACATCTCGCGCAACAGTTTGCATTTCACCTAGACCTCGATTGACAGATTCCAGTTGTTTAGAAACCGTCTCGAAGGAGGCCTGCAAGCGTGTCTGCAAGGTCTTTTCTAGCTTTTCCTCGACCGTTTGGCGCATCTGTTCCAAGCGTTGCTCATTTGATTCCTGCAAGGCCTGTAGTCGTTGGTCAGTCTTATCTCTGGTTTGAAGGAGGTTTTCGTTCATCTCTTGGCGCACCTGGGTCAGACCCTGGTGCAATTCAATCCGCACCTCCTGCAAACGATCACTGACAACCACTTCAAGATTTTTTTGATCCAGCTGACTAGCTTGTCGAGCTTGTTCAAACCGATAATCCAACTGATCCGAAAGATTGTCAGCTTGGTCTTCCAAACTCTTGGTCAGATATTTTTCCTGCTTGTCCTGCCTTTGCCAAATGAGAAAGAGGCCGGCTAGATTAGCAACTAATAAAACAATAAGTAAACTTTCCATCCTACCTCCTGTCCTTACTATGCAGCACAACCACATAACCATCTGGGCAAGTCACCGAAACTTCCCTATCTATATATTCGTTAGAAGCGTAAACTTTCTTAAAGAAAAAATTCTCCTCTGTCAGTTCATACTTGGCACCAAGAATGGTCAGCTGACTATCCCGAACTGGCATAAAGGCTAGATAATCGTAGTCCGACCGTGGTTCAAGTTGACTGGTCCCTTCTGGGCAATAGGTAATCAAGTTTTGCCCATCCTCAATCTCTATTTGGCGCATATAGGGTGCCAATTTGGAATTACTGGGTAGAAAGACATTGGCCAACATATGATCGATGCGACCACCTAGCGCACCAAAAATAGTCACCTGAGCTTGAGGACTTTTTTCAAAAATCGTTAAAAGCGCCAGTTCCAGATCGGTATCATCTTTTTCTGGCTGAGCTTGGACAAAGTGCTGGGCACGTTCTTGAATCAACTGACGTTCTTCTACAGTCACAGAATCAAAATCCCCAACTGCAAGAGCAAGAGGAAGTTTTTCCTCTAGTACCCAAAGCGAGCCTCGATCCACACCGACATAGCAATCAAAATCTGTTCGATAGTGACAACGGTTTCCACCAGCAAAAACTGCAACTCTAGTCCAGTTGTTTTCTGAGAGCTTGCACTCGTTCATTGACATCTCCCTTAAAGACATAGGATCCTGCTACAAAAACTGTTGCACCAGCTTCTTTGGCTTGAGCAATGGTCTGATCATCAATCCCACCATCGACTTCGATCTCAAAGTTCAAATCTTTTTCCTCGCGAATGGAAACCAATTCACGTATCTTATCCATGGTTTCTGGCAGAAAGGCTTGTCCACCAAATCCAGGGTTAACCGTCATGACCAAGACTTGATCAACTAAGTGAAGCACATGCTTGATAGACTCAACAGGTGTACCAGGATTGATGACTACCGAAGGTTTAACACCGAGAGAACGAATCTTTTGAAGAGCACCATGGATATGAGGTGTTGCCTCGACATGGATGCTGATGATATCTGCTCCCGCACGCGCAAAATCCTCTAAATGATGTTCAGGGTTAGAGACCATCAAGTGGCAGTCAAAAACCATCTTGCTATGAGGACGAAGACTTTCGACCACACCTGCACCAAAACTGATTTGTGGCACAAAGTGACCATCCATGATATCGATATGGGCGTATTCTGCACCAGTTGCTTCTAGGCGTTTAATTTCACGTTCAAAGTTGGCATAATCTGCTGCCAGAATTGACGGAGCAATCTTGTATTGAGACATAGGTTTCTCCTTATTTTGGAATTTTTTTGCTGACTTTTTTATAGGTTTCTCTACGATTTTCAATCTCACTGAGGAATTGCAGGTAGTTGTCAAAACGGAAGGTAGCAATGATACCTTCTTCGACAGCCGGTTTAACCGCGCAAGAAGGTTCGTGGGTATGGGTACAAGTACGGAACTTGCAGTCTCGACTGACAGAGGCAATTTCTGGAAAGGCCTGATTAAGGTCTTCTGCTGTTGTTACTTCGTAATCCAGCGATGAAAAACCTGGTGTGTCTGCGATTTTTCCACCATTGAGATTGTAAAAACTAACCGCTCGGGTGGTGTGACGACCACGACCCAGACTGTCTGAGATTTCTCCCGTTTCTAGATTGAGATCAGGTGCGATTTTATTGAGGAGGGTTGACTTCCCGACACCTGTCTGTCCCATGAAGACCGTAACTTTATCTGTCAACAAGGGCAAGAGTTCCTCTTTACTGGTCACAAAGTCGTAACCAATAACACCATAGGTCTGCTCGTAAAAATCCAGTTCTCCCCTATCCTCCAGTAAGTCCATTTTAGAAATATAGACGATAGGATGAATGCCCTTATGCTCTAAAAGAACCAAAAAGCGATCCAGCAAATTGCTATTAAAGTCAGGTTCTTTAACGGACATAATGACAACAGCTTGGTCAATATTGACAATAGGCGGGCGAACCAGACTATTTTTTCGTTCGTGAATCTTGAGGATATAACCCTCGGAATTTTCCTCCGCAGAAAAATCTACCCAATCTCCAACATAGGGCGTATAACCTTTTTTACGAAAATTTCCACGCGCGCGTGTTTGATAAACCTGACCATCACTCTCCACATAGTAGAAGCCGGCCAAAGCTTTAATGATTTGTCCCTGCATCTTAGAGTCCTTGTCCTTTAAGCGCATCTGCTAGACTGGCAAATTCTTCTAAGCCAAGAGCTTCACCGCGTACACTTGGGGATAGTCCGGCCTGGTCCAAAGCCTTAGTCAATTTATCCTTGACTTCTTCAGTCTTGCCAAAGTAACCTGTCAAGTTGTTCCACAAGGTCTTGCGACGATGGGTGAAACTAGCCTTGGAAACCTTAAAGAAGAAGTTCTCATCTTTTACTGCTACAGCCGGTTCTGGACGACGCACCATTTTCAGGATAGCTGAATCCACATTTGGTGCTGGCACAAAGACCGTACGAGGTACGATAAAGGCAACCTTGGCTGTCATGTAATACTGAACGGCAATCGACAAGCTACCATATGCCTTGGTATTTGGTTGAGCAGAGATACGATCTGCCACTTCTCTTTGCATCATGACCACAAACTCACTAAAAGGAATCCCACTTTCAATCAAGTGCATGAGAATAGGTGTCGTGATATAGTAGGGTAAATTGGCCACTACCTTGATGGGTAAGTCAGGATTTTTGAAATTCTGGATATGCTGCGCCAAGTCAACTTTGAGAATGTCTTCGTTAACTACGGTTACATTGTCAAAATCACGCAGGGTATCCTCTAGGATTGGTACCAAGCGGTGATCAATCTCAAAAGCCATGACTTCAGCTGCACGCTCAGCCAAAAATTCCGTCAAGGCACCAATCCCTGGCCCGATCTCAATGACATTGACCTGGTCATCAATCTCAGCCGTATCCACAATTTTTTGAAGGATATTGGTATCCGTCAGGAAATTTTGCCCGAAGGATTTTTTAAAGGTAAAACCGTGACGCTCCAGCACTGCCTTGGTCACGCTATAATCTGCAATTCTCATTTATTCTCTTTTCTATTTATTAGCTAAAAATAATATATAAGACCCACATAATTCCTAGTGCCAACAAAATCCAAAACACTAAAAGAACACGAGGTTTGTTCGCTTTTGTATCGGCTCCAGTCATATCGAGCGCTTTCTTATCTTCTTGAGGATTCATTTTCTTCAGTTCATCCTGATAGGCAACCGAATCTAGAATATTGTCTTCTGGCAATAATTCTGAAGCATAATAGTCAGGAAAGCCCATAGCAAGACCAATTAAGTTCTTTTCTGTCAAAGAAAAATCTAAATCTTTGGGTTGATTTCCCCAAATAGCCCGTATATTTTTTAACAGTTTATCAGAAACAACAGACACTTGGTCCATAAAAACAACATCTAAAAGATCAAATCCGAGTACATCACCGTCTTTGACATTTGCAAGAATATAACGAACAAAGGCATCATATAGTTGCACGGATTGCGGGGCATTTTCTTCTAAAAAAGATCGGTTTTTGAGGGCATTCTGCTGAAATTTTTCAATAGAAAGCAAGATATCTACATTCTGCTCTTGGTAAAATCTTTCTGCTTGCTCTTCATCTTCTTCCAGTTTTTCTGCTGTTTCCCAGAGAGCAATCGGAGCTTTTAAATCTTCTTCATCCCAAAACAATTGCCAAAAATAGGGTATTGTGTAAATTCCCTCTGTTAGAATACGAGCTCCATCTTCGTTTTTTAAGTAAATATAACTTCTATTTGCCATATCATTTCCTTTCACAATCTTTGAAAAAGGTTAGTGGTTCAAGTAGAATGTAGATAAAACTATATAGTTTCCAATTTTTCATTCCCAATCAAAACCTAGACTTCATTTAAAAAGATGTTTCATAAAAGCACAAAGGGACGATAACAATACATGATCAGTTCAACCTTGGTCAGGACATCATCTGCAATTCTCATTTATTCTCTTTTCTAATTATTAAAGAACTCTCTAATTGCCTTCTAGTTCCTCACTGAGCTCTTGCATTTCTTTAAAAGCTGTTAGACTAACATAAGCACCAGCTTCATAGTATTCCGTTGGGTTTATGGCATAGTCAAAGCCTTCAATCATGCCTCCAGCTTCTTCAATCATGCCATTCCACTTTTCATCAAAGACCATTCTCAGACGTTTCCAATCAGTAAATACTGGGATTGAATTTCGTCCATCTTTTCCCTCTCTAACGGGAATATTAAAGTTTGCATCTTTTTCCAAAACAAAGGAATTCCCTTCTGAATTATCCTCTGGGAATCCTGATGCTGCATCTAATGGAAGCAAGAATTTTGCTTTAGGCATAGCCATAGAGAAGAACTTGTAGTAAAGCCCATAAACTAGTTCTTGCTCTTCTGTAGTCGGTTGATCCATCTGCCCCATCAAGAGCATCCATCTTACCAGGTCAGGATTCATGACAGGCACTTGTATTTCTGGCAAATCAGAAAAATCTGGTTTTTGAACCAAGGCTGAGGCACTGATACTAACTTCCTTGGAATTAAAGATTGCTCCCAAGGCACCATTTAAGTAAAAAGCTGTCCCTAGGAAATTTTCAATCCCTTTTTTATCTTCCGTATTTTCAATCAGTTTTACAACTGAGTTTGGTCGACTATCGATGGTTTCCTGAAATTGGCTATACCAAGATGGTGTCAAAAGCATAATCATGGGATCCGTACAGAGATATCCTTCTTCGCCCCTGTCATAGGTCGTGGAGAAAAGGTAAGGTTCGCCCGTTTTTTCAGAATAAACTGCATAAACCGAATCTGCTGCTAACAACTTGTCTTTGACGATTTCCGCTAGACGTTCCAACTTGCGAGTGTTGGCTTGATAGCTTTCTTCGCTTTCAGTTTCCTGATTTTGACGGCATTTCCATAAAAAGAGACGTAAAATCTCTACGCTATCATCAAGACTAGCTGCCAAATAGTCTTCATTCGTCAATTGACCCTCTTGAATGGCTACAAAAGCACGATACAGAGCATCTGAATAGCTTGATAATTTTTGCTCTTCCTCAACACCTGAACTAAAGAGCACACTTCCTTTTTTCAGTTTATCCAAAGAAGGAGGCCTATCAACCACTAGATGCGCGAGGACTTCATCAGTAAGACTATCGGCATCTTTGTTTTGACTGCTAAGTTTTTTAACCTCTACAGTACCAAGAGCCTCCATTCCTTGGTCAGGATTACAAAACTGCAACTGATCCCCAACCTTGAGAGCCCCTTCTAAACTCCCAACGATCAATAATTGATTCGTTTCCTTCATCGGGAGAAAGTCCAAAACTCCCACACATGCATTGTTTTTAGACTCTTCTTCCGCTTCAGTCTTTTTCAAATAGTCAAAGATTCCCATTTTTTCTCCTTGTTGTTACTACTCCTTTAGCAGTTGAGGCAAGAAATGATGTTGTCAATACTCTTATCTAAATCTTGCTATCAAGTAGCCTTTTATCTCCTGTTAACCAGCATATGATTACTTCTATTGTATCACATTCCCTTGGTATTTTGGGTTGGTTTCGCAATTATCATAAGATTTCATAACATCTTCAACTTCAGCTAAACTGATGCCAAATAATTCCAAACGCTTGAGAAGTTGTTTCCCATTGGAATAACCAATACGAAGATTCTCTCCTAGATATTCTCTGCGTTTTCGACTATCTGCTCCAGCCAAAAATCTCAATCGAATCAAGTCACTACGGCTAATGTCAAAGTCACTTTCTGCTTCAAACTGCTCTGTCACCTGAGCCAGCGCTGTTTTCAAATCTTCATAACTGGCATGTTCGATTCCTAGAGAACGTCCCTTGGTCTTGGACTTAGGAACTGCCTCATCACGTTTGAGAAAAGCGTGCTGCACTGATGGAACAGCCGTCATAATCATCCGACGAATGCGTTCCCCGTTGAAATCAGGATCTGTAAAGACAATCACCCCATGACGTTCATGTAAACGTTGGATTCGTTCAAGGTCCTGTTCATTGATAGCCGAACCACGAGTCTCATAGGTCTCCACATCAAAATAACGTTTAAGATTGGCCGTATCATCGCGTCCTTCAACTACGATGACTTGGGAAATTTTCTCTTTCATGATTTACGTTCCAATCCAAAGATTCGTTCTGCATTGGTACTTGTCGCAGCCGCTAATTCTTCTGTTGTCATGCCACGCAAGTCGGCGATAAAGTCCACTACATAGCGCGTGTAAGCTGTCTTATTCTCACGCCCACGCTTGGGTACTGGGGCCAAATAAGGTGCATCCGTTTCTACCAAAATCTTATCCAAAGGTAACTCTTTGGCTGCTTCCTGAATGTCTGTCGCCTTCTTGAAAGTCACCACTCCAGAAAAGGAAATAGTCATACCAAGCTCCACGAACTTCTCAGCCCACTCCAGTGGACCTGAGAATGAATGCATAATCCCACCACGGGGACCAACTCCCTCACTCTTAATAATCTCATAGGTATCTTCTAGCGCATCACGGGTATGGACCACAAAAGGCAAGTCCAGTTCCTTAGATAGCTGAATCTGACGGCGGAAAACTTGCTCCTGCACTTCTTTAGAGGCTGTCATCCAATGATAATCCAAACCAATCTCACCCAAGGCAACCACTTTAGGATGTTTGAGCTTGTCCAACAGGTATTTCTCAATATCCTCTGTATAGGTTCCTGCCTCTGTTGGATGCCAACCAATAGTCGCATAGAGTTGGTCGTATTCTTCCACCAACTCTAGGGCCCGCTCAATGGTCGGTTTGTCAAAACCAACAATATTCATCCGAGTTACACCCATTTCAGCCGCTAAGGCAAGTTCTTCTTCTTCGCGTCCCAAAAATTCTTCCACATTCAAGTGGGTATGAGTATCAAAAATATCCAAACTATATTTCCTTCTCTTTCCTCAATGTTCTTTAACTACCAAAAGAAAAGACTTTCTCTTTTCTATACTTCCCTATATTTCCTCTAGTTTCTATTCACTTTGGTTAGTACTTGGTTAGTACTTGGTTAGTTCTATGGTTAGCATCTACAGATGAATTTGATTAAGTTTCTCTCTCAATTCATCCTGTATATTTTTTGTTACATGACTATAGATCCTTAAAGTGATAGATTCATCTCTATGTCCAACTCGCTCCATAATAGCCTTTATAGGTATCCCTAGTTCAGCCAACAAACTAATATGAGAATGTCTAAGCATGTGAATATTATAGGATCTGTGCCCACCTAACACTACTTCACAAATATTTTTGATAAATCTATATAACAAAGGTTGTCTCATAATGTTACCCTGCTCAGTCACAAAGATGAACTCCTCATCAAAACAGTTACTACGAAAGTACTCGATAATTTCCAAGCAACGTTCACTTAGTACTATAGTCCTTACAGAACCTACTGTTTTCGTTGTCTGTAAGATTCTCTCATCATATCCATGAGCAACATAATCTATAGTATGATCAATTGTTAAAAGATTCGCTTTGAAGTTTACATCTTGATAGCGAACTCCTATAAATTCTGCGAAACGAAGACCAGTTAAAAAGATAAATTCCATTGCCAAAGCATAACGTTTATCTTTATTGTGACTTTCACAATACGATAAAACCTGTCCTAGTTCCTCTCTACTAATGAAATTATCCTTAGCTTTTTGCAACTTCTCATAGTCCGCTTTCTGCTTCGGAATTACCACTCCTTTAACTGGAGAATCAGAAATATATCCGACCTTTACAGCATAATTAAAGAGACCATTCAAATATATCTTCCTATTTTTTCTCGTTGAATTTTGAACATTCAAATTCATTAGATATGTTTGAACTAGCTGAGTAGTATAATCTGATATTCTCAAATTTCCTACTGTTTCCATGAAAAGTTCTAAACTTTTCATCTCACTTCGATAACTAGAAGATTTTATCTCACTGGAACGAATCGTTCTCCATTCTTCCAATAGTTGACTAAAAATCATTTCTTCTAGTTGTTTCTTTTCAACTTCCTCTTTTGTAGGCGCGGTTAGGAGTTTTTCGATTTTTAGCGCTAAACGACGTTTTGCTTCTGCTTGAGAAACTCTAGATTTTGATTTTAGAGTCACAGAGACTTGTTTCCACTTTTCCTCTCGTTCATGATAGAATTTTTCATAATAACGGTATTTCCCATTATCCAATTCTTTAAAAAACATTTTTTCTCCTTCTACTTTTTAAAGCAAAGGAAAGCTATGTAGCATAGCTTAATTATAACATAACTACATAGCTTCCTCATATTTCTTTTGTTTATACTGCAAAAATTCCTTATAGCCTTCAACATCTATATAGACCCTCTTATGAGAAGGCTTTAAAATGTATCCTTGAAATTTTTTATTTCGTCGCATCTCTGTTAGATCATTGTTTAGGGTTTTTAGTGGAATATCAAATAATTCCGCAATCCCTCTCTTACTTTTATATATATTTTCCATAAATTCTCCTATTTTGATATAATAGGGATGATAAGAGACAATTTCTTTTATCACCTACTTAGCTTGTCAGTTGCCCCGCTAAAAGTATCTGACAGGCTTTTTATGTTATCGTAAAACTCCGTTGTATATTCTTTCACACCATAAGGAGTTTCATGTTTTGTGGTACGAGAAAATGTCGGAGGACTGTTAATCTTATAAGTTTCCATAAGCTCACCCTTTGTTGTTGTAATTTCCAAAGGCTTTTCAATTCCTCTACTGGTACGATAAATACGAATCCCTTTTGGATACATATATAAACGTGCCCCTTTTACTATTGATTTCTTATCTGAGCTTTCGTCTCCGATTTGTAAATTTGATAAGTAGGCTATCAAATAGTTCCCAACTTTATCTGCCCTTCTCAAGCGCTTGGTCTTAGTAAACCCTTTCCCCCACATCTTAGCAAGGTCATTGTTAGGAATTGTTAGTTCAGAATCGTTCTTTAATAACACATGCAAATGCCACCTTCCACTAGCTTGTGGTTCAATGACCGTAATATAATCAACGTTCCCAAACTGATTACGAATGCGTCGAATGAACGCTTTGAAATCCATATAAACTATAGCTGTTTCGGTGACATGGTTACGATAAGTCAACGTAATCCAGAGCTGGTTGGCACCTCCCGTAAAATTGTGAGCCACTAAGCGTCGTAGTTTTTTCATAGTCTGTTTAGTAGACTTCAAATTATCGAGTCGTGTACTACTGGAAGTATCCATTTCATGAATTTCTCCAGTCTCAAGATTTACGTAACGCTTGCCTTCTATCACTTTGATAGTTTGTTCTTGTTGACCGTTAGCGGTTGTCATTTCAAGCGTATTACCATACACGTAACTTTTTACAATTTTACCAAGTTCTATTCGTTCCATGCTTTATACCTATAAAAATATGTTTTGTGCTTTTGTATGACGCTTATCAAGTTAAGGCGTCGCACTATTGATGATTAAATTCAGATTTATTCCATGATTTATTGACAATAGGGACCCTAAGATTATAAAACTGATTGTGTCGGAACGGCGAACAAAGTTCGACCGCACCGCCCCAACCAGTCTAATCTATCTTAGCCTATTATTAACAACTTTCACGGCATAAAGAATTTAACCATCTAAGACCACGGATGTTTCAATTTGAACAACGCCCCTTTAATCGTTCGTTTATCTGATTCATTACATATGATGAATACTAGATAGCGTAACCCATGCTTTACATATAGATCAGCAAGACCATGAAGAGCATATTTGTGCAAATAAAAGATCCAAGTATCCTTTATTCTTAATAGAACATCTGAATCTATCTCTCCAAACACTTGAAACCGGAAAACTACACATCTTGCTCCAAATTCTCGAATCCCATAGTTATCAATTGCACATATAGGAACTCTTTCATCTGCTACATGCACTCTCTGAATTGACTTGCTTCCATCAATTTGATCAACTTCCTGATCCTCATAAATCGGAGTTAGTGTATAAACAAACTGATTTTCTTGAACATTTTCTTTCACTAATTCTACGAGTGCGTTTTGCGTAGTAACTATAAATCTATCCCAGTTTTTTTGCTTTTCTTCAACTTGGACTTTCCTCTGGTACTCCTGAAGTTTTCTACTACATAGGTGATAAACTTCCTTAATACCTTCAAAAACCTTCGCAGGTATTTCCTCGATAAACGATGGCATATTGATCTCCTTTATAGTCTTATAGTTCGACAACTTCATTGACTTTTGCAGTCAAACTAAGCTGATTACGATACTCTCCGTACACAACTGCCTTCTCAATGCCTACAATTTCTACTGCTGTGAGCATTGGTTGAAACGAGTCATAATCCTTCAACGATGCAAATGGGACTTTTATGGTAAGCTTCTCCCCAATATTTTTGTTCTCATTGGGATACTCACTTTCATCAGAAAAGATAAGCACGCCTACCTTTACTCCTTTTTCAATTTCTGAACCAGTCTCACTTCTTTCTATCCACCTTGTAGCGGAAATAAAACGTAACTCTTTGTGAGAAAGAAACAACTGAGCATTGAACGCTGTAAAATGCGACAAATTCTTAAGAGCCATAATTTAAAACCTTCTTTCTAGAATTAAAAGCAAATCGTCTACTTTTAATCAAATAAACACTGTGACGATTACAGATAGCGACATTTTAAAATCACCTCCTTGCTTATAAGGAGAAATTTTAAAAGAGTTCGGAGGAGATTATGAAATTATTAATCTATTAATTCTTTTTGTAGAATCTCTATAATACGCTCATAGTGTCTTTTGACAGTTTTGTCACTAAGTCCAACTTCCTTTGCAAGATGCGAGAATGATTTATTCTCAAAAACAACTCCAAACAGAATTCCTCTGTCTCTGTCGCTCAACAAACTCTCAATAGCATCGTTTATAATAGCAATTTCTTCTTTTTTAATTAAGAGAGACAATGCATCACTATTATCTGCTATCGTATCTAGTAAAGGATCTGTATCACCTGAACCACTATCTAAACTACGAAGACCATAAGAACGATCTTTTCTACATGAATTCTCATAGGGCTGGTTTAATAAGTTATCTACCTTAGCCCAATCACCAGATAATACAGCTTTATTAATTGCTTCTTCTCTACGTTGTTCTACTTTTGTTAAATCTACCATATGTTGGTACCTCCTGCTCGGGTTTACCAACCATACAGAGTTTGTCTTCTCACGCTATCGCCAGTGGAAAAAACTTAGTAGTCATTTTAGATAGAAACAGTCAGATGTATAAAAAAATAGCAGTTATACAAAATCGTATAACTGCTATGCATTTACTATATATAATTTCAAATATATTTTCAGTTTTTTATTCACTCAATCATTCATCTAAACGATAAAGAATTCTTTTGTCTGACTGGTTTTCAATAGATCCAAAAATAATACGATCTTTATTACTGTCACCATTTTCTTCACCTTTAATAGCAACACCCGCAGGAATAAAATTAATGTAGTTTGATGGAGTAACTGTTTCCCAATTAAACTCTTTCCCAAATATTCCAATCCCACTATTATCAGCATTCTTTTTCACATCATGTATTATTCGTTCTGCTGATCTAGAACCTATCCAAGTCAGCACTCCTTTTTCATCAATTTTTATCCTATTCCCGATACCTTGATTTTCAGGAACTCCCCAAGTTCCAACTACAGTAGAAAAATCTCCTTTTACCAATCCATCAATATTCATAATGTTTTCATTTTTAACATCAGCAAACTGTTTCATCTCATTTTCTCTAAAAAATACTATTGACGGACTCTCAAAATATTCATCAAAATGATCTGTCAGCGTTAAAATATCTCTGTCTATAACAGATAAACGTGGTACTCCATCTGGTAATTCGAAGATATCATAAAGAAAAGTATTTTTTGTCGCTCCAACAGTCTCTCCAGATTTTATAATCTGTATGTTGTCTCCATCAACTCCATCTACTTCTCTGCCAATATCTCCATTAGCGTAAATCGGTATTACCCATTGTTCAGTCTTTTTCCCGAAATCACCAGCTATAATACCATCACTTACGGAAGAAAATTCAATGACTCCACGTCTTGTACTTCCATTAGAAACCGATTCACCTCTACCTTCCGAATATACTTTAAATGAATGCCCATCAGGATTTCTCCAATTACCAGCAATTGAAGAGAAATTACGATTTTTGATTTCATCAATATTAAGATTTGATTTAATCGGTGTAGGTTGTTCATTCATTTCATTTTTTCTATGAAAAACAGTATAATGAATTGGATTTGGTCTTCCATAGCCTTTTTCTTTAGGTTTTTCATTTTCCTGAAAAATTAGAGTGTCTTTTGTTATTTTTTTCGGTATATCATATTTGATAACATCCTCACTCTCTCTTGAAAAGTCAAATCCTACTTCATCTCGATTGAACTCTGATTTTCCTTGGAAAAAATATAAATTCCTATCAAATTTACTATATGTTTGCTCTTGCCCCATTTGGCCACCTGCATATATATTACGTTCTTTTCCTTCTTTTATCCCTTTTACATTCATGACCAAATACCCTTTATCAAAAGTATTATCATTTGCAACAACTAAACTTCCCTTATTTTTTATTTCTTTATTATCATTAAATACTTTAACATTTCCCCCCTTATCAATCGTCAAAATCATTTTATTTTCATTTTTACCTACTTCACTATACCATGTACCAGATAATGTTTCAAAATTCCCTGATAAAATATCCGATTTACTTAACTCCTTATTAATCGATTCAATTTCTACATAAGAGTCCTTTTTAGAAGAACAGCCTGCTATAATTACCACTGATAGTATACTTAAAAAAATTTTGACAACTTTCATATTCTATTCTCCTAAAAAATTATTAAATTCATCTTTTGACATATACTGAGGACTAGGCATTTCAGGTATATTCTCAATATTTTCAATAATATTTGAAACAACTTCTAAGGCAATCCATTTAAAATTGGACTGTTTTTCTATTGTTTCAT
>QWCB01000772.1_pt1 | contig 33816 bp, 29 predicted proteins | sample 1972511 | NCBI WGS metagenome assembly QWCB01 (sample SAMN09866719, study PRJNA288562) | Human gut metagenome isolate term5_stool, whole genome shotgun sequencing... | isolation source: gut | host: Homo sapiens | place: USA: California | reverse complement strand
ATGTACTACGCATAACTCACTCCTTTTTTTGGTTACAAAATTAGTTATTAGTGAGTTACCGACAGCTATGTAAATCTACGCAAAACGCAGAAACAGAACTATTTAGCGAGAAATCTGCACCCGTTACGGGAGTAACGAGGTGGTAACTGAACTTCTGCACCGTTTGGCTTCGAGGTGGTATTTCGTTGGCTCTGTTCCATAGAAAGACAAAGCGTAACGAACGCTATATCAGCTAATTCGCTACGCTTTGCCCAAATTTACTTTTTCGCTATGGGTTTATTTTATCCTCCGTGCAACTTTTCGGCTCCGGCCGCGTCTAATGGGGAAAACAGTTTCAGCAATGAGCCTACAGCGAACCAAACAGTATGAATTCGAGACCTTCGTCCGGGAACACCGCCGCATCGTCGGCAAAGTCTGTTATCTCTATGCCGTGGACAGCGACGACTTCGACGATCTCTATCAGGAGGTGCTGATTAACCTGTGGCGGGGATTCGACGGATTCGAAGGCCGGGCCAAAGTTTCGTCGTGGGTCTACCGCGTCGCGCTGAACACCTGCATTTCGTACTATCGCCGCAACCGCCGCCATACGGGCCGGCTGCCGTTGACCGACTCGCTGGGCGCAGCCGACGAAGATCCCGAACGCGGCGAGCGGCTGCGGGATCTGTATGCACTGATAAACCGGCTCGATGCGCTCGAAAAGGCGGTCGTGATGCTGTGGCTCGACGAGCTTCCTTACGAGGAGATCGCCGCGATCACGGGGCTTACGCGCAACAACGTGGCTTCGAAGCTCCACCGCATCAAGCTGAAACTGCGTGAACAGGCAAATCATTAAACTCCCCGAATATGGAACTCGACGAACTGAAAACCAAATGGCACGAGCTGGACGGACGTCTGTCGTGTGCGGACACTAAAATAGACAGGCTGACGGCGGAGGTCTCGGCCGGAAAGATCACCTCGGCCAAGCAGCGGCTGGCGCGTACGATACGGCTGGGAATCTTTCTGCTGGCAGTGCTGCCGCTTTGTTTCGCCAATATATCCCGTACGGGCGAGGCGGATCCCGGAACGGCCGTCAAGGCGACGCTGGCGCTCTTTATCTTCGCCATGCTGGCGCGGCAGATCGCGCTGCTGGTGCTGCTGGCGCGGATCGAGCCGGGAGCGGGGACCGTGCGCGAAACCTGCGCCGCCGTACTCCGGTTCCGCACCTGCTTCCTCTGGGGCGTAGGCGCGGGCATCGTGCTGGGTGTGCCGCTGCTGATCTCGCTGGGATTTTACGTGGGAAGCCTGACCTCGCCCTATGTGTTTTACGGATTCGTGGCCGGACTGATCGTCGGACTGCCCCTCAGCGTGCGTATCTTCCTGCGGATGATGGGCGATATCAATGCCCTGCGCGCCGCCCTGCGGGACGTGGAGGAGTGAGTTGAGGTCGATAACCGGCGTACGGATCAAGGCCGCCGCCCGCTAACGAACGATCCCCGGATTCTGCGTGAATCCGGGGATCGTTGTATAAGGTCATATATCGGAGTACTAATTATTGTGTAGTTATATTTTGGATATGACAATATGTAGGTATTGTACTGAAATTCTGCCTGATATATATTTGTAACTGTCAATGCGTGAAATTTCGTATCGAGTATTACCGCTTGAATTGTCTTCATAATATCAGGGCCTATGTGAATTGAAAACTAATTAGGATTGTCCATGCAGCAGCTGTAATGACTTTCTATTTCGCAAGGAGGATTTGCGAATTTTCCGACAAAAAATATCTGCGGTTTTCTGGCAGGTAAAATAAGAAATTAGATAATTAATATGAATGAAAGGAGTAAAAAACGATATGAAATCATATGTATTTATTGCGATGGTGATATGTTCGATTATAATATATCCCTTCGAAGCCAAATCTCAGGATTCGGGCGATTTGCGGATCAAATCCGTTACTCTTGTTGATGGAACGGTGATTTCCGCGCAAAATTATGCAGCAACAGATGCTGCCGCTACCGATGAGTTACAAGTGAAATCAGTGGAGTTTACCGACGGAACGATTATCGAAGCAGATCATTTTGAAATTTTGGATCAGAATATGAAAAAGACAGGAAACGATAATGATAAATCGAATACTGACGGAACCGCCCGATCCGGGAAATTTATAATTAAAATTGATACGGGAAAAGCTACTCCTCAAACAGTTTCCGCATCACGAGCTTGCGAATCAATTGGAGGGAATATCTACTTGGAGTGGGATCGCGTCTATGGAGTTATGCTCCATGCTCCCGGTCTGAATACTTGGGGGAAGATCATAGTTGAGTCTACAAATAGTGCCATTCTTGGCTTTTTTTCATGCGTAGAAAAGGTCGATCCTTGTAACAGCATAACGCTTGAACCGTATTATGGTTAAGTTAAATCTATGTTTGGAAGGGATAGAGGACGGTTATATTTCAGGCGTTACTCTCAATGAATAATGGAAATCCCCGGATTCACGCAGAATCCGGGGATCGTTATATATAATAGGTGCCGCCGTGTTAGCGCATGTAGAGCGTGATCCGGTCGTAATAGCGGCCTCCGATGTAGAGATCGGTTGTCTGCATGCCGCGGCGGATGTGGACCCGGCGCAGTTCGCGCGGCAGATCGACCCGGCCGTAGTCGATGTAGACCGTGTCGTCGTAGGCGTCCCACTGGATGTTGAGCGTGTCGAGCAGGCGTCCGTTGTCGGCGTAACGGAGTTCGTCGCTTCCGAAGCCGTCGGCCCCGAAGTAAACATAGCTGTCTAGCGCATAGCCGTCCTGTTAGAATCCGAGGTCTCCGGCCCATACGCGGCCCGTGAGCGTGTCGTAGAGATCGTCGTCGTCGTTTTCGCAGGACGAAAATCTGACGGCGGCCAGAAGCATGCATGCGGCGAGTAAGAATCGTTTCATGTACGGTTTGTTGAATTCGACGGGTATAAAGATAGCGAAAGTCGGGCGCAATCGCAAAACGGGTTTTGCGGGTTGCCGGGACGCATCTCATCCAATACCGGGCCAAAGATAGTGCATATCGGAGGCAAAAACGAACTGTTTTTTGCATATTCCGAAATTCCTTCGTATCTTTGCGCTCCCGTCCGTAACGCGGGGAAATGTGGAAAGATTTGACTGATTGCAACCACAATAAAAAATCGCTAAAACAGCTTATTTTTTATTCCAACAGCCAATTTTTCCCATTTTATACGTTTTATTTTTTTATTAACCGAGAGCGTGTTTCCGCATGCCGGCATTACGGCTGAGGGTACCGTCTCATAATTGAATGTATAACAATGGGCTTTTTGTTTACATCGGAATCGGTGTCCGAAGGACATCCCGATAAAGTTTCAGATCAGATTTCAGACGCCATTCTCGACGAATTCCTGCGTCGTGACGCCAACTCGAAAGTCGCCTGCGAGACGCTTTGCACCACGGGACTGGTGGTCGTGGCGGGCGAGGTGCGCTCCGAAGCGTATGTCGATGTGCAGGGCGTGGCGCGCCGTGTGATCGACCGCATCGGCTATACCAAGAGCGAATACCAGTTCGACTGCAACTCGTGCGGCATCCTGTCGGCCATCCACGAGCAGTCGTCGGACATCAATCAGGGCGTTGTGCGCGCCGAGGAGGACGAGCAGGGCGCGGGCGATCAGGGCATCATGTTCGGCTATGCCTGCAACGAGACCCGCGAGATGATGCCGGCGACGCTGATCCTCTCGCACGTGATTCTCAAGGAGCTGGCCGTCATCCGCCGCGAAGGGGAGGTGATGACCTACCTGCGTCCCGATTCCAAGTCGCAGGTGACCATCGAGTACGACGAGAAGACCAACCGTCCGCTGCGCGTGCATACCATCGTGGTTTCGACCCAGCACGACGAGTTCATCCTGCCCGGCAACGGGCTGACGGAGAAGGAGGCCGAGGAGCGGATGCAGGCTACGATCCGCGAGGACGTGCGCACGATCCTCATTCCGCGCGTCAAGGCGCGTCTGGAGCGCGCCGGCGACAAGCTGGCCGGGCTGATCGGCGACGACTATATCCTGCACGTCAATCCTACGGGCAAGTTCGTGATCGGCGGCCCTCACGGGGACACCGGGCTTACGGGCCGCAAGATCATCGTCGATACCTACGGCGGCCGCGGCGCGCACGGCGGCGGCGCCTTTTCGGGCAAGGACTCCTCGAAGGTGGACCGCTCGGCGGCCTACGCCGCCCGCCATATCGCCAAGAATCTGGTCGCCGCGGGCGTTGCCGACGAAGTGCTGGTCGAGCTGTCGTACGCCATCGGCATCGCGCAGCCGCTGTCGATTTACGTCGATACCTACCGTTCGCCGCGTCCCGCCGCGCTGGAGGGCATGACCGACGGCGAGATCGCCCGCCGCATCGGCAAGCTTTTCGACCTGCGTCCCGCCGCCATCGTCCGCCGTTTCGGCCTGAAGAACCCGATCTTCGAGGCCACGGCTTCCTACGGTCACTTCGGCAACCGTCCCTATACGGAGCGGGTGAAGGTCTGGGAGAACGGCCGCGAAACGGAACGCGAGATCGAGTTCTTCGGCTGGGAGAAGCTCGATGCCGTGGAGCTGATTCGCAAAGAGTTCGGATTGTAACGGTCCGGGTTGCAGAAAATCGGGATGTCCGTCGCGGATGTCCCGATTTTTGTTCCTACGGGCATACTAACCGGACGTTTCCGTCCGTTTGTCCTACGAATCGTAATAAAACCTGATGAAGCTTATGGTATAAATTGCCTCCGATTAATTGAATTTAAACACTTGTTATCGAATTATGAAAAAGGCATTTTTGATTTTAGGAGCAGTCGCCGTATCGGCCGCCGCGGGCGGACTTACGGCATGGGCAGTAGCCGGGGGCCGCGAAGGCTCCGTACAATATATCGAGCGCGAGGTGGAACGCACGCCCGCGCTGGGGACGCAGTTCACCTCGTATCAGGCCGAGCAGTACCCCGACCTGACGTACGCCGCCGAGAATGCGGTGAAGGCCGTGGTCAATATCGAAGCCGTGCAGCAGGTCGAGATGCCGCGCCGCCGGGGGTACGATCCCTTTCTGGAGTTCTTCGGCATCCCGCAGGGGTATGACGAGGGACCGCAGTTCCGCGAACAGCGCGCCGGAGGTTCGGGCGTCATCATCTCGGCCGACGGTTACGTGGTGACCAACAACCACGTCGTGGACGGGGCTTCGAAACTCCGCGTGAAGCTCAACGACGGCCGTTCGTTCGACGCCAAGCTGATCGGCAAGGACTCGGCCACGGACCTCGCGCTGCTGAAGATCGAGGCTTCGGACCTGCCGACGCTGGCTTTCGGATCGTCCGATGCGCTGCGTCTGGGCGAGTGGGTGCTGGCGATCGGTTCGCCGTTCGACCTGCAATCGACCATTACGGCGGGTATCGTGAGCGCCAAGGCGCGTAATCTGGGGGTTATTCCCAACGATTTCCGCATCGAGGCCTTTATCCAGACCGACGCGGCCGTGAATCCCGGCAATTCGGGCGGCGCGCTGGTCAACACGCACGGCGAGCTGGTGGGCATCAACACCCTCATCAAGTCGCAGACGGGCAGCTATATCGGTTATTCGTTCGCCATTCCCGAATCGATCGTGCGCAAGGTGGTCGTGGACCTCAAGGAGTTCGGCATCGTGCAGCGCGCACTGCTCGGCATCCGTTTTGCGATTGTCGATCAGGACTTTATCGACCGTGAAGGCAAGGAACTGGGCATCACCGAGCTGGGCGGCGCCTATGTCGCCGGCGTAGTCGAGGGCGGTTCGGCTTCGGAGGCCGGCATCCGCAAGGGCGACGTGATTCTGGACATCGACGGGGTGAAGATCAACGACAATGCGACCCTTTCCGAGCAGATCGGACGCCGCCGACCCAACGATAAGGTCAAATTGTCGGTAAAAAGAGATGGCGCAGTGAAACAAATCGAGGTTACTTTGCGTAATAAAGCGGGTAAAACGGAATTAATGACCAAAGAGGACGTCGATGTCGTCGAGGTTCTCGGCGGTAAGTTCGCCGATGCGGGCACCAAACTCTGCCGTGAGCTCGATATCAAGGGCGGCGTGCAGGTGGTCGGCATCAAGGCCGACGGAATTCTGGCCCGTGCCCGTGTCAAACAGGGATTTGTGATTACCCATATCAACGATCGTCCGGTCTATTCGGTTGCGGACATGCAGCGTATGGACGAGAAGGTCCGCTCGATCGACGGTATTTATCCCAACGGCCGCGCTGCGAGCTACACGCTCGTGGAGTAGTGCGGTCCGGGCGGGTTGTAATGTAGAATTTTATTTAGGAAGGTTAATAGATATATGCGTCAATTAAAGATTACAAAATCCATCACCAACCGCGAGAGCGCTTCGCTGGACAAATACTTGCAGGAAATCGGCAAGGAGGAGCTTATCACGGTCGAAGAGGAGGTGGAGCTCGCCCAACGGATTAAGAAAGGAGATCAGGAAGCCCTCGAAAAGCTGACCAAAGCCAACCTGCGTTTCGTGGTTTCCGTCGCCAAACAATATCAGAATCAGGGACTCAGCCTCCCGGACCTGATCAACGAAGGCAACCTCGGTCTGATCAAGGCCGCCGAGAAGTTCGACGAGACCCGCGGTTTCAAGTTCATCTCGTACGCCGTGTGGTGGATCCGTCAGTCGATCCTGCAGGCATTGGCCGAACAGTCGCGCATCGTGCGTCTGCCGCTCAATCAGGTGGGTTCGCTCAACAAGATCAACAAGGCGTTCGCACGCTTCGAGCAGGAGCACGAGCGCACCCCGTCGCCCGAAGAGCTGGCCACGGAGCTGGAGCTTCCCAAGGAGAAGGTCACCGACACGCTGCGCGTGGCAGGCCGCCACGTCTCGGTGGACGCCCCGTTCGCCGACGGCGAGGACAACTCGCTGCTGGACGTGCTGGTCAATCCCGATTCGCCCAACGCCGACCGCGGACTTATCAACGAGTCGCTCTCGACCGAGGTGGACCGCGCGTTGGAAACCCTCACGGACCGCGAACGCGACATCATCAAGTACTTCTTCGGCATCGGCACTTCGGAGATGACCCTCGAAGAGATCGGTGAGAAGTTCGACCTGACGCGCGAGCGCGTGCGCCAGATCAAGGAGAAGGCGATCCGCCGCCTGCGCCACTCGTCGCGCAGCAAACTGCTGAAATCGTATCTGGGCTGACGCCCGGCGACATATCCGGCCCGGTCGGGTCGTGTGAGTGAAAAAGCTGTCAAAAATGACGGCTTTTTTTTGTTTAGTGCTGTTGTGAGCGGCTGGCCTGCCGTATGCGTTTCGGTGCGGCGATGCTATTGGTGCGTGGTGTGTGGGGGTGCGCTTCGGGGCCGCGGGTTGCGCTGTGTGCGCTTCGGGACCGTCTTTACAGCAGCAGCCCGATCGAGAGCAGTATTCCGAAGAGCAGGATGTTGCGCGACGTGGCGCCCAGAATGGCGTTCAGCTCCCGGCCGCGGCCGATCCGCACCATGCGCCGCCATGTCGCCGTGTGCGGTGCGAGGTAGAGCAGGGGAAGCGCTGCCGCTCCTATGCGGCCGTCGCAGAGCAGCGGGAGGCAGAGCGTTGCGGCTGCGAATCCCAGTGCCAGATAAAGCCCGCTGCCGGCCCGTGCGCCCAGCCGGACGACCAGCGTGCGTTTGCCGCTGCGGGCGTCCTGCTCGCGGTCGCGGTAGTTGTTGACCGTCAGCAGGGTGTCGATCGCCAGCCCGCAGGCCGCCGAAATGACGCCCGTTTGCCATGTCCAGCTGCCGCTGAGGATGTAACAGGTACAGCCGACGGGGACGAATCCGAAGAAAACCAGCACCAGCAGGTCGCCCCAGCCGTGATAGGCCAGCGGATAGGGGCCCGCCGTGTAGAGAAATGCGAATGCGACGCAAAGCGCGCCGACGGCGATCAGCCACCAGCTGCCGTAAAAGAGCAGTCCGCAGCCCGTGATGCAGGCGGCCGCGGTCGTCAGGGCGATTCCGCGACGCATGGCGCGGGGTGTGATCCAGCCCTGCGCGCAGGCCCGTTCGGGTCCCAGCCGGTCTTTGCCGTCGGAGCCTTTGAGGTAATCCCAGAGGTCGTTGATGAGGTTGGCGTCTATCTGCATCAGGAAGGCGAACAGCAGGCACAACACGGCGGGCAGCAGGTGAAAATCTCCGTCCGAAGCGGCTAAAGCGCAGCCCAGCATCACCGGTACGGCGGCTCCCGTCAGCGTCTTGGGCCGCGCCGCGAGCATCCATGCCCGAAACGAATTGGTGGCTGTTCGTGTTTTCATGTTTCCGGAGCGGACTTATGCGCTGCGTGTGGTTTTATTGCTGTATTGTTTGGTCGGATAACCGTTTTGCGGCTCCGGTTGTCGTATATGTCTGATTGCCGGGCCGGGTACGGGCGCTACTCCGGCGCTTGTTCCGGGGCAGAGCGTAGTCAGGCGATCCCGGATTGGCGCAGGCCGAAGTCCCCGCGCCGCCTGAGGTGGCGGAAACTTCCGATCGATACGACGACCGATACGACGACCGGCAAGACCGGACCGGCAGGCGACGGTTCACCATACGATCGGCTCCTTGCCGATGCTGCGGAGATATTCGTTGGCGCGCGAGAAGTGGCGGCAGCCGAAGAATCCGCGGTAGACCGAGAGCGGCGACGGATGTACGGACTTGAGGATGAAATTCCGCTGCGGATCTGCGATAGCTCCCTTTTTCTGGGCGTAACTGCCCCAAAGCATGTATACGACGCCCTGTTTGCGTTCGGAGATCGCGCGTACCACGGCGTCGGTGAAGGTTTCCCAGCCGCGGCCCGCATGCGACGCCGCTTCGTGTGCGCGGACGGTCAGCACGGCGTTCAGCAGCAGTACGCCCTGCTCGGCCCAGCGGTCGAGGTTGCCCGTCGCGGGAGGGGGCGTCCCGGTGTCGTCGGCGACCTCCTTGAAGATATTCTGCAGCGAGGGCGGGAACGGCACGCCGTCGCCTACCGAGAAGCAGAGTCCGTTGGCCTGTCCGGGCCCGTGGTAGGGGTCCTGACCGATGATGACCACTTTCAGCTTGTCGAACGGGCATTTGTCGAAGGCGCGGAAGATGTTGCTGCCGCGCGGATAGATGCGCCGCGTGGCGTATTCCTGCCGTACGAACTGCGTGAGGTCGGCGAAGTAGGGTTTTTCGAATTCGGGAGCGAGCAGCTCTTTCCAGTCGGGGGCGATCTTTACATCCATGTTGCAAGGTGGTTAAAGTGGTGTAAATGTAGTAAAAAGTCGGCAAATTCCAGCTGTTTTCGCTGCCGATATAAGGAAAGGGGTTTTGTTTTTTGCGCTTTGCCTGCTGACTGCGGCGTGCGCGGATGCGGAAAAACCGCCGAAGGGGGCCGTGACGCTGATTTATATGATCGGCGACGGCTTGGGGCTGGCGCAGGTCTCGATGCCGGTGATCGGGGGCGGTTACGTGCCGAAGGCATTCGACCGTGCGCAGGGCGCGGCCCTGATTCGGACCCGCCGGCCGACAACCGCGTGCCGGATTCCGCTGCGGCGTGATGGACAACACCGGACAGGTCCGGCGGATCATGGCGCCGCTCGGACCCGGCGGCTGACGGTACGGAGGGGATTTGTACCGCAGCCCGAATTCCGGCTGCGGTTTTTTTGTTTATTTGAGGGATTGTGCTACCTTTGTCTTCGCTACGGTTTCCCGGTCCCTTTGCGGTCGCCGGGAATTAAAAGGGAATACCGTGAGAATCGGTAACAATTCCCGTTGCTGTGTGCCCGGCTTTCTTGATTGAAAGTTATTTTCCGGCATTCTTGGCCACTGGTCCTCCGCGGACCGGGAAGGCGCCGGAGAGAAGGGCGAGTCAGAAGACCTGCCGCCGCGATTATACGGATTTCGCTTCTACGGTGAATGGAGCAGGTCTTGGGTCATTTTCAACCGAACGTATTGAGTGTGTCGAAAACAACCTCGGATGCCGGACTGCGCGCGCTTTGTTGCGTGTGCGTCGGAGTGTGCCTTTTCATCTTTGCGGTCCGCCGGAACGGAACAGTGTTCAACCAAAAACGGATAAAAGATGAAAAAACTGATCTTAGGATGTTTGCTGGCCCTGTTTGCATCGGGCTGTAACGACAACGAACCGGAACAGAAACCGGTCGAACTGAAAATCTCGTTCGCCGGGGAGAATCCCGTCGAATTTACGGTCGGGGAGCAGAAGCGGCTCGCCTTCACGGTGACGGGCGACGATCTGGAGGGGCTGACTTTCGCCGCCGAGCCTGATGAGGCCCTCTCCGGTTGGACGGTTGTCGTCTCTGCCGGGCGCGAGGGGGATGCCTACGCAGGCGCGCTCGATGTTACGGCGTCCGCAACTCCGTCGGAAACGGCCGTGACGCTGACCGTCACCGACCGCAACGGCAAGCCGTGGAGTGCGACTACGCCGACATTGACGGCCGTGCAGGCGCCGGTGACGGCCATCGACCTGAGCCGGGACGGAACCGCCAACTGCTATATCGTCAGCGAGGCCGGCGAGTATATGTTCGACGCTACGGTGCGCGGCAACGGCAGCGGAGACGATGCCGCGATCGCGCTTGCCGACGGCATGAAAGCCGACTGGCTTTGGGTGACGAAAGGGCTGGAGCAGGAGATTTCGGCCGTTTCGCTCGATGCCGGAAAAGGCCGCATCTTCTTTACGGCGGCAGGCGCCGCGAAGGGCAATGCCGTGTCATCGCGCTTGCGGATGCCGCGGGGGAGATCGTGTGGAGCTGGCATCTCTGGTTCACGCCGGAACCTCGGATGGTGACCTATGCCAACGGCCGCGTATTGCTGGACCGTTCGCTGGGAGCCGTCGGCACGACGCCCGGATCGGCCGAGGCTTACGGACTCTATTACCAGTGGGGCCGCAAGGACCCGTTCTGCGGGGGTACGGCCACCGAAACCTCGGCGACTGCTTTTGCGCAGGCGGCGGAAAATTCGGTCGTCAATCCGGCCTTCGCCGATACGCATGCGTGGAAGCAGGAGAGCGGGGCGGCCGTTTCGACACTGGAATACGCCGCGGCGCATCCGCTTTCGTTCCTTTCGAACAAGGGTGCGACCGGAGTTTACGACTGGCTGGCCAAGCCCCGCGCCGATTTGTGGAATACCGCGAAAACCTGCTACGATCCGTGCCCCGTGGGGTATAAGGTGCCGGACCGCGATACGTGGGACGATTTTGCGGACGATCAGGACCGCTATGTGGACGGAACCTCGGAATGGGATGGGGAGAAGTACGGCATGACCTACATTTTCGGCGATCTGAGGGACTGGTACCCGACGTCGGGTTACCGTAACCGCGACAAGGGCAATCTCGCCGGTCTCGCTACGACCCGTACGGGGCATTACTGGTCCAACTATCGTTCGGGAAACACGATCTCTTGTTTCTATATTTCGAAAAAGCTCAGTACGGGCAAACTGCTCCAGCCGCAGTCTTCTTCGAAATCCGATGCGGCATACGGCTATAACGTTCGCTGTTGCAGGGAGTAATCCGGAGCGGCGGAGTCGCAGAGCCGTTCGGAGATAGGGCTGAAAAGTCCGGAGCGGCCGGGGCGGTCTCGCAGGTATCGCTATTCGGCGGTCCGGCAGGCCGATAAAAACGGCGTCCACTGAACTCAGGGTGGACGCCGTTTCCGCTTATGGTCGGTTCGGTGGCTTGGGAAAGCCGGGGCAGTCTCTGAGGACTGCCGGCGGGGGCTTGAAAATCCGGATCGGATGCCGGTCCGCGGGATCTTGGCTTGGGAAAAGCAGGCCGGGCGGCCGATTCGTGGAGCCGGTTGATTCGGGGAATCCGGGCCGATCGGTTTGGGGAATCCGGGTTATGGCGCCGCGCAGTCTGCTTGGTCGGAGCCGGTTGAAAAACTACTTTCCGGATTCCGGGGCCGGCGTATCTGACGCTTTCGTAAGACGGAAGTCCACGGGGAGCGTATATTTCACGCGCACGATCTGTCCGCGCTGTTCGCCGGGTTTCCACTTGGGCGAAGAGGCGATGACGCGGCGAGCCTCCTCCCAAAGCGACGCGTCGGGCGATTGGAGCTTTTCGATGCTGCTTACCGAGCCGTCCTTCTCGACGACGAACGACAGCACGACACGTCCTCCGATCCCCTTTTCGAAAGCTTCGGCCGGGTACTTTACGTTTTTCTGCACCCATGCCCGGAAGTTGCCGAGGTCGCCGTACGGGGCGGCGGGATCTTCGGTCGGGAAGAGAGGCATCGTTTCGGTCACAAGGAACGCCTCTTCCTTTTCGGGGGTGCCGTTTTTAATCGCGATGGCGTTTGCCGCGGTTTGTTCGGCGTCATCCCTCTTGCCGTTGCTTTCGGACGTAGCAGGTTCTATATCCGCTCCTTTGAGCGTGATGACTATCACGCCGTTGCGGGCCTTTTCGCCGTAGAGTGCGGTGGCGGCCTTGTCCTTGAGGACACTCATGCTCTCGATCCGGTCGGGATCGAGTTTGCCGATCTCCTTCGTTTCGATTCCGTTGACGATATAGAGCGGTTTGTCCGTTACGGTCGTTGTTACGGTCGTGCCCTCCGTTTCGGATCTTCCGGACGTTGCGGGCTGCATGTCGAACATGAACATCTGACGCGCCTTGTCGCCGACTTGTGCGATATGCGGTTTGCATCCTATGTAGCTGATTTCAAGAGCCGAATTGGCCGGTACCTGTAATGCGGCCAAGCCTTCGTCGTTGGTGACCGCACCTATCTGCGAACCGCTGACCTTGACCAGCGCACCGGCGAGCGGGGCGTTGTCCTTGTAGGTGGCGACGCTGACGGTCACCTGCTCCTGCTGTTGCTCCTGCGGCGTGTCGGGCAGGTCGTCGGTGGGGGTAAAGCCTGCTTTGGGGTTTCGTATCAGGGATACGACGACCGGGTTTTCGTCGTTTACGGCGATGGTCCGGGGCTCGTAGCCGATATAGCTGATTTTGAGTTCACTGCCTTCGGGGACCGTTATCACGGCCCGGCCGTCTTTGCCGGTGACGGTGCCTTTTGGGGGGCCGGCCGCCTGTACGAGCGCTCCTTCGATGGGGTGTTTGTCTTTTTTATCCACTACCGATAGCGTCGCCGTGCAGGTCTTGTCCTGCTTCTGCATCGCGTCGGCCGCGGTTCGTATGTCGGCCGGCTCTTCGGTCGTTCCGGTTGCGGGGGCGGTCGCCGGGGCGACGATCACAGCTGCGCGCGAGGTGAAGCCGAATGCGCACAACAATCCTATCACGGCGGGCAACGTACCCGCCAGCCGCAGCAGGCCGTGCCTGCTCTTTGTCTGCTTGGTCATCATTTTAAAGCGTTTTTTAGTGAGGGAGTTGCGCAGCCCGTTGGCTATTTCCGGACTATAACCGAAAAGCTGCCTGAAGATGGTTTGCATATATTCGGCGCGGTCGTAACCGCTGCTCAGCACGTCGTTGTCGGCCTCGAACTCTTCGGCCTCGGTCAGCCGCCGTGCGGCGATCCATGCGAAGGGATTCCACCATAGAAGGGCCTTCATCAGCTCCATCAGGATGCGTTCGATGGAGTGGCGGTGGGCGATGTGGCTCGACTCGTGGGCCAGAATGGCGGCCAGCTCCCCGGCAGGCGTTTTGTCCCAGACGTAAATGGTGCGCAGGAAGGAGAACGAAGCGATTTCCTGCCGCGTGCGGACGAGCGTATAGTCGCCGGTCCGGGAAATTTCGGCGCCGCGCCGCAGCCTATGGATGCGGAAGACCTGCCATGCCATGACGCCGGCGATCAGGACCGCTCCCAGCAGATAAAGCCCCAGACAGAAAATTTCGGGCGTTACGGCGAAACTTCCGCCCTCGTCGGGAAGCACTTCGCCCATCCAGACGGGGAGGTCGGGCGGGATGGCGGGTGCGGCTGCGACGACGCGGCCCGGCCATACGGGAATCCGCAGCAGCGGAATCAGAGCCGCGGCGAAGGTCGTCAGGAGCAGGTAGAGCCGGCACCAGCGGAATTTTACCCGGCGTTCGAGCAGGATGGCGTAGGCCGCCAGCAGGACTCCGCTGCAGACGAGCACTTCGAGCATGTAGATGATTGCGGGTTTCATTGTCAGCGATTTGACTGGTCGTGTGCTTGTGTTTCGGGCGTTTATCGTCGGTTGGCGTACGCTGTTTTCGGGCGTGTCGCTGCGGCAGGCTGTTTATCGGGTGGCCGCTGCGGCAGCGACGGCTGCGGTGTGTTTTGACGGTCGTATTGCCGCGGCCTGAATGCCGCCGCACCGGTGTGTTTCATTCGTCTCGGAAGTTGTTTCGGCAGCGTGCCGCATGCCGTCCTGCGGCGGACCGGAGGTCTGCCCTTTGCTGCGGGCCGCGTGGCCCAGCAGGAGAATCAGGAAGAGCAGAAGCCGTTTCATAGCGCGTTATTTTTTTGCGTTCCGCATGATTTCGAGAATCTCGTCCATCTCCTTGACCGAAATGTCTTCGTTCCGCGAGAAAAACGACACCATCCGGGCCAGCGAGCCGTCGAAATAGGAGGTCAGCACCGACGACATGACCCCGCGCGCGTACTGCTCGCGGCCGACGAGCGGGTAGTAGCGGTGGCTTTTGCCTTCGGGGGTGTGTCCCACGAAACCTTTGTTTTCCAGAATCTTGAGGAAGGTGGCGACGGTGGTGTACTTGGGCCGCGGCTCCTCGGTCTGGGCGATGATCTCATTGACCACCGCGTCCCCCAGACGCCAGAGTATCTGCATGATCTCCTCTTCGCCGCGTGTGAGTTCCGTTGATTTTTTCTCCATGGTAAAAAGCGCTTTTTCAGTTCCTATGCAAGTTTACTACTAATTTTTTAGATATGCAAGTTTTATATCTAAAAAATTAGTAGATTGAGCCGAAAAAGTTTCTTACCTATATTTAATTAAGAAAAGAGCGGCTGTATAAAGGATAGGCGGGCCGTCAGGCTGGAAGCGGGGTCAGTGTATCCGGCGCTCCTGCTCGTTGTCCTTTTCCTCCTTTTCGTCCTCTTCCCAGTCGAACCACGGGAATTCCTGCCGTCCGGCCAGCGAAAAGCGGGTATAGGTGATCGGAAGACCCATTTCGAGAAAACGTTTCTCGTAGGCCGTTATGACCGAAAGCACCTCGTCGGCATACCCCGAACCGTAGATGTCGGGATTCGAAACCTCGCAGGGAAGGGTGTAGCGGCGAACGACCTCGTTGGTATAGGCGAACAGGTGTTTCGAGTCGGTCTTGAGATTGATCCACCCTGCGGGTTTCAACAGCCGGGCGTAATATTCGAGGAACAGCGGCGAGGTGAGACGCTTCTTGGCCCGGCGGCTTTTGAGCTGCGGATCGGGAAAGGTGATCCAGATTTCGTCCACCTCGTTTTCGGCGAACAGGCCGTTGATGAACTCCACGCGCGTGCGCAGAAAGCCCGCATTGGCGATTTTCCGCTCCGTGACGCTCTTTGCGCCGCGCCACATGCGGGCGCCTTTGATGTCGATGCCGATATAGTTGCGCGACGGGTCGTGTTCGGCCAGCGCCACGGTGTATTCGCCCTTGCCGCAGCCCAGCTCCAGCACGATGGGGTTGTCGTTGCGGAAAAAGTCGCTGCGCCAGCGCCCCTTGAGGGGATGGTCGCAGTGGAATACCTCGTCGAATTCGGGTTGTACGAAACAGTCGAAAGTCAGGTTCTCGCGGAACCTGCGGAGTTTATCTTTGCCCATTGTCTCTATTGGCTTTTTACGATATGGATGCCTACCGCTTCGATGCCTTCGACGGGGCGGCAGGGGGTGATTGTCAAGTGGTAGTCGCCCGTACGGTCGAACCGTACGCGGCGGCGGTAGGGGATGTCGGCTTCGCGCGAGATCGCGGCCGGAGTATGTGCCGGGGGAATGACCATCACGAACGGTTCTTCGTGTTGGAGCGAGTCCGGCGTGCGCACCCGGATGTGGACGGTCAGCGAATCCTCCGCGAACCGGTCGTTGCAGCGCAGGAAAAGGTTGACGTCGCGGAGCGTCGTCGTATCGGCGTTGGCGAGGGTGAGCGGGGCGGGATCGCTCCACGACGCCGAATTGACGTCGGTCGCAATGGCTCCGTGGGGGGACATGCAGCCTGCGGCGAGAAGTGCCGCGGCGGCGAGCGCCGTGCGGCAAGCCGCGCGCATCGGGCGTATCGCTCCCGGACCGGACAGGCTGGCTGCCGTACGGAGCATTTTTGCGGCTACGGAACCCCGCGGGCGCATTGCCGCTCCGGCGAATTTTACGGCCGCAATATCCGCTGCGGAGCATTTCCGCCCCTCGATCGGGATGGGCGCGCGGCCGTCTGCGCCGGGGAATGTTCCGTAGGGATCGGCGTCCGTGCGATCTTGCCTGCCGGTCTCTTGCCTGCATGGATCGGCAGTGCGGTCCGGTCTAATCCGGTCTGCCCCATATGGGGATACGGCTCCGCAGCGTGCCGTTATGTCACCTGCCGTCCGTTGCACCGTTATTCGTTTGCGCCGTTGCCGCCGTTGTTTCCGTTGCCGCTGTTATTGCCGTTTTCGCTGCCTTCGCCGCGCGGACGGTCGTTGTTCGGACGGCGGCGGTTGCGGTTGTTGTTCCGGCCGCGGCTGTTGCCTTCGCGGCGTTCGGCGCCGTTGCCGTTGTTCGTATTGCCGTTGCGGGCTTCGTTGTTGTTGCCGTTGCGGGTGTCGCCGTTTTCGCCGGTCCGGTTTTCGCTGCCGGAGTTGCCTCTGCGGCCTCCGTTGTTGGCGTTGCGGTTTTCGCGGTTCTCTCCGTCACGGCGTTCGCCGTTGTTGCGGCGTTCCGGATTTCCGTTGCGGCCTTCGTTGTTGCGCCCCTCACTGCTGCGGCCTTCGCCATTGCGGGGACGGTCGTTGCGCCGCGGGCGGCGTTCCTGCTGCCGGCCCTGCTGATCGGGCTGTTCCTGCCGGCCTGCAGCCTGTTGTCCTGCTTCCTGCGAATCCTGTCCGTTCTGCCGGCCCCCTTTGCCGCGGCTCCGCTTGCTGCGGCGCTTGGCCTGATCGAAACGGGTGATGCTGTCCTCCTCCGAACGGTAGGTTGGCTCTTCGGCCGCCGGGGCTATGTCCTCGGCGGCTTGCAGCCGGTCTACCTTCTTGCCGGCGCGGTTCAGCGAGACGATCTCCCTGACGCGCGCGATGGAGAGCGTGGTGACGTTGACCATCGCATCCTTGCTCGACGAGAAGGTCATCGTGCCGGCCAGAATGTCGTTCTTGACCAGATAGTATTCGCCGTCCATGGCCTGCAGCGGTTCGCGCAGACGCGGGAACTCCTTGCGGGCGTCGACGTAGGTGTCGTACTCGTACATCATGCAGCACTTGAGCTTCGAGCATTGTCCGGCGAGTTTCTGGGGATTGAGCGAAATTTCCTGTACGCGGGCGGCGCCGGTCGTGACGCTCGAAAAACTCGACATCCACGATGCGCAGCACAACTCGCGTCCGCAGGCACCCAGTCCGCCGATGCGTCCCGCCTCCTGCCGCGCGCCGATCTGTTTCATCTCGATACGTATGTGGAACCGTTCTGCGAAGACCTTGATTAGTTCGCGGAAGTCCACGCGCTCGTCGGCGATATAGTAGAAAATGGCCTTGATCTTGTCGCCCTGATACTCCACGTCGCCGATCTTCATGTTGAGTCCCATGTCGGCCGCGATCTGGCGCGACGCGATCATCGTCTCGTGTTCCAGTTCGATGGCTTCCTGCCACTTCTCGATGTCGTAGGGCTTGGCTTTGCGGTATATCTTCTTGAATTCGCCGTTGAAGGGGTTGAATCCCGTGCGGCGCATCTGGCGCGCCACCAGATCGCCCGTGAGCGAGACGATGCCGATGTCGTGGCCGGGCGAAGCTTCGACCGCCACGATGTCGCCCCGCTTGAGCGGCAGGTTGTTGACATTCTGGTAGAATGCGCGGCGGGTGTTCTTGAAACGCACTTCGACGATGTCGGTCGGAAGGTTTTCGGGGTACTCTTCGAGCCATGCGGTCTCGTGGAGTTTGAAACATCCGTCGCAGAGTTTGGCTTCGCATTCCGAACCGCAGTTGCAGAAGGAGCAGCCGCGGCCTATTTCGGGTTTGAATGCTTTCGTATGTTGTTTTTCGGTATCCATGGAGGGTATAATTTGCGTAAAGATACGCAAAAATTCTGAATTTTTTAATTTTTAATTGCTGTTGAGGTACAAGCGTCGTATGCTGCGTCGTATGCGGAGGATCATCATCACGGCGGCGGCCGACAGACCGAACGAGAAGCCGAGGAAAAGTCCCGACGGACCCATGCCGAGCGTGAAGCCGAACAGGTAGCCCACGGGCAGGTTGAGCAGCCAGTAGGAGACGAAGGCGATCGGCATGATGATCTTCACGTCCTGAATGCCGCGCAGGATGCCTACCGAGACGTTCTGAATGCCGTCCGAAAGCTGGTACAGCGCGGCGAAGACCATCAGCTGCGAGGCGATGGCGATCACTTCGGCATTGGTGGTGAAGAAGGTCGGAATGACGTTGCGCATGGTGATGAAGACCAGCGCCGCGAAGGCGTTCCACGCCAGCACCAGATGATACGACGCCTTGGCCGCCAGCGACAGCTCGCCGATGTTGCGGGCGCCGTAGCAGTGCGACACGCGGATGGTGGTGGCGGCGCCGATCGACATGACGATCATGAAGGCGCAGTTGCCGATGGTGACGGCGATCTGGTTGGCGCTCATGGTCTCCTTGTTGAACCAGCCCATCATGATGCCTGTGCCGACGAACGCCGAAGCTTCGAGAAACATCTGCATCGAGATCGGAAGTCCCATGTGCAGCAGTTTTTTCACCGTGGCCCACGAGTAGTTGCGGGGCGAGAATCCGTCGAGGTAGCCGCGGTAGCGCTCGCGGCTGTAGAAGTAGCCGACCATCAGGATCGGGGCGATGATGCGCGACAGCAGCGTGCCCAAACCCGCGCCCTCGGCGCCCATTTCGGGAAGCGAGAAGCGTCCGTAGATGAAGACCCAGTTGAAGCCGATGTTGGCCAGATTGGCGACGATCGTCACGACCATCTCGACCTTGGTGTTGCCCACGCCTTCGAGGAACTGCTTGAAGGCGAAGAAAAGCATCACGAACGGCATGCTGAAGACCAGCATACGGTAATAGGGGATGGCCGCATCGACCACGTCGACGGGCTGGCCGAGGCGGTACATGAGCGGGATGACGGAGTATTGGACGACCGCCATTGCGAATCCCAGCAGCGTGTAGAACAGGATGCCGTTCTGCAGCAGCCCCGCCGACTTCTCCCGGTCGCCCTGCGCGTAAAGCTCGCCCACGAGGGGCGTCATGCCCAGCGCGATGCCGATGGCGGCGATGAAGAGGATGAAGAATACCGAGCCGCCGAACGATACGGCGGCCAGCGGCACGGGGTCGCCGCCGCCGTAGCGGCCGACCATCAGGTTGTCGGCTACCTGCGTGAGAATCTGGCCCAGCTGCGTCAGTACGACGGGCAGGGCCAGTTTCAGATTGGACTTGTATTGATCTTTATAAGTCGAGAAACTGTACATTGCGTTCCGGATTTAGGATGCAAAGATAGCTAATTAACTCCGGATTGCAATCCGCAGCCCCGTCCGATACGAAAAATCCGCCCGGAAGGGGCGGATTTTCAGCTTCAGCAGGGGAGGACGATATCGATGCAGCAGCCTGCGCGGTATTCGGGGCAGACGCGGATTTCGCCTCCGAGCCGCGTGACGATCAGGCGGCAGAGATAGAGCCCGATGCCCGAACCCGGTTTGAAGGGGTCCACTTTGGCGAAGCGTTCGAATACCCACTCCCGCTTGTCGGGGTCGATGCCGATGCCGGTGTCGGCCACGCGGATGCGTAGTCTGCGTTGGCTGTCATCCTTCTCGCAGGAGAGCGTGACGGAGCCTGCAGCGGTGAATTTGGCGGCGTTCTGCAGCAGGTTGTCGATCACGCGGGTCATGTAGAAGACGTTGGTCGGAATGATGCAGGGACCTTCACCCCCCCCCTTGAAGATATACTCCACCTGCGGGTTGTTCGACTGCCGTTTCTGGTATTCCAGCCGTTCGGCGCATAGCAGGCCGATATCGGTGTAGGTCTGCGGCAGCGGTGCTTCGGAGCTGACAAGACTTGACAGTTCGAGCATGTTTTCCAGCAGGGTGGTCAGCGCGGTCGTGTTGGTCCGTATCTGTTCGCGGAATTCGCGCCGCGTATGGGCGTCGAGGGTGTCATCGAGCAGCAGTTCCGAAAATCCGTTGATGGCGTTGAGCGGCGTGCGGATTTCGTGGCACATGGAGTTGATGAAGGCCGTTTTCATCTTTTCGCTCTCCGTGGCGCGGCGGCTCTGGCGGGTTATCTCTTGGTTGGCGTCGGTGAGCTGCCGCCTGATCTGTTTCAGCCGTCGGACCATGACGTATTGGTAGACGCTCCAGCCGACGAGCAGCAGCAGCAGCACCCCGCCGGCAAGCAGGGCGATGAATTTCATGCGGTTGGCCAGCCGGGATTTTTCAAGTTCCAGCTGTCCCACTTCGAACAGGGTCTGCATCTCGGCGAGGCTGTTCTGCGCCTCTTCCACGCGGTCGTTGTGGCGGATCGTATTGGATTCGCGCAGCGCTTCGAGGGCGTTTTTGTAGTCGCCCAGATGCTCGTAAAGCCACGACTGCACTGCGTATATGGAGGCGAAATCCGCTTTTGTGCCGTTGCGCTTGTAGACGGTTACGGCCGAGTCGATATAGGCCACGGCCCGCTCGTATTCCTCCATGTACTGGTAATAGCGGGCGCTGGTGCTGTAAATCTCGGCCAGATCGCCTCTGGCGCGGGCCAGCTCCATGCACTTCCCGTAATATTGGGTCGCCTTCTCTTTGGAGATAAGCTCGCGCAGATAGAGCATCTTCGAGTAGGCGCGCATCGTGTAGCCCGTCGTGTCGCGGTAGGGGCGTTCGAAGCGGTCGTCCATCGCCAGCCATGCGCGGTGCAGGTCGATACATTGCTGGATCTGCTTTTCGGCGCGTTTGTCTTTGCTGAGCATGTAGAGTTCGGAAAGCTCGTCGCGGCAGATCCGCTCCATGTGGAGACGCTCTTCCAACGGATAAGCTTCGAGTTTTTTCAATGCCTGCTCCACATAGGGGATCGCCTTGCCGATGTTGTCGTAGGCTTCGGTCGCCAGCGACGAGAAGTCTAGGGAGAGTCCCGTCAGGAATTCCCATTCGATGCGCTCTTCGGGCGAGAGTTCGTTGTGGATTTTGGTCTTGAGTCTGTCGAGTTCGTGTTTTACGGTTTCGACCGCATTGTTGTCGTTCATCAGCTTCCAGATGTAGTAGGCGTAGAGCGACGAGCGGAACAGGGCGTGGCGCGGTCCCGGAAGAATGCTGTCCGCAAGGGCGATGTATTTCTCGGCCCGCTGCGAGTCCCGGCCTGCGAATTTGCGTACCAGAAAGTCCAGCGCGTCCTTGCAGCCGTAGAGGTCTCCGGATTTCCGCGCTTCGGCGAGCGCCGCGTCCCAATAGGGCGCTGCGAGTTCGAGACTGTCTCCGCTCAGGTCGGCCAGCTGGACGTATATCCGTTCCCGGCCGACGGCATCGTGTGTCTTGGATAAAAGCCTGAGCAGGCTGTCGGCGTGTGACGGCCCGGCGGGCGCCGATATCGCGGCGAATGGAAACAAGGACATAATAAGCCCTGACGCAAGGGCTTTCAGGAGCATCTGACGCATGTCGGTGTTATGAAACTGTATTAAATCCGGACAAATTTAGTTGAAAAATAATCTTTCAGGCAATTATGGAATAAAAAAGTGGCGGAATAAGAAAAGAGACCGGTTTGAAACCGGTCTCTTTCAACGGGAAGATGGGAAATCGACCGTCTGTCATGCCACGCGTATCCGGACGCCGTGCGGCTTGCCCGATTCGACGACGACCGTGTCGCCTTCGTGCAACTTGCCGTCGATAATCAGGGTCGAGAGCGGTTCCTCGACGTTGTCCATCAGTGTGCGCTTGAGCGAACGTACGCCATAGCGCGATTCGTAGCCCATGGCTGCCAGACGGCGTTTGGCTCCGTCGGTGATCTTCACCTTGTAGCCCAGCCGGCGCGTGTGCTCGAAGAGTCCCTGCAGCTCCAGCTCGATGATCCGCTCCACGTCGGAGAGCTCCAGCGTGCGGAACAGCACGATGTCGTCGATGCGGTTGAGGAACTCCGGCGCAAAGGTCTGTTCGAGGGCTTTGCGGTACTCGCACTGCGGGGCGGCGACCGCCGTGGCGCTCTTCGAGACGGTGCTGTAACCCACCTGCACCGATTTCTGGACCACGTTGCGCGACCCGACGTTCGAGGTCATGATGATGATCGTGTTGCGGAAGTCCACCCTGCGGCCCGAACCGTCGGTGAGGTGTCCCTCGTCGAAGATCTGCAGCATGGAGTTGAAGACTTCGGGGTGCGCCTTCTCGATCTCGTCGAACAGCACCACGGAGTAGGGCTGGCGGCGGACCGCTTCGGTGAGCTGGCCGCCCTCGCCGTAACCGACGTATCCCGGAGGCGATCCGATCAGACGCGCGACATTGTGCTTCTCGCCGTATTCGCTCATGTCGATGCGGATCAGGCCCCGGTGCTCGTCGAACAGCCACTTCGAGACCTCCTTGGCCAGCAGGGTCTTGCCCACGCCCGTAGGACCCACGAAGAGGAAGACGCCGATCGGGCGGTTTTCGTCCTTGAGTCCGGCGCGCGAGCGGCGGATTGTGCGGGCGATCCTCTCCACGGCCTCCTGCTGTCCCACGACGCGGCGTGCGAGGTGGTCGTAGAGCATCTGCAGGCGCGTCATCTCGCCGCCCGATATCCGTTCGGCGGGAATACCCGTGATCGAGGTGATGACCTGCTGGATGTGTTCCGCAGTGACCTCTACGGGATTGGTCTCCAGTGACCGCTTCCACTCGGCTCTGGTTTCGCCAAGTTTGGAGCGGAGCGCGATTTCGCGCATCCGCGCCGAGGCGGCTTTTTCGTAGACCAGCGCTTCGACCGCTTCGCGGCGTTCGCGCTGCGCGTCGGTGAGCGCCGTCTCCATTTCGCGCAGCTCGGCCGGTTCGCGCGCCGACTGCAGGTGTATGCGCGAGCCAGCTTCGTCCATGACGTCGATGGCCTTGTCGGGGAAGAAGCGGTCGGTGATGTAGCGGCCCGTGAGGGTCACGCACGCCTGCAGGGCCTCCTCCGTATAGCGCACCTTGTGGTGGCGTTCGTAGTGGGGCGCGATGTTGCGCAGGATCTGGAGCGTCTGATCGGGCGTAGTAGGCTCCACTACGACCTTCTGGAAGCGGCGTTCGAGGGCCGAGTCGCTCTCGATGTTCTCGCGGTACTCGTCGAGCGTGCTGGCTCCGATGGTCTGCAGTTCGCCGCGCGCCAGCGCCGGTTTGAGGATGTTGGCCGTGTCGAGACTGCCCTGCGTCGAGCCTGCACCCACGATGGTGTGTATCTCGTCGATGAAGATGATCGTATCCTTGGCCTTGCGCAGTTCGTCGAGCAGCTGCTGCATGCGCTCCTCGAATTCGCCGCGGAATTTCGTGCCGGCCACCAGCGACGAGACGTCGAGCGAGAAGAGCGTCTTGTCGGCGATGGTGTAGGGCACTTCGCCGCGTGCGATGCGCAGGGCGAGTCCCTCGACGATGGCGCTCTTGCCCACGCCGGCTTCGCCGATCAGGATCGGGTTGTTCTTCTTGCGGCGCGAAAGAATCTGGACTACGCGCTCGATCTCCTGCTCGCGCCCCACGACGGGGTCGATTTTGCCTTCGCGGGCCATGCGCGTGAGGTTCACGCCGAATTTGTCGAGCAGGTGCGACGAGGTTTTCTCTTCGGGCTTGTTCTCTTCGTTGAAGTCGAGCATGTGCACCTGAATTTCAGTGCGGAAGTCGTCGCCCACGGCGAACTTCTTGAGGTCTTCGTCCACTACCGTACCCGTTACGCCGTACATTTCCAGTATGCGCGAGGTTGCCGTCGTGCGGTCGCCGACGATGGCCCGCAGCGCGTGGGCCGTCGAAACGCTCCGTGCGGCGCCCGAACAGGCCCGCAGCTCTTCGGTGAAGGCGCGGTAGAACTCTTCTGGGGATTGGGTCGTGCTCTGCTGCCCGGCGAGCATTTCGCGTTCGATGCGCAGGCGTATCTGGTAGAGTTCCCAGTCCTTGAGACGGGAGGATAAAAGCTGGTAGGCGAGCGATCCCTCCTCGCGGAGCAGTTCCAGCGTGAGAAAGTCTTTGAGCGAGTGGTCGAGACCGGCCTTGGTCGTATTAAATGCCGCCCGGGCTATGATAGCCTCGAGCGTCTTCGAGATCTTGATTTGCATGTTGCGTCGTCATAAAATTAATAATTTCAACTTCTGATTCTTCGACTAACTAACGACGTACATGTGGTAAATATTATGTTAAGTTATTCGGGCTTCCATATTCGGCTGTCTCTGAACGTCTTGCCCCTGAAAAAACACGGACCGTTTCGGGCAGAAACGGTCCGTATCGTGTTCAGAAAGGGTTTTTACTCTTTTACGCAGCGCATCGACATGCCTTGCGAACGGGCGTCCTTGCTCACTTTAAAGGTCCGTTTGCCGTTGACGATGAACATGTACTGGCCGTAGAGTTCGGGGTATTCCTCGATGTTGGCGCTGGCTTTTCCCGCGGTGCCGATCCACATGCCGCCGTAGGGATTCAGCTCCTGATGGTCGAGTCCGCCCGATGCGTAGACGCGCGTGCCGGCGGCGGGGAACCACTGGCCGTTTTGCGTGGCGCCGTGGTTGGTGTCGTCCCACGTCATGTCGGCGTAAACCAGCCACGCGTAGGGCGTATTTCCGTCCTTGTCGCAGGTCGGCACTTTGTAGCCGACGGGGCAGGGGTCGTAGATGGTTTTCTTGCCCGATACGCCGCCCCAGTAATCGTCGTTCGAAACGTCGGTCCAGTCTTTGGTCCGGTAGTCGTTCAGCACGATTTCCTGTCCGTATTCATCCGTTTCTCCGGTGAAATTGTAAGTCATGGCATAGAATACCGCCGGGTTGCGGAGCGACTTTGCGATCGTTCCGTGGTATTCGGCGCGGGTGCGCATTTTGGGAAGTTCTTCGTTGAGGATGTTGTAAATGGGGCGTTCGCCGTCCACCTGATAGCTGTAATCCTCGTTGATTATGGTGAACGTTCCGGCCGAGGTGAAGGGGTCTTTGCGTCCCCACTGGTAGATCATGCCGTGGCAGTCGAAGCTGTCGGGGGCGTTGGTCGTGGCGCCGACGTTGCGGTCCATGAAGGTCCATGTCGTGCCCGAAGCGTTGGCCGGGGTGGTGTAGAGCGATGCGGCGGGATCGTAGTCGGCGATCCACAGGTGCCAGCTCCAGAGTATCTCTCCGTCGGCGCCGCAGGCCGCGACGACGGCGTTGCCGCTTGTGCCCGGAGCGGTCACGGCGACGATTTTTTTCTCCTTGGAGACGTAATAGATGTCCTGAATCAGATTTTTGGCGTCTTGCCAGACGAGTTCGGCAGTGACGGGATCGCCGATGCTTTCGGTCGTGGAGTTGCCTTTGTACTGCGCGTCGAACACGACCGTGCCGCCCGGTTTTACGATGTAGCAGTTTGCGGTTCCGGCGGCGGAGAGATCGACCGCATTTTCGGGGACCTTTACCTCAGATTTCCCCCCCCCTCCTTTTCCGGGGTCGTCGTCGCTGCAGGCGGCAGTGATACACATGCTCAGGAGAGCTGCGAATTTGAAATAGGATTTTCTTATCATACCGATATTGGTTAAATAAATGATGATCCCCTACCCTTCGGGATCGAATCGGGTGTTCCGGGGACGCGGGTATGCCGGGCGACATCTGTAATTCCCCTGCGGTAGCAAGATGAATTGTACGGAATAACCCGGCCGTCCTCCATGCCTGTTTGCGCAGGATGTGGCCCAAATATAATAAATTTTTGCCGGAATATGCTTTTCGGACGTTAAAAGCGGCAAAGTATCCGATAATTATAATATATTTGTATATCCCATCAATCCCTCTTGAAAATGATAAAGTTCTTTTTTGCGTTCTTGTTTTTGTCTGCGGGCTGTGCGTGTATGGCTTAGGACCGGATTCACACCAAAGACGGCCGTGTGATCGAATGTAAGGTTTCCGATTCGAGCAACCGGGCCGGCAACGTTTTCTTTTTTCCTGCGGACGACCCCGAAACGTCGCATTTTATTCCCGTGACCCAAGTCGATTATCTTGAAATCGGCGACGAGCGGGTGGTGCGTACGCCGAACGACAAACTGAAACCGGCCGAGACCCGTTTCGGACTGAAAGCGCCCGCCTTGCCGCACATGCTGGGTGCGACGTACGATTTCCTTTCGAATACATATGTGCATACGCACGGGGCGACTGTTTCGTATGCCTATTTTTTCGACGGCAGGAACGGCATTCATGCCGAGCTGGCCTATCGCAGTCTGGAGAGTGCTTCCGCTTCCGAAAGAAGAGCTGATCCGGGCACCTCAGTCGATATTTTCGCGGTGATTCCGCATTACGAGCGCCGTTTTTACATTCAGCGTATGGGATCGTTCTATTTCGTGCGCGGAGGTTTGGGCGTGAATGTCTATACGGCTTCGATTCTGACGGATGCCGGGGAGAGCCGCGAAGGCTTGGCGGCTCCGGTCGTCAGTCTCGCCTTGGGACTCGATTTCCGGGTGTCCCGCAACCTTTATCTGGAGGTTGCTGCGCGGTATATCGGTGATTTTGCCTCTTGGAATTTCGGATATGATTCTGAACCCTTGCTCGCTAACGAGGGCTTTTTCGGCGGGTTCTCTGTCGGATTGCGTTTCGGATGGGGCCGTTAGGCGGCGGACTTGTCAAGTAGTAACAAAATATGCGGCGTCATCACGCCGCATATTTTATTCCCGTTTCTGCTATCTCCGCGGCCATTCGCCGACCTCCATGTCGCGCATGTCGGCGCCGTCGATGACCAGCCGCACGGCGGTGCGGACTTTGTGGAACCCGTACTCTCCGGCGGCGCCGGGATTGACGTGCAGCAGGTCGTAAACCGGGTCGTAGGCGACTTTGAGGATGTGCGAGTGTCCGGCGATGAAGAGTTTCGGGCGCAGGGACTGGATCTTCGCCACGGCGCGCGGGTCGTAGCGGCGCGGGTAGCCGCCGATGTGGGTCATCAGGACCCGGACCCCTTCGCATTCGAACGAGAGGAAATCGGGGTATACGCGGCGCGTAAGGCCGCCGTCGATGTTGCCCGATACGGCCCGCAGGGGCTTGAACGCGGCGATGGCGTCGGCCAGTTCGAGCGACCCGATGTCGCCCGCGTGCCAGATTTCATCGACGTCCTTGAGGAATTCCCGCAGCGTGCCGTCGAAGGTGCCGTGCGTGTCGGATATGATGCCGATCTTTTTCATTTACTTGTATTTGTCGCGCCAGAGTTCGCGCATGCGTTCGGCGATTTTCGCTTCGGTCGCGTTGCCGGTGTTGGGCTCGTAGAATTTGGTGCCCGCCAGCGTGTCGGGCAGGAACTCCTGCTCGGCGAAGTTGCCTGCGAAATCGTGGGCGTATTTGTAGCCTTTGCCGTAGCCCGCCTTGTCCATCAACTTGGTCGGGGCGTTGCGCAGGTGCAGCGGCACGGGGCGGTTGGTGGTGTCGTGTTCGACCAGCGACATGGCCTTGTTGATCGCCATGTAGGCTGAGTTGCTCTTGGGGCTGGTGGCGAGGTAGATCGTCGTCTCGGCCAGCGTGATGCGCGCTTCGGGCATGCCGATCTTGTGTACCGTGTCGAAGCAGGCGTTGGCCAGCAGCAGGGCGTTGGGGTTCGCAAGCCCGATGTCCTCCGAAGCGAGGATCACCAGCCGCCGGGCCAGAAAACGCGGCTCTTCGCCTCCGGCCAGCATGCGCGCGAGGTAGTAGATCGCGGCGTTGGGGTCGCTGCCCCGCACCGACTTGATGAAGGCCGAGATGACGTCGTAATGCTGTTCGCCGTTTTTGTCGTACAGCGCGATATTCTGCTGGAGACAGTCGGTGACGTACTGGTCGGTGATGGTCAGCTTGCCGTCGGTCGCCCCGGCGAGGATGTCGAGGATATTGAGCAGTTTGCGGGCGTCGCCGCCTGAGAATTTGAAGAGCGCGCCGGTCTGCCGAACTTCGACTTCGCGGGCCTTGAGTTCCGCGTCGGTCGTGAGCGCACGGTCCAGCAGCGTCTGCAGGTCCTTGTCCTCCATCGGGCGGAGAATGTAGACCTGACAGCGGCTCAGCAGCGGCGAGATCACTTCGAACGAGGGGTTTTCGGTCGTGGCGCCGATCAGCGTCACGGTGCCCTGCTCGACGGCGCCCAGCAGCGAATCCTGCTGCGATTTGTTGAAGCGGTGGATTTCGTCGATGAACAGCAGCGGCGGCTTGGCGTCGAAGAAACGCTGTTTCTTGGCCGACTCGATCACCTCGCGCACGTCCTTCACGCCCGACGTGACGGCCGAAAGGGTGAAGAAGGGGCGTGCGAGCTGCGTGGCGACGATCTTCGCCAGCGTGGTCTTGCCCACGCCCGGAGGTCCCCACAGGATGAACGACGGCACGTTGCCCGTCTCGAAGAATTTGCGGAACACCCCGTTTTTACCCACGAGATGTTCCTGACCGATGTAATCGTCGATGGTTTTCGGGCGCAGGCGTTCGGCTAAGGGTGCTGACATGGTTCGAAATGTGTTTTGCGATTCAAAAATAGGTATTTTTCCCCGGATAGGCAAATGCGGTGCCGCGAAAAGCGGGGACGAAAAACGGAGCGCCGCGATCGAGCGGCGCCCCGTGGGTATCGTCGGTTCCGGATTCCGGTTATTTCGCGGCGGGTTTCACCAGCGAGAGGCACAACTCGTCCAGCTGGGCTTGGTCGATGCAGCCCGGTGCGTCGAGCATCACGTCGCGGCCGGCGTTGTTCTTCGGGAAGGCGATGTAGTCGCGGATCGAATCCGAGCCGCCGAACAGCGAACACAACCGGTCGAAGCCGAAGGCGAGACCGCCGTGAGGGGGCGCGCCGAACTTGAAGGCGTCCATCAGGAAGCCGAAGCGCACCTGAGCCTCTTCGGCCGTGAAGCCCAGCACCTCGAACATTTTGGCCTGCAGTTTCGAGTCGTGGATACGGATCGAACCGCCGCCGATCTCGGTGCCGTTGCAGACGAAGTCGTAGGCGTTGGCGCGTACGCGGCCGGGGTCGCTGTCTATATACTGTACGTCCTCCAGCTTGGGCGAGGTGAAGGGATGGTGCATGGCGTAATAGCGCTGCGTCTCGTCGTCCCACTCGAAGAGCGGGAAGTCCACGATCCAGAGCGGCGCGAACTTTTTCGGGTCGCGCAGTCCCAGCTGCTGGGCCACTTCCAGACGCAGGGCGCAGAGCTGCGTCAGCGTCTTGAACTTCTTGCCGCAGAGGATGAAGACCATGTCTCCGGCCTTGGCGCCGCAGCGGTCGGCCATCGCGCGGACCTCGTCGGGCGTGTAGAACTTGTCGATCGAAGACTTCACGCCGGACTCCTCGACGCGGATCCAGATCAGCCCCTTGGCGCCGATCTGCTGGCGCTTGACGAACTCCGTCAGGGCGTCGATCTGCTTGCGCGTGTAGACGGCGCAGCCCGCGGCGGCGAATCCGGTGACGTATTCGGCATCGTCGAAAACCGAAAAACCGTGGCCTTTCGCCAGATCGGTGATATCGGCGAACTCCATGCCGAAGCGCAGGTCGGGTTTGTCCGAACCGTATTTCTCCATCGCCTCGATCCACGGCATGCGGCGCAGCGGCTCGGTCAGTTCGATGTCCATCACCTCCTTGAACATGTGCTTGGCCCAGCGTTCGAAGATCTCCAGCACGTCCTCCTGCTCGACGAACGACATTTCGCAGTCGATCTGCGTGAATTCGGGCTGACGGTCGGCGCGCAGGTCCTCGTCGCGGAAGCAGCGCACGATCTGGAAATATTTGTCGTATCCGGCCACCATCAGCAGCTGCTTGAGGGTCTGCGGCGACTGGGGCAGGGCATAGAACTGGTTGGGACTCATGCGGCTGGGAACCACGAAGTCGCGGGCGCCTTCGGGCGTCGAGTTGACCAGATAGGGGGTTTCGATTTCGAGGAAGCCCTCCGAATCGAGGAAGCGGCGGATCTCCTGCGCCATCTTGTGCCGCAGGATCATGTTGCGCTGCAGGGGCGGACGCCGCAGGTCGAGATAGCGGTATTTCATGCGCAGGTCGTCGCCGCCGTCCGACGTCTCCTCGATGGTGAAGGGAGGAACTTCAGCCTCATGGAGCACGACCACCTTCTCGGCTGCCACCTCGATGTCGCCCGTGGCCATTTTGGGATTCTTCGACGAACGCTCGATCACCCTGCCGGTCACCTGGACGACCCATTCGCGGCCCAGCCTGCAGGCCGTCTCGCGGGCTTCGGCGGGCGAGTGTTCCTCGACCACGATCTGCGTGATTCCGTAACGGTCCCTGAGGTCGATGAAGGTCATGGCGCCGAGGTTGCGGACTTTCTGCACCCACCCGGCTAAGGTGACGGTTCGGTTTACGTCGTCGGCTCTCAGACAGCCGCACGTATGGGTTCTGTACATAGGAAATATGGTTTTTTGTTCAATTTGTCCTTGTAACCCGCAAAGTTAAACAAAAGATGCGAAATAAGGAATCCCGGAAGATATTATTTGTGCTGCGGAGCAGTCGCAAAGAGTTTTTTGCGTATTTTTGCAAAAAAATCCCGCCCGTGGAAGATCAGAAAAAAAACGATGAAAAATTCATGCGTCTCGCACTAAACGAGGCGCGCAAAGCGTTACAGTTGCAGGAAGTGCCCATCGGCGCGGTGGTCGTGGCCGACGGCGCGGTCGTGGGACGCGGCCATAATCTGGTCGAGACGCTCTCCGATCCTACGGCCCATGCCGAGATGCAGGCGCTGACCGCCGCCGCATCCACCCTCGGCGGCAAATACCTGCAGGGCTGCACGCTGTACGTCACCGTCGAACCGTGCATCATGTGCGCCGGAGCCGCAGGCTGGGCGCAGGTGGGCCGCGTGGTGTGGGGCGCCGACGACCCGAAGAAGGGTTACAGACGCTATTCGGAGACGGTGTTCCATCCTAAAACGACGGTGGTGCGGGGCGTGCTCGGCGAAGAATGCGAGGAGTTGATGACCTCTTTTTTCGCAGGTTTGCGCAATTAGATTTTGAAAAAAAAGAAAAAAAATATACTTTTGCGATCAACGTATCCGAAAACGGGTGCACGAACTGAAAAACTTTAAAAAACGGAATAGGAAATGAAAAAATTATTGGTATCGGTAATCGCGCTGCTGGCAACGGTGTCGCTTTCGGCGCAGGATCTTACGGCGGTGTATAACGAAGCTGCAGCAGCTTTCGGAAACAAGGACTTCGCGGGAGCCGCCGCAAAATTCGAAGAGGTAATCGACAAGGGCATGGACGACGAGACCGCCGCTTCGCTGGTGGCCACCGCCAAGACCACGCTTCCCAAATGCTACTTCATGCTGGGCGGCAGTGCACTGAAAACCAAGAATTACGAGGAGGCGCTGAAGAATTTCACCAAGTCGGCCGAGCTGTCGGAGCTTTACGGCGATATGAACCAGATGGCCAAATCGAACGGCTGGGTTGCCAAGATTTACCAGATACAGGGCGGCGACGCTTTCAACAACAAGGATTACGCGACCGCTTCGGAGATTTTTGCCAAGGGTTACGCCGCCGACCCCGACAATACGGGCATGGCGCTCAATCTGGCGATGAGCTACTGCGAAATGGCGATGAGCAGCGGCGACATGGCGCAGTATGAGAAGGGTATGGAGGTTTACGAGGCCATCGCCGCCAAGACCCATCCCAAATACGCCGAGGATGTAGCCAAGGCCAAGGAGGGCATGGCGCTCTATACCAATAATATGGTTGCCAAGATGCAGGCTGCCAACGATTTCGACGGCATTATCAAGATGGCCGATGACCTGCTGGCCAAGAATCCCGAAAGCGCACTCGCCCAGAACGTTCGTCTGCAGGCTTATGCCAACAAGAAGGACTATGCGAAGGTGATCGAGCTGGGACAGGCCGCTGCCGACGCGCAGACCGACGCTGCCGACAAGAGCCTGATGTACTACCTGCTGGGCGCCGCCTACAACGCCAAGGAGATGAAGCCGCAGGCTATCGCCGCATTCAAGCAGGTGACCGACGGTCCCGCCGCCGAGAATGCCAAGGCAGCCCTCGCGGAGCTTTCGAAATAGGAATATTCATCCATGCGATACGAAGCGGGTTCCTTTGCGGGGATCCGCTTTTTTCGTCTCGCCGAGGGGGCTTCTTGTGCAGTCAGGGCGATTTCTCGTACCGCCGGGAGCTTCTTGCGCAGTCGGGGGAGGGGTTCGGACTGCCGGGGCGAATCATCGCGCTGGCGGAGTGACTTTTCGTACTGCCGGGAGCTTCTTGCGCAGTCGGGGGAGGGGTTCGGACTGCCGGGGCGAATCATCGCGCTGGCGGAGTAAATTCTTGCACCGCCGGAGGGCTCTTATGCAGTCGGGGCGAAAGCGCTTATTCTGTTTTGATATTGCCGCGGATGCGCGCCAGACCGCTGCGGGTCAGGGGCGTTGCGCCCATGCGGGCTTCGAACTCAGTTTCGTCCATCGCCGTCCACGTTGCGGCATCCATCGTCAGCGGGTCGAAGACGGGATCGAACGCCCGATTGGCGTGCATCGGCGCCTTCTGGTTGTGGGGACAGCAGCTCTGGCAGCGGTCGCAGCCGAAAATCCAGCCGTCGAGGTCGATTCCTCCGGACGGCTCCCGTTCGATGGTGTGGCACGAGATGCAGCGACCCGTGTCGATCACCTTCGGGGCGACGATGGCGCCCGTGGGACAGCTCTCGATGCAGTTGCGGCAGCGGCCGCAGCGGGACCCTTCGAACGGGGCGTCGTAGGCGTCGGCTTCGTCGGTCAGGAGCAGCTCGCCCAGCAGGACATAGGTGCCGTGGCGGGGCGTGACGAGCAGCGACTGGCGGCCTATCCAGCCCAGTCCGGCCTCTACGGCGAGCTGTTTTTCGAGCAGCGGGGCCGTATCGACGAACGCCCGGCCGCCGAGTCCGGGATCGGCGGCTTTGAGATGTTCCAGCATGCCGTTCAGCATTCCCTTTATCGTCGTGTGGTAGTCCGCCGTGCAGGCATAGGAGGCGATTTTGGTGCGGTGTCCGGGGGGATACCCTTCGCCGATGCGGTTTTTGTAACTTACGGCGCAGACCACCGCCGTACGCGCCCCTTCGACGAGTTTGCGCGGATCGGCGCGTTTCTCGACATTGCGTTCCATGTAGGTCAGCGACGACTGATACCCCTTGCCCAGCCACGCCCGGAGCCACGCCTCGTTCTGAGCCATGTGGCCGCAGGGCGCAAGGCCGCAGAGATCGAATCCTGCGTCGGCGGCAAGTTTTTTGATGTGCTGATAGTCGAGCATAGTGATAAATTTGTCCCAAAAATAGTGTTTTTTAACCGGAAATTAGTAATTTCGCCCCAAACTTTCACGTTATTCGGACGTAGTTGAAAACGAAAAATTATGACCATCAATACACTTTACGAACTGGCTCGCAACAGCGTGGAAAAGTTCGCGTCGAAAGTCGCATTTTCGATGTTCGAAGGCGACGACGTGACTTACGCCGAGGTGGACCGTCGTATTGCCAAGGTGCAGGAAATCCTTACGGGAGCCGGCCTGCAGGCCGGCGACAAGGTGGCCCTGCTGAGCAGCAACATGCCCAACTGGGGCGTCTGCTACTTTGCCGTCACTTCGGCCGGCATGATCGCCGTGCCGATTCTTCCGGACTTTTCGGGCGAAGAGCTGGACATGATCATCGAGCATTCGGAGGCCCGTGCGCTGCTCGTCTCCGACAAACTTTTCACCAAACTTTCGAAAGAGACCATCGGACGGCTCAACGTCGTGGTCCGCACCAAGAACCTCGGAGTCATCGCCCAGCAGGTCCATGCCCAAGGTTCGACGGCGGTGCCCAAACCCGA
>QWCB01000766.1_pt1 | contig 34072 bp, 30 predicted proteins | sample 1972511 | NCBI WGS metagenome assembly QWCB01 (sample SAMN09866719, study PRJNA288562) | Human gut metagenome isolate term5_stool, whole genome shotgun sequencing... | isolation source: gut | host: Homo sapiens | place: USA: California | reverse complement strand
TCTCCTGAGGAAATAGTAGCTTGTGCTGAAGTAAAATAAATTCCTCCACCTGATCTTGCCTTATTATTTTGTATAACGCCTCCATTCATTTTAAAGCTTCCTGTAGCCTCAATTCCTCCGCCTTGTCCAATTGAGAAGTTTGGAGATTTAGAATAATTGTTTTGAATTAGAGTTCCATTTTCTATTGTAACATTACCTTTGGCATAAATTAGAGAGTATACTGAATTTGCTGTCACATTCTCCTGATTACCATCAATTATGACATCTTTAAAAGTTGCATCTTTCGCAACAAAAAGATATCCTCCGAACTCAGGTGCTCTCTTTATAATAGCCTTGGTACCAGCAAGAGAAATCTCACCAGTAACATTAACTTTTCCCGTCACATAGATTGTAGTAATCTTTTGATTTTGTGATGCAATTTCCTTTGCTTTTGAAAAACTTTTGACTGCGTTTTCCTTGCTTGTACCATCTTTGCTATCATCTCCCTTTTGCCCATCGAGATAAATAACAGTGATATCCGTATTTGCAGGTTGTCTGCTCATACCCATTACAGGTTTGGTCGATAAATCTTCATTCTCAACCTTATCGCCTTTATCGTTGCCGTTATTTTCTTCATCAATTTTAGTTTGAGAAGAATCTTCGCTTTGCGATTCTGCCTCGATTGTAGATTCCGTATCCACCTTTTCACTTTCTGAAAGTTCAGAAGATGATGCGTTAGAATTATCATCAGCTTTTACAGACATTGTTACCGAGTCTGACATCATTCCACATATAATCATTGTGAGAGCCAAAACAATTGGTAGAAATTTACTTTTCATAAAATTACCCTCCTTCGGAATAATTACCAAACTTATAAAAGCCCAGTATTTTCTTTATTATAGCACAAAACTGCATAATTATATATATATATATTCATGCAGTTTTTTCTTATATTTTAATACTAATGTCATCAAAGGTGGTAGATATTAATAGAAATACTAATCCAATTTCGTCCTTACAAGATTAATCCTGTTCTGACTGTCAATTTCGGTAACCTTAACCTCAACCTCATCGCCAATGTTCATTACATCCTCAACCTTGTCGATTCTCCTCTTAGCCATCTTAGAAATGTGCAAGAGTCCCTCTTTCCCAGGCAAAATTTCAATAAAAGCACCAAAGCTCATTATCCTCATAACCTTGCCCATGTATATCTCGCCAACCTCTACGTCCTTTGTTAAGAACTCAATCTGAGCCTTAGCAGCGTCAGCACCTTCCTGTGAAGCGGAGTAAATCATGATTAGCCCTGGATCTTCCTCAGAAATATCGATCTTCGCGCCGGTTTCCTCAACTATTTTGTTGATGGTCTTTCCGCCTGGTCCTATTACAAGCCTAATCTTGTCAGGGTCGATTCTCATGCTGACATATCTAGGAGCATATTTTGACAGCTCTGGACGTGGCTCTGAAATTTCCTCAAAGATTTTGTCCATAATATACATTCTGCCTTCCCTTGCCTGTTCAAGCGCTTCTTCAAGGATTTCTCTTGAAAGCCCATGCACCTTGATGTCCATCTGGATAGCCGTGATGCCGTCCTTTGTGCCAGTAACCTTAAAGTCCATGTCACCGAGGAAGTCTTCCATTCCCTGTATGTCGCTTAAGATTGCCATCTTGCTCGTTCCGTCTTCTTCAACACGCTCAATCAAACCCATCGCAATGCCTGAAATAGGCTTCTTGATTGGAACACCAGCATCCATAAGTGCCATAGTCGAACCGCAGGTCGAAGCCATCGAGGATGAACCGTTTGACTCCAAAACGTCTGAAACAACTCTGATAGCATATGGGAATTCTTCTACACTCGGAAGTACAGGCAAAAGAGCTCTCTCTGCAAGCGCCCCATGACCAATCTCACGCCTACCTGGGCTTCTTGAAGGTCTAGCCTCACCTACTGAATAAGCAGGGAAATTGTAGTGATGCATATATCTTTTTTCGGTCTGCTCCGTAATACCATCTATAATCTGTGCTTCGCTTACAGGTGCAAGCGCGCATGCTGACAAAACCTGTGTCTGCCCCCTTGTGAAAAGTCCGCTTCCATGTGCCCTAGGCAAAAGCCCTGTTTCGCACCAGATTGGCCTGATTTCCTTAAGTGCCCTGTGGTCAGGTCTAACGCCCTCATCCAAAATCATATTTCTAACTTTCGTCTTTTTAACTGTGTAGAGTGCATCGGAAATTAATTTAGCATTTTCCTCATACTCTTCTTCTGTCATTTTCTCAACAAAATATTCATGTGTCAGAGATTCCACTTCGTCTAGGGCATTTTCTCTGTCCTTTTTGTCCTTGATTCTGATAGCTGCGTCGAATTTTTCTTCTGCGAACGCCTTGACATCTTCCTCAATTTCCACTGGTACAACTGGCGGCTCAAACGGCTGTTTTGTTACACCGACCTCAGCGACTATCGCATCTATAAATTCTACTATTTTCTTTATTTCCTCATGGGCGAACATAATCGCATCGAGCATTGTCTTTTCAGAAACTTCATCTGCTCCAGCCTCAACCATCATGATTGCTTCTTTTGTTCCAGAAACAGTGAGATTCATCTTTGAAGCTTCTCTCTGCGCGAGTGTTGGATTTATCACAAATCTGTCGTCGACAAGTCCAACCTGTACGGATGCTGTCGGACCGTCCCATGGGATATCCGAGGTTGCAAGCGCAACTGACGAACCAATCATCGCCATAATTTCTGTAGGGCAATCAGGGTCTACTGACATTACTGTTGCAACCACAACGACATCATTTCTATAGCCTTTTGGAAAAAGCGGTCTGAGCGGTCTGTCCATAAGTCTTGAGCTCAAAATCGCGTGTTCGCTCGGTCTACCCTCTCTCTTTAAAAATCCACCCGGAATCTTGCCGGCTGAATACATCTTCTCTTCGTAATCACAGCTTAGCGGGAAAAAATCAATGTCAGGTCTAGGTTCCTTTGAAGCTGTCGCTGTAACACTTACAACTGACTCTCCGTATTTTACCCAGCACTGACCGTTTGCCTGTCTTGCAACCTTGCCAATTTCAAGCTCCATTAGCCTTCCGCCAACTGCGGTCTTAAATGACCTATAATCTTCTATTCTTGCCATGTATAAACAACTCCTTCCTGTTTATGCTTCTCTCTTAAATGGCTTTTAATTATGCAACAAAACATTCGAATTCCATAGTATAGATAATATAATTGCTATGATAAATTTTCGAAATGAATTATGTACATAAATATAAAGAAGGACGAGGGAAATTTCTCGTCCTAATTCATTCTTTTATTTACTATTTTCTCAGACCTAGACGTGAAATAAGAGTTCTATATCTTTCAACATCTATTTTTCTGAGGTAGCCAAGAAGGTTTCTTCTCTGTCCAACCATCTTAAGCAAGCCTCTTCTAGAATGGTGATCCTTCTTATGAATCTTAAGGTGCTCGTTTAACTCGTTGATTCTTGCAGTAAGGATTGCAATCTGAACCTCTGGAGAACCTGTATCTCCCTCTTTAAGTGCATATTCCTTGATAATCTTCTCTTTCTTTTCTTTAGTAATCATGTATTCCTCCTATTTTTTATTAGCTTCCACCGAGTAAAGGTCGGAGTGTCCTAAAACTAAGTGAAAGTACAAACTTGTTTGACATCTAATAATATCATACATATATAACGAATTGCAAGCAATTTTTATTATAGCAAAACCCGCTATAGCAAAAATTCAAAAATACTTTACACTAACTATTATAGTAAAAATCCACAATGAGTTTAAACTATCTTATTTTAGAATGAATAATTTTATATCAGACCGTTTCTCTGATGATACTCATATGCTTCTTTACAGTCTCTCAGGATTTGGTCCGAGAGGTCTTCAAGACTGTCGAATTTTACCTCGTCCCTAGTCTTTTCCAGAAATTCTACAATAATTTTTTTACCATAAAGTTCTTTATCAAAGTTAAAAATATGAGTTTCAACATTTTTGGAAAATTCTCCTACTGTAGGCTTACGTCCAACGTTGGTAACACTAGGATATTTCTTTCCGTCATAATCACAAATTGTTACATATACACCGTTTGGTGGTGTAACCATGCAATCGTCTATAACAAGATTTGAAGTTGGAAATCCCAGCTTTCTCCCAAGCTTATTGCCTACAACAACTTCTCCACCAATCTCATAATTTCGGCCTAAGTAGGTTTTACATCTATCTACTCTACCCGAAGCAATGAGTGTCCTTATAAGCGAGGAGCTCACAACATTGCCCTCAATTTTAACAGGCTCCATCTCATATACTTCGAAGCCCTTTTCATCTCCGATTTCTCTGAGGATTTCAGGATTACCTTCGCCACGGTATCCAAAGTGGAAGTTAAATCCACAAACTCCAACTTTTATTGCTAACTTATCAATCAGAAGCCTTTCCACAAATGCAGCTGGGCTCATTGTCATTATTTCCTGAGTAAATGGCAAATTATACAGATAATCTACGCCTAGCGACTCTATAATGGCTCTCTTTTCCTCGTTATATATAATGTTTTTAACAGGGTTTGCCATAGGCAGAGTATTCTTTGGATGATTAGAAAATGTAAATACTGCAGATTTCAGCCCTTTTTCTTTTGCTAGTTCAACCGTTTTCTTTATAAGTTCCTGATGCCCAAGATGCACTCCGTCAAAATTTCCAAGTGCAACAACTGAATTTTCAATGTTTTTTATATCCTCTAGTTTTTCAAAATATTTCATTAAAATTCTTACCTCGGTAATACTTTCTCAGCTTTTAAATATTTTCCTTCAACTATTCGTCCTGTTCCTAAAAAGTCTCTATTGTGTGAATTGTATATCAGGTATGTATTTCTCTCATCATCTTGTGAGGATGTCCCGGCTTCTTCTCTCTTAATATTATTAAGAGAAACCTTCCCTCCATTTTGAAACTTAATAGAATCAGAATCTTCAAGTAATATACTACCCATATAATTAATCTTTGAATCTATGGGAACAATTAAATCCTTTATTTCATTTGAATCCAGTCCTTTGATTTCTTGAATATTACATGCATCGGTGATTGAAAACTCACCCGAATTTGTTCGTACAAGGTATGACATGACAGCATCCGTGCCTAATTCACGTCCTATATCGCGAATAAGGCTCCTTATATATGTACCTCGTGAGCATTCTACTCTGATATAAAAATCGCTCTCATCATCAGGCCTCATGCCACCAGCTTCATCTGCAAGTCCAGTCATCTCATTCAAATATTTCTTTTTTCCCTTGTCGATATATTCAATTCCCTTGTCGATATATTCAATATCAAAAATCTCAATCTGCCTTTTGGGGATTTCAACTTCTTGGTCATTTCTCGCATATTCATAGAGCTTCTTCCCATCTACCTTTATAGCTGAATACATCGGTGGTTCCTGCTCAATAATGCCTTTGAATTTTTGGATAGTCCTTGAAATCAATTCCGTATCCAAATTTATTTTATTGATATTGCGACTATCGTGGACGACTTCTCCCCATATATCGAGGGTATCTGTCATCATGCCTAGCTTAACACCTGCGACATATGTCTTTGCATCCTTGTCGAGGTATTCGATGAATCTAGTTGCATTTCCTATAGCTATGGGTAAAACACCTGTTGCCATAGGGTCAAGGGTTCCTGTATGCCCTACTTTCTTGATACCAAGTTTTTTTCTGATGATTGCAACAACATCGTGGGAAGTCATATTTGGCGCTTTGTTAATGTTTATAATTCCAGAGTATTCGGCTTCTATGGCTGCCTTTAATTCCGATTTCATCAGCTTGACTGCTTCAGCAATTGGCTTGTGAATTGTACAGCCTGCAGCTCTTTTGTGCCCACCGCCAGACAATTTTATTGCTATTTTGGAAACATCGACGCTAGTTTTCGACCTCATTGAAACCTTGACACTTCCATCGGCTTGTTCTTTGCAAAGACATGCAGCTTCCACGCTATCTATGTTCCTAAGTTCCTCAACAATACCGTCTGAATCCTTGAGAGTCGCTCCTACTGATTTGAGCATCTTTGAGTCTACATAGGTAATGGCAATCCTATTTCCGCACGAAAAATCTGCAACTCCCATGGCTGCGAATTTTAGTTTCATGCTTCTGAGTGGATTTGATTCAAAAACTTTCTTTGAGATTGCATAGTGGTCCGCCCCTAGACTAAAAATCTCCGAAGCTATCATGTGGGTCTCTGCTGAGGTGTTGGAATATCTGAATCCGCCTGTGTCTGTTAAAATTCCAACGTAAACAGCCTCCGCCATTTCCTTGTCAACCTTTAGCCCGTAGTTCTGCATTGATTTAAATAACTTCCATACTAGCTGGCACGTCGCTGCGGTTTCTGGGATAATCACGTTGAAGTCAGCCAACGGAGTGGAACTGGCATGGTGATCGATGCAGAATGTTTTGCAACATTTCTGAAAAGCCTTATCGCGATTTGATGCTCCTGAAATTCTTGATATTTCTCCGCAGTCCATCATGACGCCATAGGTTTTTTCGTCAACAAAAGAGCTGTCGGCGGTAAAAAATCGTTTTTCACCATCTATAAACAACAGCTCTTCCTTTATATCGAGTCTTCCGTCTTCGGCTTCATCTATCAAGATTTTTGCATTTTTACCAAGTGAGGCAAGTGCATGGGCGAGAGCTGTAGATGCACCGAGCGCATCTCCATCAGGATCAACGTGCGGAAATATCGCAAACCTATCTCCTTCTATTAGCCCCGCTGCAAATTCCCCAAATGTATTGTTATTCTTCTTCATTATCATCATGCTTAATATTTAAATTGGATAGAAGCTCATCCATATGTCGCCCGTATTCCAAGGATCTGTCCATCTTAAAAACAAGTTCCGGCACGTGCCTTAAGCGTATTTCGTGACCTATTGTTTTCTTTATTAGACCTTTGGCGCTTTCAAGTCCTGCAAGCACCTCTTCTTCCTGTTTCGTCTTTTCTTCTCCTTCAGCACCGGTGAAAAAAGATACAAAACAGGTTGCATAGCTTCCATCACTGGTTACCCTAACGTCTGTGACAGATATCATTGGTGATAATCTAGGATCCTTGATTTCAGAAATGAGCATCTGACTTATAATCTTCCTAATTTCTTCACCAAGTCGTCCTTGTCTATAACCTTTTCCCATATTTTCCTCCTATAATAGCATGTTGAACTACTTGAGAATAGGATTTACATATCGTCCATGTTCCTTAGTCTTGCTTCCGTATTCTATCGCTTTTGCTGGGCATCTGTGAATACATGCAAGACAGTGAACACATCTCTCCTTTATCCAGACAGGTCTTCCGCCTTCCATCTTAATCGCACTGATAGGGCAGTGGAATTGACATAGCCCACACTTAATACATTTATCAGTGTCTACAGTGAATTTCTCTGTCTTGTTCGTAGCCTTATATATTTTGTTAGTCAGTGCCGAAGCAACACCCATTAAAGGTCCTGATTTGTACGGAACCCTGTAATTAAATTTGATGTTTTGAATTATTTCATCGACCTTTTTGTCTGCATCTCTCAGTTTGAGAATCTGAGTTTCAGGTAGTGGAACCTTGTACAACAAAATATAGTTTTCAACGGATTTGACATTATACATGCCTTTGTAATCCACATTTTTGCCCTTAAACATTTTTGCAATCAGATGATCGGCACCTCCCGGATTTCCGCCTGATGTGGTTATCACGCAAAGCTCGGGGCGCTCCTGTGAATTAGCAAACTTGAAATTGACCTTTGATATAAATTCTTCAACAACTGTAGGCATACTGAAAAAATATATCGGAAATACAAAGAAAACTTTTTCATCTCTCGGTACCTCTTGTTCGAAGTTATTTCGCCTCAGCTCGTCGTCTATTTTGTATGTAAATCCGCCAAAAACATCCATCAGCTTTTCTGCAACGGCTTTCGAATTGCCTGTGGCTGAAAAATAGAATATCATAGCTTATTTCCTTTCTGTTTCAACAATATGGAAACACTCAATTAAGTCGCCTTCCTTGATGTCATTATAGTCTTCAATTCCAATACCGCATTCGTAGCCTTGAGCCACTTCTTTGGCATCGTCCTTAAACCTCTTAAGAGATGAAATCTTTCCTTCATGTATTACAATTCCGTCTCTAACAAGTCTAACTTCTGCATTTCTAACTACCTTACCTTCGGTTACATAAGCTCCACCGATTATGCCGACTCCAGGAACCTTAAATGTGTTCCTGATTTCAACCTTTCCAAGGATTTCTTCTTTAAATTCAGGATCTAGCATACCCTTCATAGCATTTTCTACGTCATCTATTATGTCGTATATAACTCTATAGGTTCTAATTTCGATGTCTTCTCTGTCAGCAAGATTTGTAACTGATGTGCTTGGTCTTACGTTGAATCCAATTATTACAGCGCCAGATGTGCCTGCAAGCATTACGTCTGATTCATTAACAGTACCTACACCTGTATGAATAATGTTTACCTTAACCTCATCTGTGTTAAGTTTCTCAAGTGAAGAAACTATTGCTCCGATAGACCCTTGGACATCTCCCTTGATAATGAGGTTTAGCTCCTTTGCTTCACCTTCGCTTATCTGCGTAAATAATTTTTCTAAGGTTGTGCTTGAGTTGCGTGCAAGTACCTCTTCTCTAAGCTTAGCCTTTCTCTTATCAGCAATTTCTCTTGCAAGCTTATCTTCTTTAACAGCGTTGAATTCATCGCCTGCCTGAGGTACATCAGTAAGTCCTAGAATCTCAACCGCTGTTGCAGGACCAGCCTTCTTGATTGATTTACCCTTATAATCAGTCATAAGACGAATTCTTCCTGCACTAGTACCTGCCACGATTGATTGTCCACTCTTAAGGGTTCCGTTTGTTACAAGCAATGTTGCAACTGGTCCCTTAGCCTTATCCAATCTTGCCTCAATAACGGAACCGTTTGCGAACCTACTAGGATTTGCCCTTAGTTCAAGAACCTCCGCCTGGAGCAAAATCATCTCGAGCAAATTTTTAATTCCATCTCCTGATTTCGCCGAAACTGGAACGCTTATAACGTCTCCGCCCCAATCCTCAACGAGAATTCCGTGCTCTGTAAGGTCCTGTTTTACCCTATCTGGATTTGCAGTAGGCTTATCCATTTTGTTTATAGCAACTATTATTGGTACACCAGCAGCCTTTGCGTGACTTATCGACTCAACTGTCTGTGGCTTAACGCTGTCATCCGCTGCCACTACAAGAACTGCAATGTCTGTAACGTGTGCACCCCTGGCTCTCATCGCTGTAAACGCCTCGTGTCCCGGTGTATCAAGGAATACTATTTTCTGTCCATTGATAGACACCTCTGAAGCACCAATGTGCTGGGTTATACCTCCGGATTCTGTGGTTGTAACATCAGTTTTTCTAATTGCGTCAAGAAGTGAAGTCTTTCCGTGGTCAACGTGTCCCATAACCGTAATTATAGGTGGTCTAGGCTTAAGATCCTCTTCATTATCTTCAATATATTCTATTCCAATTTCTTCAACTTCTTCTTCAACTGCCCCGATAGCAACCTCAATTCCAAGATCATCCGCCAAGAGCAAAACAGTGTCCTCGTCAATGTTTTGGTTTATGTTTGCCATAATGCCCATTTTCATCAGTGACATTATAACAGTTGCCTGACTAACCTCTGCCTGCTCACAAAAGCCTGCTACTGTAATAGGCACATCGATTTTTACAGTTCCTTCAGGCAAAACCTCTTCAATAACTTCCTCTTCAATTACTTGAGGTTTAACCTTGGATTTTTTCTTTCGAGTTTTCTTCTCAAGATTTCCAAAGATATCCATGTTGCGATCAAATTTATTAAATTTATCCTTTTTATCCTTGTACTTGCTCTGGTTCTTTTTCTTATCAGCATGTCTTGATTGACTTGATTTCACCTCAAGCCTATCCATTGAGGCATTGTCGCTGGACTGTCTTTTGCTCCTTGCAGGTCTCGAAACACGTCTTGTATCTTCATCATCCCTGTTATAGCCACCATCATATCTTGTGTTGCGTCTATCTCCTGATTTAGATCTGTCATTCCTAGAATTTCCGTATTCTTTCCCACCACGATCATCTCTTCTTGATCTTGATTTGTCATCTCTGGAGCGTCCAGTACGAGCTTCGTGTCTAGCCCTGTCATCTCTAGCAGGTCTATCATCTCGTCTTGGTCTATCATTTCTAATCGGACGGTCGTCTCTTCTTGGACGATCATCGCGCCTAGGTCTGTCATCTCTAACTCCGCGTTCTTTTCTATCAGATGTTTGAGCGTTAGAATCTACCTCAGATGCACGCTTAATTATCTTAGGCCCTACATGAGAAACGGAAGCTTTCTTATTCTCTTCTATTTTTTCTTTTCTAGATTCTACAGTTTTTGCCTCATTACTCTGTGATTTGCTTGAGTCTTTTGATTTTACTTTTTCCTTTTCGGACTCTACAGTTTTGGAGTGGGCAGTCTTAGTATCTACGGGTTTAGATTTTACAGGCATAGTATTTTCAGACTTGATTTCTTCAGGCTTAGATTTGTCAGATTTTCTCGGTGCTGTTTTGGGTTCTTCAGTCTGCTTTTGATCTTCTTTGTCTGATTTTACTCCCTTGCTTCTGGCTTCTAAAAATGCAGTATCAACGATTGGTCGATTCATAGGTGGTTTTGGTTTGTTTGTCTTGCTTGGTGACACATCGATTCCGTCTTGAGTTTTTGCAGATACGGCTTGCTTCCTTGTATCTGTTTTGTTTTCTCTTAACCTTTCTGCATCTTCATCACTCAAATTGCTCATATGGTTTTTAACAGAAATACCCATGTCCAAAGCCTTTTGAGTTAATTCCTTGCTTGTAATTCCCATCTCTTTCGCCAGTTGATGGACTTTTAAGGTCATAGAAATCCTCCTTCTTTAAATTCACTTATTATAGCCTTAGTCAGATTTTCCTCTTCCAAGGCAAATATTCCTTTATCCCTTTTACCTGTTGCATGGCTGAGTTCTTCGCATTTGCCAAATACAATCATCGTCACATTATATTTATCACAAAGTTTTTCAAGTTTTTTGATTGAATTGTTTCCAACCTCTTCGGAAGCTATTATAAGCTTTGTCTTGCCCTTCCTTGTAGATTGCTCTACCGCCGTCATTCCGACTGCAAGCTTTCGAGCTCTTGCCGCAAATCCCAGGTATTTATATATTTTTTCCTTCACTTTTAAATTCCGTTTCCAAGAATGCTTCTATTTCGTGTTTGAGATTGTTCATCTCTTCATTGTTAAAATTTTTCTTAAATGCACGGTGAAAGGCTTTCTTTTTAAAAGCTTCATCTACACATTTTTTATTCTTGCATAAATATGCGCCTCTGCCATTAGACCTTCCTGATTTATCAAGTGATATTTTGTCTTCATAGAACGCCACTCTAAACACTTCTTTTTTTTTAAATACGTTGCGACATCCTATACATGTTCTCATCGGTGAATTACTCATCGGACTCTCTTGTTTCCTCTAACTCCTCCGATGCTTCTGCTTCCTCTAACTCTTCAGATTCTTCTATATATTCTTCGTCCTCGTATGAATCGTCATATTTCTCAGAATCGTCAAATTCATCGTGATTGATATCCTTATTTTCGTGTTCTAAATCCTTCGCGTAGTTCAAATCATCATTTTCCACAAAATCATCATCGTCAGCAACATCCCCATACTGAGATTCACTTTTTATGTCTATTTTCCAGCCACTAACTCTCGCCGCAAGCCTTACGTTCTGACCCTCCTTGCCGATAGCTAGAGAAAGCTGAGAATCAGGGACTACGACGGTTGCAATTTGTTCTTCAAGGCTGTGAATAATAACCTTAGATACAGTAGCTGGGCTCAAAACATTTGAAATTAACGTCTCCGAATCACTGCTCCATTCAATAATATCAATTTTTTCGCCATAAATCTCATCGGCAATATGCTGAACTCTCAAGCCTCTGTTACCTACACAGGCTCCAATAGGATCTACATTTTCAAAATCAGTAGCGACTGTAATCTTGGTTCTCGAACCAGCCTCTCTTGCGATATTCATGATTTTAACAGTCCCATCTTCAATTTCAGGAATTTCCAATTCAAACAGTCCCCTGATGAAACCAGGATGAGATCTTGACAAGAATACCTGAGGTCCCTTATACGTTTTCTTCACTTCGAAAACGTAGGCCTTAATCACATCACCAACTTTATAGTTCTCGCCCTTTACCTGCTCTGAAAACGGCATTATTCCCTCTGTTCCATCAAGCGAAACAAATACCGTCCTCGCTGTCTTACGATGAATCCTACCAGTTATGATATTTTTTAGATATGGCTGATATCTCTCGAAAATAATTTCTCTTTCTTTTTCTCTTATCCTTTGGACAACAACCTGTTTTGCTGTTTGAGCCGCAACTCTACCAAATTCCTTTGGCATTACCTGATACTCGATATAGTCGCCCACCTCATACCTCGAATCGATTTCATGTGCCTCATCTAAAGACATTTGAGTATTTGGATCCTCAACAGCTTCTACAATTTCTCTCCTTATTAGCACCATTAAGATCCCAGTATCTGGATCAATCAGAACTCTAACCTTGTGATAAGGTCCGTAATTCTTCTTATATGCTGCTAGCACTGCATCTTCGATTGTATTAAGCAGAACATCCTTTGGTATCCCTCTGTCTTTCTCGAGAGAATTTAGCGCTTCAATAAACTCTGCGTTCATTAGCTCCTCCTTTAAAATTTATTATATAATTACAGCCAGGTTGATTTTAGCAATCTTCTTTCTGTCAAAAGTCCTAGGCTTTTCTATCTCAGTCTTTTTCTTAATATCTTGAATAATTTCAGTAATCTTAAGTTCATCATCAGAAAATCCATCGAGCTTACCACAAAATAGCTTCTTGCCATCAATGCCACTATAAAGCTTAACTTCAACCATTTCCCCTAAATAACGCCTAAGGTGATCATCTGTCTTAAGCTCCCTGTCCATTCCTGGAGAAGAAACCTCGAGAAAATACTTGTCTGGCATTATAGCATCTATATCATCAAGCTGGTCACTTATGTATTTGCTTACTTTCTCACAGACGTCTGTATCGATGTAACCATCATGTCTATCTATGAATATTCGCAAAAAATTGTTCTTACCTTCTTTGGATATTTTGACATCCCATAATTCTAGAGATTCTTCATCTAAGATAGGCTTTAGTTTTTCAATAACAAAAGTTTCAATCTTCCCTGACATATCTATCCTTTACAAAATTGAAAGAGTGGGATGACCCACTCTTTCAAAAGAAATTATAATTTACTTTTTGTATATTAACATATATCCTGCTAAATGTCAAGAAATTCAGGGATAGAGAAGCAAAAAACTCTTTTCCGTTAATCTGTTCTCTCCATGAGTGAGAGAATTTGTTTTTCATTACTTGTATAGTCTGTGCTCATATACTCCTTGATTAAATTAGTAAGTGCCACTTTATTCTTATTCAGAAACCGTTCCGCTCAATTCGATGTATTCCTTCAATTTTTTCTGCAACAGTTTCTTGTCAATCAATTTCAGATTATATTCAGAAACCATTGTCGGGGACAAACTACGACTGAGAGCAAATTCTACTACCTCATCATCCTTGCTTGCACAGAGAATAACACCAACGCTCGGGTTTTCATTGCCTTTTTTGACTTCTCGGTCAAGAGCTTCAAGATAAAGATTTATCTTTCCAACATACTCTGGTTTGAATTCTCCAATTTTCAGTTCAAAAGCCACAAGACATGAAAGACCTCTATGGTAAAACAGCAAATCAATATAATAATCGTGCTTTCCGACTTGTACACGATACTCTTCCCCGATGAAAGTGAAGTCCTTTCCAATCTCAAGAATGAAATCCTTTAGGTTTCGAATAATAGACTTTTGCAAATCACGTTCAGATACTGTTTCCGGCACATCCAAGAAATCAAGCACATAATTGTCAAGGAAAACATTCCTCGTTACTCTTTTGGATTCTTCGATAGCAGGAGTCAATGATTTCTGCGACAGCATATATCTTTCATAGTACCCACTATCTATCTGGCGTGCTAATTCTCTTGCACTATACTTTTCTTTTACACACATACTCATATAAAATATGCGTTCTTCCATTGTTTTACAAGCCGACATTATCTTCAAATGATTTGACCAGTTCAATTGTGTCAACAGCGTTGACACTTTTTCGCTGTCCTTGTAAATCTCATAAAACTGTTTCATTCTGTAAAGTCCACGACGATTAAATCCTTTCAGTTCAGGATAATTCGTTGCAAAGAAATCAGCCAGTTTCTGCACAAATGCATCACCATATTCAGCATTTTCAGACTGCACACTAATATATTCACCTATATCACGGTACATTAAAATCAGTTCCTCATTCACTTTGCGGTATGCACGTTCTTTAGCAGACTCAATAATATCAACAATTTTATTAAATTGTTCACCATAGGGTATCAAATCACTCATAATGTGTTCCTTTCCGAATAGTTATTTTTGATTTTAATCTCGTTTCACATAAGTCAGTTCAATATCATAACCCAATCTGCACGAAGGTCTTATTCACAACACTGTCCTGCTTTTTGATGATGCGATTAACATACTGACCTGTAGTTCCGATTGTTTCCGCAATCCGTGCTTGGGTTGTTCCGTTCTCTATGCACTTTACTTTTACATCTACTTCAATATTGTTTTTAATCATATATTTGCCGCTCCCATTCACAACCCTTATTATTTCTAACACAAATAAGATAATTTATTATAACTCACAATTCGCAAAAAAGCACAGTATAAACTGTGCTAAAAATATTACTTTACTTTATATTATCCCTATTACGGTTAGGTAATGTATTACATCCATCCTCAAGTTTCAATTTAACAAAATATGGTGGCTTTAATCGAGCAATATAGTATTTTATTTCATCTGAATTATCTAGTTTTTCACAGTATTTTTCAATATCAATTTCATTTTTTAATGATAGTAATCCACTATCATTATGGCCACTAATACTTATATCCGCATTCTCACCAGTTTGCTTATTAATATAATTACTAAGAAATGCATTTATATCAACGATTTTTGAATCAAGCACACCTAATTCATCTATAATCAAAGCTTTACCAAAGTGTGATATAGATGATAAAATTGTTTCCTTGTGTGGTAATTCTGTAGGAAACATATTATCTGCGTCTGCATGTAGATTATATAGATCTTTTTCATGTTTTTTAGAAATTGTATTTATATCATCATCGTCAAAATGTTCTGAACATCGCATAGTCTTACCGTCTGCATTTTCACTGACAGTATATTTCATAAATACATAAATGGGATTATTAGTATCATTTCTTGTATAACAAAACTCTCGGACATTTTCAGTTTTAAATTTATTCAATGCCCATAAACAATACCCTCCGTCATCATAAGCTTTATTTACTTCACTTATATCTTCTATTTTCTCTTTAAAGATTTCTTCAATACTTTGATCCCCATATGCACCGATACTTGTCCATACAATTGATTCTATTGGTAATTTATTTAATTTATAAATTTTAAGTTCTGGGTAAGACGATTTCACTTCACTGAGTTTCATAATTATCCTTGTATGATGTTTATAGAAGCAAAACAGCATTTTTCCTTTCTTTTAATATCGTGATTTATTACATTCATATAATGTTGTCTTTCAAGTCTACAATGATAATCGCTAGTGGATATCACGGCATCAGGCTTTAGAATATTTTTATTCCCTTATTGTATTTTCCAGCATTTATCTTGCTACTTGGACTTTCTCCTAGCAGTTATTGTCGTTCCAAGTCCAGCAATAACCATTATCATAATCAAAACTGCTAAATCCTGAGTATCTCCCGTCTTAGCTGCGCCAGGTTTATTCTCTTTCTTGGAAGGAACAGTTGCAGTTTCAACTTTATTTGTATCCTGACTATAATCATACGCCTTATCGGTAAATACTATTCTGCCCTGTCCATAAGGATTTTTGTACTCACTTGAAACCTTGCCGTTAAGTCCATTCTTGAGATATGCGTTAAAAATATCGATATCAATGACATTCTGTGCTCCATCCACAATGGCTTTGGCATCCTTAAACATTGTCATCCCATCGCCAAGATCTTTATAATAATACTCGGTAATCATCAAATTATATTTTTTCTTAAGATCGATAGGCTTTCCGCCGATTCTTACATTTTGAACTCTATATCCACCTTTGTAATAATCTCCGTCAACCTTAACGAACAATTTCTCAGAGTCAGTGACCACATTAGATTTAACACTTGTGTTAATTTCATATGTAATGCCACTTCCGTGTAAGAAGCCTCCACTTTCGTTCGGATAATTTTTAGCTCCCATCTCAAGTGCATCCAGTATTGTCTGCCCAGTTACTTCGATCTCACAAATCTTGGTATTCCATGGAAGTACACTTAAAACACTAAGATAGTTAATTTCCCCTTTGTTTATATTTGCACGAATTGAACCACCGTTCATTATTGCAGCATCTGCCTTCTTGAAGCCTTTGCTACTTGGATCATTTTCAGAATACCACATGTATGCATCTGTAATAAAATCTGCCATGTTTGTATTTGCGTTTCTTACTAGTCTTTTGTTGTTAGCAGGGTCATTTATCACGAGTGGATATTCTGTATCTCCTATTTTTTCCTCAAGATATTCATAGTTTTTCAGTTCTTGATTAACAGCATCATTAACTCGCTTATATTCTTCTGTAGCCTTTTCAGCATCGGTAATTTTGTTCACAAGATTTGACGTTGGCATTATTTTCCCATCTACAAGCGATAATTTAAGTACCCCAATATTCTCTAGCTTGGTCCCGGTTGATGTCAACAAAACATCTTTTCCAGCCTTGTCTTTCACTATTTTGTTCGGAATGACACTGTGAGCATGTCCATCGAGCAAAACATCGATTCCACTAGTATTAGCAATTACATCTTGCGAATACCAGCCATCGGTTCCGCCATTATCCCCAAGATGCGCCATTACGATTACAAAATCTGCGCCCTCATTCTTAACGGCGTCGATATTATTCTGTACAATACCATATAGGGCCTGATTTGGTTTTGCGTTGAATGAATAGATATAGTTGCCATTTTCATCTTGGAAGTTCTTAGGTGTACCCTTTGATATTGATTCAGGAGTATCTATACCTATAAAAGCTACCTTCTTGGTTTCAGCGCCGATATTTATCTCTCTTATATCATAGCCTTTATTATTTTTATGAAAAATCAAATTATTATCTTTGTCTGTGAAGTTAGCACAGATGTAATTCAAGCCTGAGCTATTTGCCTTATCGATAAACTTTTTTACACCAAAATCAAATTCATGATTTCCCGGAACCAATATATCATAGCCCGTTTTCTTCATCAAATCAATAGAACTCTGCCCCTTGCTCATTGTGTTTGGAACTGAACCCTGAATGGAATCCCCATTATCAACAAGCAATGCTCCTTTTGAAGTCTTTGCAGCCTTAGCCTTGAGTGCCGCAAGCCCCGCATATCCCAAAGATTTGTCAGTCCCTGTGTAGAATGCTTTGTCACTTACACCACCGTGTACATCATTTGTGTAAAAAATTACATAATCATCTGCTCCAACTCCGAGTGAATCATATGTGCCTTGTTCTAAAGGTTCCGCAAATGACATAAGGCTTGTCATTGAAAAAACACAAACAAATGCCATTAACAGAGCCAATGCACGTTTTTTAGTATACATTCTTCCCTCCTTATACTAAATTCCAAATGATTAATTTACCTATTTTCGGGTACTATAACTATTAAAATAATTATATCACAAATTTGTTCAAGGAGAAACGTATGAAAGATGATAAAACCCTTATACTCGAAAGACTTGAGAGTGTTAGAAAATATTATGAAAAATTCGAAGATATGCTAGATGACCTTCCTTTTTTCATTCCAAAATCAACTAAAAAGATGTTGAAAAAATATCTTGGTCAGGATAAGGAGCTCGAAGCTCTGATGGAATCAATTAGCACTCAAAGACCACCTCGACTTTTGATAGCTGGCGACCGTGGTGTTGGTAAAAGTGCTCTTGTAAATGCACTATGTAGGGCAAGAATTGTAGAAACGTCCCCATATGGTGGTGAGAACGTGGATCGCGTTGTAAATGACATTGATATATATGCATGTAAGCGTGGTGATGAAACAGAAATTGAGATTTTTGAAACCTCAACATATAAGACTGCCGAAAAAATCACTCAAATCATTAACTTCAAACCAGATGCAGCTATTTTGCTCTTAGACAGTTCTCGAGATGTTGACATTCATTCTCAGCTGGAGTTTTTTGAGGATTTAAAGAAGAAAATTGAAGGTAGCGGCGGCAACAAACTTCCTCTAATAGTTGCGATTACAAAAGTAGACGAGGCGAGCGACCAGACGTATGAGGAACTTGTAGACGAAGGCGAAATGGGCAAAAAAATTGCTCTATCGGTTGATATCGACAGGAATCAATTGAGAGAATCCTTAAGTAAATATAGGGGAACAATTTTGGCTCACGGAAACGTTGTTGACGAAATTGTGGCGCTTTCTTCGCTTAATTTATATAATTTCGATGAACTGAGAAGAATAATTGAAGATGTGATGATTGATCCAAATGCGCAGATGGGATTCAGGATGACCTTCAGATTGTCCGAAGTGTTGTCTGGTGTTTCTAATAGACTAGTTAAGCTGTTTTCGGGCATGGCCGCTGTTATTGCGCTCACGCCAATCCCTGTTGCTGACCTTTATGTGCTATTGATTCTTCAAGGGCTTATGGTTGCACTAATCGCAAGACTGAGTGGACGTGATGTCAACCTCAAAACAGGTATCGAGTTTATTCTGAGTTTGGGTGGTGTAACACTTGCAGGTTTTGGGCTTAGAACGGTTGCTCAACAGGCTGCTAAGTTTGCTAATTTCTTGCCATTTGCAGGCTCTGCTATCAGCTCAACAATAGCGGCAACTGGAACCAATGCGATTGGTAAGGCTGCAGTTGCCCACTTTATATCGGATCTTCCGCTCCGAAAAACAAAGTCGCTTTTCAAGGCTTTGAGTAAGTCTTCGAAATAATTTGGTTGGAATCTATTAAATTACTAATTTTATAGATTCCATTTACAATCTATAGAAATAATTGTTGTTGGCATACCTATAATTTGTATATCAAATTTTAAACTTGGCTCTACATCAGTTGCTGCATTATGTATTCTAAAACTGAATTGCCATCCTTGATCAAGATACAGTTCTAATGTATTTTTACTCCATGGTTTAAATTCTAGACTTACAATTCTTGTCGGCAAGGAAGCTATTGGCAATTTAATACTTCGTTTGCGTTTAATTCCATCTTTATTTAACGTTCCTCTTAGGTTATAGCTTTGAACCTGTGTTATTTTTTTGTTATCAACCCCTATTACTTTATAGAAATCGAACTCTCCAAGAAGATACTCGACCATTAATTTGGGTATGTCTTTACCAAAATTAATGTTTTGTCGGTCAACTTCATCTTTGAATGCACTTAATAATGGCAAATACACATCATCTTCTTTATTAGGTAAATCTCTCCATTTAGAACCTTTTTCTTTTTCAAGTTCTAAATAATCAAAAATTGGTTTAACATCTTTCCAATATTGATTGGAACATTTTATACCATACCATTTTTCTCCAAAATCCAGTCCCTTTGATAATCTGCTATGTTTAACCGCAAAATGATTATGTTTTACACTAAGTCCTATTTCCCACTCTATACCTTTTCGAATAATCAGAATATCCCTGACATCCCCCTCTTTTCCTTTATCATCACTTTGTATTTTTAATTTTAATTCATCATCACCGTCATCTAATATCAACGGTTCCAACTCTAAAATTGCATTAGTCCCTGCTAAAGCACTTATTTTATATAAATCCTTTTCTGAATCTTCTAATGTGTTCCATGCTTTCTCTGCCGCTTTATAACTCGAATTTATTTCAATTTTTGAGGCTCTATATTTTGATATTTCCTCATGTAAAGTGCTTAAGTAGGCAAATTCATATGCTCTGCCTTGATTATTGCTTTTATTGCTCATACTACCCTCTAAATCAATTTTAATTGTTCAGGATCAGAAAATGATCCAGGCTTACTTAAAGCTAAATTAATAGCCTTTGCCATTTCATATGCAAGATTTACTGGTACAGCATTTCCGATCATTTTATATGCATCATTTAAATTTGAGTAATAAAACTTAAAATCATCGGGAAATCCCTGTATTCTTGCACATTCTCTAACAGATAATCTCCTATATAGCTTTTCTTTTCCAGGTTCAAAAATCTGTTTATTTTTTTCTTTCTTTATCATTTTTGGAGCTTGAGGATGTAGTTGACACTGCCTTCCTGAGGCTTGAACTGTAAATGCTTGCTCATCCCATCCTCTCACCCTATTTCTACTCATAAATATAGGTGAATATGCTCCAACAAAATATTCATGATTTGACACATTGCACTTGTCTCCATTGGTTTTATTTTTATCTAGTGCTGGAATAGCATCATCTTTTAAATCATAAATAGCATCCCTAAAAGTCAATTTATAGTCATAAGGTTTTGGTGGTAAATCAAATCTTATGTTTAAATCCTTCTTAAACCCAACATAAAAAACTCTTTTTCTATCTTGTGGTACTCCATAATCACTTGCATTCAAAAGATGAATATACACATCATATCCAGCATCTTCAAACTGCGAAAGTATATTTTCTACAGCACTATTATGTCTTTTAGCCATCATACCCTTCACATTTTCTGCTAGAAAAAATTTTGGCTTCTTATCTTTTAAAATCCTGATGTATTGATAAAACAATTGTCCCCTTGGATCATCAATTCCTTTCAAAGATCCAGCCTCACTCCAAGACTGACAAGGTGGACCTCCAATAATTCCATCACAATCCGGAAATTCATCAGAGTTTAAATTGCATATATCTCCTTTAATTAATGGTACATCATTATTTCTTTCATATGTTTCCCAAATGGTTTTATCATATTCATTGGCTGCCACTATCTCATAACCAGCCTGCTGAAATCCTAAATCAAGCCCCCCTGCTCCAGAGAATAAACTAATTAATTTCATTACATAATCTCCTCTGTTTTATACACTATACTCCATCATACCTGAAAGTCAATATTAAAGCTATTAAATGTACAAAAAGACACTTTCTTTGTAAAATAATGTTCTTTTTATTTGGTTGATTTTTCTGCTGCTTCAACAAGTTGTTTTAAGAGGCAGGCGGTTGTTATATTGCCCACTCCCTTTGGAACTGGCGTAATGGCTTCTACCACGTTAGCAACCTCATCAAAGCTGACATCGCCGACCAGCCTGCCATCATCTGTTCTATTCATACCAACATCTATAATAATTTGACCGGCTTGAGCATATTCCCTACCAAAAGTATCAGCCTTTCCCGTTGCAACAATTACGATATCCGAAACAGCCGATAGTTTCTTCAGTTGTTCAGAGGTTGTCTTACTATGTGTCATTATTACCGTAGCATTCTCCCGCTGCATCAGCATGCTAACAGGCTTACCTATCACAAGCGACCTGCCAATCACAAGAACAACCTTGCCGGAGAGAGGTATTTTGTAGTGTTTCAAAAGCTCAACACATGCCATAGCAGTGCAAGGATAGTTCTCAGCATTCCCAGTAAACACATATGCAAGCGCCTCGTCTGTTATGGCGTCTAGGTCCTTTGAAACAGCTAGCCTATTCCTCAAAATATTATCGTCAAGTCCTTTTGGTAACGGTCTGAAAATCAGAGCACCGTGAAGCTTGTCGTCGTTATTAATTTGATCTATGCAGTCAAGCACCTCAGCCTGAGATACATCTAGCGCGAGAGCAAACTGTTTTGTATTTATCCCGAGTTTGGACGCCCGCTTGATTACAGCATTTTCATATGCCATATCCGCGGTATTTTCACCAATGCGCAGAATTGCAAGCGTCGGAGTAATGTTTTGTGAATTTAGTTTTGCAATTTTTATTGAAATATCTTTCTCAATGCCCTCGGAGACAACTTTCCCATACAAAATATTTGCCGTTCGGTCGTTATTGCTGTTCGGTGCTTTATCATCCATGATATTGCTCGCTCCATCGCCCGTTATATCAATTGCTTTAGCACTCAAATTGTTTGTTACTTTATTGCTCATTTTATAGGACCTCCTCTCCGCTTATATATACCTTCTCAGGCATAAATTCTTCAATATTATCAAAGTCTTTCTCAAATGGATTTTCGTTTAGAACCTGAAAATCCGCAAAATAGCCTTCCGCGATACAGCCTCGATATGGCATTCCAGCGATTATGGCTGAATTTTTTGTGTAAAGCAAAATAGCTTCCTCAAGGTTAATCCTATGCTTCTGCCCCGTATCAACGCCGTTGTAAGCCTTGCGAGTAACGGCAGCCTTTATATTTATCCAAGGATTAGCAGGGTCCGACCAAGCAGTGGCAGGTGCGTCAGTTGATAAACCAACAAAACAGCCCGTGTCAATCAGGTGTCTAATGGGATATGTCGTTTTCAATCTCGCATCGCCCAAGTTTTTCTGATAACTTTCAATTTCGCTAAAAATAAAAATTGGCTGTGTGGCGATTGCAATTCCTCGCTTTGCAGCCAAATTGACTGCATTCTCGCTCGGCTCTGTCACATGTTCAATCCTAGCATGCGGAATTTTGTTTGAAGGATTGGATATTTCGGTATGATCAGTGTTTTCAATAGTTGTTTTAAAATTTGAACTACTATCACGACTAATATTTGCACTAGAAATTGTGCTCACATCAGTACTGGCATTTGCACCAACCTCTGTGCTAACATTGGCACTGACTTCCCAAGGCTTCTCTTTGTAAAGCCTCTCAACAAATCTATCAATCGCTCTTTTCCCCATTGCATGAATTGAAATTTGCAGATTGTTCCTACTACAAAATTCTATCGCCGAATCGAGCAGCTCATCACTGCATGTTGAAATACCGTATTCTTCGGTTCCCAAATACGGAACGTCTGTCCAAGCAGTATGTCCAGAAAAGCTCCCATCTCCAATGAGTTTAAGCCCTGCCACGTGAATCTGCTGATCTAGGCACTTGTGCTCACCCTTTATCTCAAATTTCGGCTTATTTTTGTAAAACTCCCACATGTAGAAAAGCGATATATTTTGTTTTAACCCATTTTTGACAGCATCATAATAAATGAAGTGATTATCCTTTGAACTCAGGTTTCCCATTTCGCACACCGACGTTACGCCGTGTCTTGTCAGCATATCACCAAGTTTTTTTATGAGCATAACTTCATGTTCTCGATCGCTATGTGGCAGAATTTCCGCAATTAGATTTCTAGCGTTCTCATACAAAATACCATTAGGTATTCCATTTTCATCTCGACCTATTTCTCCGCCGTCAGGATTTTCAGTATTCTCGTCGATACCCGCCTTTTTCAATGCAAGCGAATTACAGCATCTGATATGCTCACATGTCCTTACAAGAGTTACAGGAAAATCAGGACAGACTTCGTCCAAATCCCACCTCGTAGGTAGCCTTTTCTCAGGGTATTTCCCTTCGTCACAGCCCCAACCTATAATCCACTTATCGCTTTTATCCGTCTTCACGCCGTCGGCAATCAATCGCTCTCTTTCTTCTGCAACCCTACTCTTAAGTTCTTCTATTGAGGTAACATTCGGTGGCAGGCATGAAATTTCTTCTAGGCAGTGCGACAAAAGTATAGGATGCTCGTGGCAGTCGACAAATCCAGGCATTACAAACCGCCCACCAAGATTAATTTCACAGTAGTCCAGATTTTCGGATTTAGTACAAGCTTTAAAACCGTCCGATTTTAGAAACGTCCTCAAAGACTTTTCATCTCCGAGTTTGAGGATTTTTTTATCTGCTACTATCATGGAATCAACAAAATAGCTTTGTGTGAGGCAGTTCTCATCTGCCACACATATGCTGGTCGTGTCGGCACTGCTGGTCATGTTGTTTTTGCACTTTATATCGATATCAGTACATTTGCTGTTGCCGCGGTATGGCAACAAATCGTTATAAACCAAAATTTTGGCGTTATAAAATAAAGTTATTTTCATTTAAAATCACACTCTTATTGAGATATATATTGGTTAATATATATATATGGGCTTTGCTATGTTTTACGGTGTTTGCTTCCGTGGATGTTTGCGGCATTTTGCTGCATTTTACATTCTAATATATCAATGTTATTTTTTGTTTTCAAATAACTCATCACGACAATCCGCTGATAACACCATCTTCATCTATGTCCATTCCAAGGGCAGCAGGCTTCTTAGGCAAACCCGGCATAGTCATTATGTCGCCTGTCTTTGCGACTACGAAACCAGCACCTGCCGACACCTTAAGCTCCTTGATGTGAATAATAAAATCTTTTGGTGCCCCCAACGCCTTAGGATCATCAGAAAAGCTGTATTGAGTTTTGGCAATACAGATAGGTAAATCTCCAAAGCCGTTACTTTCAAGCCTCCTAAGTTCCTTTAGTGCCTTAACATCAAAGCTTATATCACTAGCCCCGTAAACCTTCTGCGAAATAGACCTGATTTTCGACTCTATACTCTGATTTAACTCGTAAGAAAATTTCAGTTTAGAAGCATCTTTTTCGCAGATAGAAATAATCTTCTTTGCAAGCTCAATGCCGCCTTGTCCTCCCTTAGCCCAAACTTGACTAAGCACAACATCTACGCCCTTTTCTTCGCAGGCTTTCTTCACCACATCCATCTCAGCTTCTGTATCACTTGGAAATTCGTTGATTGCTACTATAGCATTTAACCCAAATACATTCTGAATATTATCAATATGCCTCAAAAGGTTTGGAATGCCAGCCTTGACTGCTTTAGGATTTTCTTCATTCAAGTCTTCCTTTGCTACACCACCGTGGTATTTAAGGGCTCTGACCGTTGCTACTATTACGACAGCATCTGGAGCCAGCCCTGTCTTTCGACATTTAATATCAAGAAACTTTTCAGCACCAAGATCCGCTGCAAATCCAGCCTCAGTAACTGCATACTCTGAGAGTGCAAGTGCCATCTTAGTTGCAATTACAGAATTACAGCCATGTGCAATGTTTGCGAAGGGTCCTCCGTGCACAAAGGCTGGTGTATGTTCTAGCGTCTGTACTAGGTTTGGCTTTAGCGCATCCTTGAGCAAAATAGTTGCAGCGGCTTCACATCCAAGATCTGCAACCCTCACTGGCTTCTCATCGTAGGTATAGCCTACAACAATTTGAGAGATTTTTTTCTTAAGGTCGGTTATTCCCTCTGCTAAACAAAATATTGCCATTATCTCGCTAGCTACTGTAATATCAAAGCCATCTTCTCTAGGCACTCCGTTAGGCTTACCCGATAATCCGTCGACAATGAACCTTAATTGTCTGTCGTTCATGTCGACAACCCTCTTCCAGGTTATTGTCCTAGGGTCGATACCAAGGTGGTTACCCTGTTGGATGTGGTTATCTAAAACCGCTGCTATGAGGTTGTTTGCAGCTCCTATCGCATGCATGTCCCCGGTGAAATGGAGGTTGATGTCTTCCATGGGGACAAGCTGCGCAAAGCCACCGCCGGCCGCGCCCCCTTTGATGCCGAATACGGGGCCCATAGAAGGCTCTCTGAGTGCCAGGGCGGCCTTCTTGCCGAGGGCAGACAGACCGTCTGCAAGTCCGATGCTGGTCGTCGTCTTGCCCTCGCCGGCCGGCGTCGGCGAAATCGCCGTCAGCAGCACCAGCTTCCCCCTCTTATTCTCATCTAAATTAAGAGCATCTTTAACCTTATTATAACCAACCTTAGCCTTAAACTTCCCATAATGCTCAATGTCATCCTCGCTAAGCCCAAGCTTTCCAGCAATTTCTTCAATTGGCAATAACTCGGCCTCATGCGCAATCTCTATATCTGTTTTAAAATCCTTTGCCCTCATATCAGTTCCTCCTCCATTTTATCAAGAACCTTCTTTAAAAATGTCTTCCTATGAATCGGCGATAATCCATAAGATGAAATCGCCTCGTAATGTGCCTTTGTTCCATATCCCTTATGTTTCTCAAATCCGAATTCTGGAGCCCTCTTTGAATACTCCTTCATAAATTCATCCCTTGCTACTTTGGCTACAATCGACGCCGCTCCAATTGCTAGGGATTTGGAATCGCCCTTGATAATAGTTTTCTGAGAAATTATAAATCCGTCTTCCTCAAAAATAGCCACTAATTGTTCAAGGGGAATTTCCATATCTCCATCTATGAAAATCCTTAACTGAGTTTTCTCCAAATGCCCATTCGAATCCACATCTAAAGTCATATCATCACCAGTTTCACGGCTTCTATTTTCTATAGCCGTCGAGCCCACATCTTTAGTCTTACAAGCTTTAATCACATAGGATTTAGCCCTTTGCTCTTTTAAATTTTCAATGCACCGCCTCACAGCTATAATCATTGCCATTTTGGTTGCATTCCTAATATTGAAGCGGTCGATTTTTTTGCTATTTACAAAACCCAATCCAATGGCAACAGAGTTATCTTTGATCTTAATTGCCAGTTCATTTCTTCGATTTTCGGTCAGTTTCTTAGAGTCATTGATTCCTGAAACATTCCAATCTTTTGGCATAATCACAGCACAGGCAACCACAGGTCCTGCTAAAGGTCCTCTCCCTACCTCGTCAACACCAATTAGGTACTCAAAGCCATCAGAATCTTTTAAGTCAAACGATTTCATCTCCTCAAGCCTTGTTTTTTCAATTCTTTCGCGCTCCACTTTAGTCGTCATCTATCATCTATCTCCCGAAAATTCAAAACACTTTACTCAAAGCACTTTATTCAAAAGGCTTTATTTAAACCGCCTGCAAACAAGTAAGCAACACAAAAATTTTCTATATATTCGCCTTATTCACCTGCTAGTTCAAGAGTTATCCTGCCAATTTTGCCGCTTCTAAATTCGTCCAAAATTGCTTTCCCCGCTCTATCGTAGTCAATCCTCTTTCCTGGCAATATATATCCCCTACGCCTGCAGATTTCATCAAGCAGTTCAATGTCCTCATATTCCAGACAGCTATCATCGAGCTTATACCTCTCCAATAGAAGATTAGGATAATCACGCCTTAAAACCTTTATAAGTTCAAGTGCCAGTGTCGGCAAATCCAAAATCTCATCCTTAATCGAACCACAGAACGCCAGATAAATACCAACCCTATTATCCTCAAATTTAGGCCACAAAATACCTGGGGTATCGAGAAGCTCCATTCCATTTTTCAGTTTCAGCCACTGCTTACCCTTAGTCACACCGGGCTTATTTCCAATCTGGGTTGCCTTCCTTCCTGTCAGCCTATTAATAAGTGAAGATTTACCCACATTTGGAACGCCAACGATCATCATCCTCAAAGGCTTCTGCCTCATTTTTCCTGCTGATAGCTGGTTCTCAATCCGTTCAAGAAGCTTTAGCAAATTCGAAACACCCGAGCCGCTCTGTGCATTTATCGCGACTGGTGTGCTCCCCTCTTTGGCAAAATATTCACGCCATCTCTTTGTTTCTTTCTCCGAGGCGATGTCTATTTTGTTGAGCGCAATAACCCTCGGCTTGCCACCCACGAGCTCGTCAATTATGGGATTCCTGCTTGAAATTGGTATTCTAGCATCCAAAACCTCAATCACCAAATCTACGAGTTTTAAATTCTCTTTTATGAGTTCTCGGGTCTTCTTCATGTGCCCCGGATACCAGTTTATATTTTCTATCATTCCTCGTCCTCAAACTTCAATTCATCTGTCATTTTTACAAACAAAACATACAATCGCGAACAAAATATACAATCGCAAATATTTTCCCAAAAAATAAAATATAGAGACATCCGCCTCTATATTTTATCACAATTGTCTTCTAATCTAAAGTTATTGTTCAACCTGAGTCTTGATCTTAGCAGCCTTACCTGTTCTTTCTCTCATGTAGTTGAGTTTAGCCCTTCTTACGCGGCCTTTTCTAACCACTTCAATTTTTTCAACCCAAGGTGAATGTATAGGGAAAGTTTTTTCAACACCAACACCTGAAGCAATTCTTCTAACAGTGAATGTTTCTGCGATTCCCCCATTTTGTTTCTTGAGTACAAACCCCTCAAAAATCTGGATTCTCTCTCTAGATCCTTCCTTAATCTTAACGTGTACCTTAACGGTATCTCCAACGTTAATAGCAGGGACTTCCTTCTTTAGATAATCTTGAGTGACTTGATCTAAAATATTCATTATTAATTCCTCCTTCCCTCCAAGACGTTCATGGCTATAATCCAGAGGACCGCCCGTAATAACTTTCATACTATATCATACTTTCAATTATTTTACAAGCAAAATTTTCACTAGAATCATCTCGTGATAGTGAGCTTCTAAATTATCAATTTTTTACACATATCGGCATCATACATAATATTATTTTTGCATATTATTATTTTTAACATAAAATGTTGCTCTTCCTTTACCATGTCGTTCAATGTACGCTTCCTCTGTTAATTCCTTAAGTGTATTTTCAATTGTAGCTTTTCCTACACTTGGTACTAATTCCATTATATCACGTTTAGTAAATTTACCTATACTTCTATCAATTGCTTTTCTTACAAGATCTATTGTAGGAGTCTTTTTGTCGACATAATCAACTCTTTCTTCAAAATCAATATAAGCCGCTAATATGATTCTAAGAATATATTTTATAAATGGAACAGAATTTTCCTTGTTTTCATGCCAGCCTATACCGCTTTCTTCTAATGCCGCATAATAACTTTCCTTATTATTTTCTATCTTGCTCTCCAAACTGATGTATTTGCCAATTACATACCCTTGTCTGTATAGCAAAAGAGTTGTTAGTAAACGACTCATCCTACCATTTCCATCACTGAAAGGATGTATGCAAAGAAAATCATGAATAAAAATCGGTATCAAAAGCAATGAGTCAACATCCTTTTTATCAAAAGCCATATTTAATTCATCGCAAATTTTATCAATTGCACATGGAGTTTCATATGGGGATAATGGTTTAAACCGTTCAAAAATATTTCCCTCTTTATCTCTTTCTATAATAGAATTCTGCGCAGTTTTATATCGTCCGCCGATTCCTTTTTCACTATGCTTAAATAAATCTCTATGGAATTGTAAAATATAATTGCTACTAATTGGAATATATTCATAACTCTCATGAATTGTATTCAGCACATCCCTGTAGCCCATAATTTCTTCTTCATCCCTATTTCTAGGAGTTGTTTTTTTATTCATTAATTCTTTGATTCTATCTGTCGTAGTAACAATTCCCTCTATTTTATTAGAATCTTCTATACTTTGAATTTTAGCAATTTCTACTAATTTGTCCAAAACAGCAGGCTTTCGTTTTAAAAAAAGTTCTTGTTTTCCCTTGTGTTCATGAATTTGCACAAGGAGATTTATGATTTCACTATCCCATTTACTTATTATCAGATTTTGATAATTGAAATTTCTCATTCGCCTACCTCCTTTGCGTTTCGCCTAATTATAGCATGTTTTTATGCGATTGTTAAGAGTTTAGGCGATTAATCAACATTAATTTTTATTTTATATTTATTTTGCTTCTAAAAGCTCAGTTTGATATCTATTGATTGCCCATCAAATTTGGATTGCCATCAGGTAATGCAAATTGTTTTATAATATCCTCAGATTGGGATAGATAACCTAAGTTTTCCTTTCTAAAGAAAGAGAATGAGCATAAGTTTTTCTTGAAAAATTTATGAAATGTAAAATATACAGCAATAGTCGTAATTTCCATAAGGATTCTTCGTTTCATACGTAATAATCTACTTTGTTTAAAATGTGAGATTGTATATGATTGAAAAACTATGTGTGGTAGTTCATCATGGAGCATTTGATGGCAAATTTTCTTAAGTTCTTTAGAATCAGTTGCATCTCCTAGGACACTATAGTATGTAAGTGCAATTATTTCAGCTGTTACAAGCGTAATAATTTCAGATTCAATTCCACTAAACTGTCTGATTTTCCTGAATATTATATCCAATCGATTTTTCTTACGAATGGGTATATTTTCTCCCTTCATAAATACATAAAGATAATGTGAATGAAAGTTTTCCTCTTTAATAAACCAATTAATAACTTCGTTATAGATATTTTCATTATAAAGTTTTGAAAATTTTTCGGCATATTTTCTAAGTGATATTCCTTCACTATGCTCTCCGCATTGAAATGCTGCAATTGATGGGCCGATAAGTTTTTTATCAGATTCAGAAAGTGTACCAAGGGAAAGTTCATCAATAGTTAGGCGATATTTATCATTATTCTTAAAAAACGCAAGCCAACCAATATAATTTAATTTCGTCCATTCAGGTCTATTAATATTTTGCATCTTGTACCTCCAAAATAATGTCATATTATATCACATTTAAGTATTTAAAAAATAGTATACCAATGATATAATATTGTAAAGTGATTTTTAACATAGTAAATACTATATAATCATAGCAAGTTAATTTTAAATATATTATAATATTTCATCAAGGAGTAGCTTGGCATGTCATTTAACGAAAAGACCATTTCATCAGAGATAAAATATAAGGGAAAAATTTTAAATCTACGCATCGATACCGTCGGATCTGTAAACGGAGAGTCAACGCGTGAAATAGTCGAACACTCAGGCGGTGCAGTTGTTTTGCCACTATTCCCAAACAAAAATGTTATCATGATAAGGCAGTTTCGAAAGCCTATTGAAAGAGATGTTTTAGAGATACCCGCAGGCAAGATTGAACAGGGAGAATCACCAGAAGAAACTGCATTCAGGGAGCTTCACGAAGAAACTGGTTATATGGCAAAGAACATGACACTTTTGACTAAGATGTACCCCAGCGTCGGCTATTCCGAAGAACTTTTGTATATTTATCTGGCGACTGACCTAGAGCCTGGAGAAACGGACTTTGACGAAAATGAAGACATTGATTCATATAGTTATCACATAGATGATCTTCACGAAATGGTGATGGAAGGTAAAATTCAGGATGCAAAGACACAGGTTGCCATACTAATGACGGTGGAGCTTTTGCGATCTGGAAAAATTAAATTAGATTCGGGAGTTAATAATGAATCAGTATATTAAAGCATATATAACATTTTTAAAGAATAAGAAGAAGTCATCACAAAATACGATTGAGGCATATGTCAGGGATTTATCTGCTTTCGAGGCATATCTGGTTTCACGAGGTATATCTGATATAACAAGCGCTGAGCAGGAAGATGTGATTGGCTTTCTTATGGATATGAAGAAGGATGAGCTTTCAACCGCAACAATGAACAGAAGACTCGCATCAACTAGGAGCTTCTTTAAATATATGGTCGATAATAACCATGTTATCGTTAATCCTGCCTCGAATCTAAAAGCTCCTAAGGTTGTCCGTGGTGAGATTGAATATCTAACTATTGAAGAGATTGATGAGCTGCTTTCGCTTCCAGATGATAGCCCAAAAGGCATTCGAGATAGAGCAATCTTTGAAGTCCTTTATGGCACAGGTATTTTGGTATCTGAGCTTGTTGAACTGACTATGAAAGATGTGAATATGCGTATGGGATTCATTACCTGCAATGGACAGCATGGTAAAGCTCGTATAGTTCCTTTAGGTGATTTTGCTAAGGATGCACTCAAAGATTATTTGAAAAATAGCAGACCTGTTTTCGTTAAGGACAAAGAGGAAAATGATGACTCGATATTTTTCGTTAACTTCATGGGAAACGGCTTTACAAGGCAGGGACTTTGGAAAATCATCACCTCTTACGGAGAGAAGTCAAGCATCAACAAAAAACTCACTCTCCAGATTATCAGGCATTCTTTTGCGGTTCACATGATTGAAAATGGCGCAGATCTAAAAACGCTCCAGGAGCTTCTGGGTCACGAAGATATTTCCGCAACTCAAATATATCTAAAGTTCCGCAAGAACAAAATAAAGGAGGTTTACGACAGAACTCACCCACGTGCTGTTTCTCATAATTAATATTAGTCATATTAAATTCTACCACAAACACCTTTTTCATATTAAATTCTACTTTCAATCATTTACTAGAATTTACTTTGCTTATTAACTAATATTTAAAATTTCCTAAAAATGATTGCATATACCTTCAGATTACGTTATAATCGTATTGAGATTATCTCCCCTGATAATCTCATCCCAATACCCCTTTTGAACAAAGTAGACTGCTCCCCTGCGGTCTATTTTGTTATAAAAGAAGAATATATTTACCAACTCCTTTCATCTCAGGTATTGTTTTAATTCGGGAGTATTAGTACATGAAAATCATAAGAGAAAATTTTAAACTTGATAAAAAGACGCTAGAAACACTTAATTCAAAGCAGTTTAATCGTTTTTTTAACGCAAACAAAATATCTATTTTCGATATAGAAACGACGGGTCTATACCCTAAACACGACAAAATTATCCTCATAGGATTTGTGCATATTATACCTGGTTATAACGATGGCGAGTTAGTTCAATTTTTTGCCGAAATCCCTGAAGAAGAGAAAGATATTTTGTTAAATACGACACATGAGGTTAGCGAGAGTGATATACTAATAACCTATAATGGCAGAAGCTTTGATGTCCCATTCCTTGACACTAGATGCAAAAAATACAGCATCCATAGCAAAAATATTTTTAACCTAGACCTCTATCAGCTAGTTCGCAACTATTCTACCCTCAAAAATGTCCTAGGAAGTTTAAGCCAAAAAAGCATGGAAGGATTTATGCAGGTTGAACACCTCAGAGCGGACGAAATAAGCGGTGGTGAAAGCGTAAATTTATATAACGAATATACAGCAAATGATTCCGCATCATTCAGGTCTGAGGAACTACTCAAAAAAATATTATTGCACAACAGGGATGATGTCTTGCAGCTCACACGTTTAATTAGTCTTTTGAAGTATTTTGACCTAAACGTTGCTGTCGAAAAAATAGGATTCACAACAAAAGATTTGCTTGTAACGGAATATACTTTATCCGGCACACAATTTAAAATTAATGGTCTGCAAAAGAATGAGTACGTCGATTATATATCCTTTCCAAATCTAAAATTCAGTGGCAAAATAGAATTTAATGGGGAAAATGGATTCTGGCAGGCTGAATACCCTATTTATACCAGAAAAGAAGGCAAATTCGTTGATCTAACGGAATTTAAGGAGATGTTATCATCAAATAATGGTAAGTACTTGATATTATCAAAAAACAGTATAGTAGACAATAAATTAATTCTATCTAACTATGGTAAACAGAATAGTACTGCTTGCTATGATTTTGCGAGATTATTTGTAGATAAAATAAAAGATGAAATAAATCAGAACTAAAAAAGTAATAAAAAATGCTGTAACTCATATAGCCTAAGCTAAACAATAAAAAAGCTGTAACTCACGTACCCAAAACAAAAGAAAAAGCAGTAAATTATATATTTACTACTTTAATTTAATTATAGTTTCTAATTGTTTATTTGAAGCTATTTTCTATCATTAGTTGTACTTGTCCTAATGGAATATTAAATATTATTCCATAAATAGACATTCCAAGTAATAATATTGCAATAAGAACTCCAATACCATAAAGGCAGCCGTTGCTAGCCTTAGCTTTTTTGATTTTAATATTTACAAAACTATATATTAGGAATACTGTAAATATAAAAGCGAAAATATAATTTGGTAACATATGCATAATAAATTACCGTTTATTTACAAAATTTATTCCAAAAATCCACCCAACTATCATGTACTTCTCTTTGGTCAATATAGATAAAAGTATCTTCATCATACCAATCATGGTTAACTATATCATCAATAGTTTCAGGAACAAAAAAGTTGAAAAATTCTTTCTTGAATGAACTTCCATACTGTAGATAGTATGCACCTACCATCTTTGTAAAATTGGTTTTCTTTACATCTTGCGGTTTATACAAAAGTGCTTCTCCAACCTGACTTAAATCAGGGCTTACTTCAAGAAAAACTAAGCTTAGATCATCTTCCTTATAGCCAAGTATAAAACTTCTGTATTTATAGGAAACAGTACGAAGCACTGCGAAATTCGCACCACCAATATCTTCTGAATAA